>ENA-ORNQ01001106-ORNQ01001106.1-human-gut-metagenome-genome-assembly--contig:-NODE-1106-length-22446-cov-4.479612_pt1 | contig 22446 bp, 15 predicted proteins | sample MGYA00242116_ERZ509024 | MGnify/ENA primary metagenome ERZ509024 (study PRJEB26280, sample SAMEA2338697) | human gut metagenome | biome: human gut; feature: human-associated habitat; material: faeces...
TTTGCAGCCACCGCCACTGCCGTATGGCTTTGGTGCAGGGCACACACAGTGCAACACACACCGGCACACAGCAGCAAAGCATACAGCCCATAAGTCAATGGCGCACCGGCAGCCGTGACCCGCCCGGTACTGCTGTCCGTAAAAAAGAGGAGCTGAACAAAGCGCAATACCACCGCCGCCCCGGTGATCGCAAAAGTCAGAATCCAAGGGATCAGTTGGGGTCTGGTACGCACTTTTTCGCTCCTCTTTCGTTCAAAATCAGCCCTGAACCTCTCGGTCCGCCGGGGCAATGTACGTTCTGGCGTGAGACACGCTCTTGTATGCCGGACGCATAATTCGGCCGCCGGAAATCAGTTCCTCCAGCCGATGCGCGCACCAACCGGCAATACGGGCGGTGGCAAACAGCGGGGTAAACAGATCCTCCGGGATCTTCAGCACCTTGTAAACCAAACCGGAGTACAGATCTACGTTGGCGCACATCACCTTGTTGTCGCCCTTTACCTCAGCAAACACCTCCGGGGTCAGCTTCTCCACATTCTCCAAGGTTTTAAACTCTTTTTCAAATCCGGCCTCATAAGCCAGCTTGCGGGCATTGGATTTTAAGATCACCGCGCGAGGATCTGATTTGGTATAGACTGCGTGACCCATACCGTAGATCAAACCGGAGCCGTCACCGGCTTCTTTATTCAGGATTTTAACCAGGTAATCTTTCACCTGCTCCGGCTTGGTGGGGTCTGCCACATGGGCAATAATGTCCTCCATCATGTGCGTCACCCGAATGTTGGCGCCGCCGTGGCGAGGACCTTTCAGGGAGCCGAAGCCAGCCGTAATGGCCGAATACGTATCCGTACCGCTGGAGGTAAGCACACGGGTAGAGAAGGTAGAGTTGTTACCGCCGCCGTGGTCCGCATGGAGCATTAAACAAATGTCCAGCAGTTTGGCCTCTTCGCGGGTAAATGTCTTGTCCACCCGCAGCTGATTTAAGATATACTCCGCCATGGTCTGCTCCTTGTTAATCGGGTGCAGGAACATGGTCTTGTTGTAGAATGTACGGCGCTTGATCTGATAGGCGCTGTTCATAATGGTCGGGGTCTGCGCGATCAGCTGCAAGGACTGACGCAGCACATTGGGAATGGAGGTATCATCCGGGTTCTCATCAAAAGAGTAAAGGGACAAAATGCAGCGTGCCATCTTGTTCATAATATCCTTGGAGGCATGCTTCATAATCACATCTTCCACAAACTCGTCCGGCAGTGCTCGGCACTCAGACAGCACCTCGCGGAGAGAATACAGCTGATTGGCAGTGGGCAGATTGCCAAACAGCAGCAGCCACACCACTTCCTCATAACCAAAGCGGTCCTCGGCAATGCAATTGTCCACCAAATCACAAATGTCATAACCACGGTAAGACAACTTGCCGTCCGTAGGAATCCGCTCGCCGTCCAAAATATAATAGCCCTCTACCGAGCAAATACGGGTCAATCCGGCCATCACGCCGGTTCCGTCGCTGTTGCGCAGGCCCCGCTTTACCTGATAGCGTTCAAAATCGTGGGCATTGATATAGTTATTCTTCCCCAGCTCCTGGCACAAGTTGGACAGTGCGTCCATGGAGATGGGCGAAATATAATTGGAAGCCACAAAATCGCTCCTTTCAAACATACATTTAGAATAATCATTATACAATTATAATAGACAAATGTCAAGTTATCTGAAAGGAGAGATCCGCATTGAAAAAAGTATTGATCCTGTTTGCTCTGCTGTTTTTGCTCACATTCGGGGTGCCCATGTTCGCCGCATTTCACACCCAAGGCAGCAGTGATCTGGTAAGCCTGCTCCACTCTGCGGTGCTGACGGCGCCTATTCTCTGATGGAATTATCGTTAATTTTCGTAATCCGGCAGTGGCAGACAGCCTGGATCACAGAGGCGGAGAACGCGCGGTTCCAGTCCGCTTTAACCGCTGCATACCCCGCCGGGTCTGACATGGCCAGCTGCGCCCCAACCTGCACGCCGTCGCATCCGGCGGCCTGCAAGCAGGTGTAAGCTCCGGTGCACAGGTCCACCAGCTTTTGCTCCGCCAGGCGCTCTATGACGGCAATGGAGCGATTATCTATGGTACTGATATAACCCTTTTGCACTTCGTCCAGCATCAGCTGTGCCTGCACCGTTACCCGGAACACCGAGCGGCCGTTCTCTATGGCGCTCTTCGTCCTTACCTTGCAGGACACCAGTTCCACCCCGATATGCCCCAACTTGTCATTTTGCAGGGTTAGCAGCCCGCTTTTGATCTTGCCATTCATCAGAAGAATACCAAAAGTATCTGTCATGTTCGCCGTGGCGGTCATCTTGCCCCCATCAAACAGCGCCAGCCCGACAAAAGCCGTATGTGTGCCCACTCTCTTTAACAGCGGCAAATAAATATCCGAGGTAGGACTGGCAAAGCGGCGCAGCGCGTCATTAACGGACACCACCGCGCCCATACCGCTATCCTGCCCATTCTGCAGCAGGTGCACCATGTTTGCGCTGGGCACCAAAGCGTCGTCTTCCTTACTCTGCAGCAGCGCCTTGGCATTACCGTCTGCCACACACAGCAGCACATCCGGCCGACTTGCGGCGCTGCGCACAAAGTAATCCATATTGTCGCCCACCCCGTGCCGTGCCACGCTGCTGCTGAACACCGTAATCTTGTTTTGTCCCAAAAACAAATTGCGGGACAAGTCTTTAGACAGCTTAGACAGCGCCTGGGAAATACCAGCGCCGCTCTCTGCGGTATTGATGGTAATATTGCCGGACAGGGCCTCCGAGCCGTTGCCGCTCTTGGTCATATTCAGGGTCTGCACCGAGACGGACACCCCGTTTGCCGCCCGGTCAATGCTCATGCCCTCCACCACCGCCAAATTGCTCAAGGTGCGCCGCCCGGAGCAGCCGCACAGCGTAGCCGCCACCAGCAAAAAGCAAAGAAGCAGCTTAATGGTTCGTCTCATTTGTACCACGCGCCTTTCTGTGCCCCAGTAGCCAAACCAGGGGAATGAGAGAGGAAAACACTACGAAGGGCACCACTGTGATCAACGGCGAGTGCTGACCCACAGTCATCAACCGTCCCAGTGCACAACTGACGGCAAAGGCCGCCAAACCGGCGCCCAGGCACTTGCCCTTGTGCCCACCGCTGCCCGGCAGGGTCACTGCCGCACAATAAATCAACAGTGCCGCCTTAATAAAGATAGCAAAGATCCAAAAGCCGGTGTACAGCGCGTCCATACGCACCATTGAGCCGCTGCCTGCCAGCTGAGAGAGGGTATAAACCGGAAACGCCTGTAACCCGGCCGCGTCCCCCATCACGCCGATGGCAAAGAGAAACAGCAGGCTCGTAGTCAGGTACGAACACCCCATAGCGCCATAAAAGGCACCAAAACGACGTCCGCCGATGACCACCCGGTCCGCCAGCACCAAAAAGATCGTAATCTCTGCCGTATTGGCAGACAGCACCACGCCGTTTTGCACCACTTCACCCACGGTATTGCTGCCTGGCGGAAACAGGCTGAACCATTGGAAGTGCTGCACATTAAAGCCAAGCACCACCGCTACCACAAGCACAATCAGGCAAAAGGCGAAGCCGGAAAAACGAGACAATCCTTGCAGCCCAACCAACGCCCCATACACCGCAAATAGAAGAATCAGCAAGGCAAATCCCCAACTTTTGGCCTCCGGATTCAACCGGGCAGAGGCGAAGTAGGCAAAGCGGCTCACATTGATCCCCGCCAAGAAGATAAAATTACAGGCATAAAGAGTGCCCAGCGTTCTGTGCGCCAACGGTGAGCAGTCCCGCTGCACACAAAGAAGCGCAGGCACCGCAAACAACAGGGAAAGCACCAGCGCTACCCCCACGCTCATCAGCATTTGGGTAGACAGCTTACCTGCCATAATAGACTGCACATGGGTCAGGCTCACCACCAGGCGGCTGATATACAGCATGGCAAACAGACTGAACGGAGAAATTTTGCTGTTATTCACACTGGTCAATATGCGCACCCCGCAAATCCTGTACCCGCACCCGGCGGCGGGCCAGCTTGGTCCAACTTTCCCGATAAAACACATCGCCCAGGGAGCGCACATTTAGCGGCGCGATAGGGGCGGCGTACGGCACGCCGTAGGGGCTGAGACTGCAAATATTCACAAACAGCGCCGCCATACCCAGCATCAGACCGTAAAGTCCGGTGAGTCCCCCGGCCAGGATAAACAAGAGCCGCAGCACCGACACGCTGTCATACAGGGGAAATGCCACATAAGAGGCAATGGCGGTAATGGCGATAATCACCAACATAGGCGCACCGATCAGCCCGGCAGACACGGTGGCCTCACCGATGACGATGGCGCCGATGATAGACACCGCGTGGCCGACGACCTTGGGCAACCGCAGCCCCGCCTCCCGCATGATTTCATAAAAGATCAGGGTCATAATGGCCTCATTCATCAGGGACAGCGGGGTGCGAAACTCTGCCGACGCAATGGTAAACAGCAAGTTGGTGGGAATCAGTTCTTGATGAAAAGTGCCCAGTGCCACATACACCCCGGGCAAAAATACGGAAATACCAAAGCTGAAATACTTCAGCAGCCGCACAAAGCCGCCGAAAAACGGCGGATAATCATAATCATCCAAAGACTGAAAATTATCGCTGAAAAGATACGGCACATAAAGCACAAAGGGCGTGCCCTCCACCAGTACCGCCACCCGGCCCTCATAAAGCTTGGACGCCAACACATCCGGGCGCTCCGTGGTGCCTACGGCAGAGAAAAAGGAACGCATATTTGTGTCCAAAAAGGGCACCAGTTCGCCGTAATCCGCCACCGTGTTCAAATGCGCGTCCTTTAGCCGCTGCTCCACCGCATTCACCAATTCCGCCGCGGCACGGTCATCCAAAAAAGCCAGTACCACCGGGGTTGGGGCGGCGGTGCCCAGCTGGATTTGGCGCAGCTTTAAGTGGTGGGTTTTCATGCGCTTACGCAGCAGCGCCTTGTTGTCGTTCACAGACTCCACAAAGCACTCTTTGGCTCCGCGCACATTGCTTTCGCTCTCCGGCTCGTCGGTACTGCGTTTGGTCCAGCCCTGAATACCCATGACCATAGCCCGGGGACAGCCATCCAACACAAACACGCAAAAGCCGCTCATCAAATAATAGTAAGCATCCTCAAAGGTCTCTGCCTCTTTCAGCTCTACCGACTGCACACAGGTACGCATCAGCTGACGAAACTGCTCGCCGGGGGTGCGTGCCTCCACCTGCGCTCCCAGCACCGGCCCCATAATCATCTGCCCCAGCTGCAAAGAATCCACCAATCCGTCCATCACAGCAAAAAAACACTTGCGGCCGCCGGTTTCCGCCTCCTTGAGCAAAAAATCCGAGCAGTCCGCAAAGTCCGCCTTAAATTTCTGTACATTATCATTATATTGACGCCTAAGGTTTTCCAATTTCTATCACCCGTACTAATTTTGGCATAACCGGGGGATTTATTCACAAAATACAACCGGTGATTGAAATGACAGTAACTCTTATTCGCGCACTGCTGATCTACTTTACCGTCATTCTGGCTATGCGGATCATGGGCAAGCGCCAGATCGGCGAGCTGAACCCCCACGAGCTGGTCATTACCATATTGGTGAGCCAGATTGCCTCCATTCCCCTACAAGACAACACCATGCCCCTGGCCAACGCCTTTTTGCCCATGCTGCTACTGGTAAGTTTGGAAATTCTTGCCTCCGTGGCGTCCATGAAAAGCCTGCGGCTGCGAAACCTGCTGCAAGGGCGACCCATCTTTCTCATACGCCACGGCAAACCGGATCAAAAGCAAATGCGTCGCCTGCGCTTTACCGTAGACGATTTGATAGACGCCCTGCGCCAAAAGGATGTATTTGATCTATCCACCGTGGAGGAAGCGGTGGTAGAGACCAACGGCAGCCTGTCCGTGCGGCTGCGTACGGAGGAAAGCCCGGTGACCCCCAAACAGTTGGGCGTACCGACGCCGGACAACGGCTTTCCCATACCCGTAGTCACCGACGGCCACATTGTGCCGGAATATTTCGGCGACCAAGTGCAGGACACAGCAGCCATTGCCAAGGCGCTGCAAAAGGAGAGCCTGCACCCCGGTGAACAGCTGGTGGTGACCATAGATGACAGCGGCACCGTCTTTGCCGTAAAAAAGGAGAGAAAAAAGTGAAACGCACTTGGTTTGCCATTTTGTTTTTGCTGCTGGTTGCAGGGCTGTGTATCTTTGAACAGCACACGGTCAAGACCACCTTTGAGAATATGGAGACCCTACTGCAAAGCATGGACGCAGCCGCCGCAGAAGAGAATTACCCGGAGGCAGAACGCAAGGCCCGCCAACTGCAAAACATTTGGACCGCCCGCTACCCCACCCTGTGCGTGCTCATGGAGCACCGCGCTTTACAAGAGGCGGGGGTAACCCTGGGCACCCTGCAACCCTTGGCTGGGGACGAAAGCGACGATCTGCGCCCCACCATTCGCCAGTGCCAAACGGAACTGGCAGAGATCTACGACAACAGCAAGGTAACGGTGGGCAACATCTTTTAGCAACACAAAAGCGAACGACATAAAAATCGTTCGCTTTTTTATCGTTATTCACTTTTGGCGTTCTTATACTTCTCCGCTTGCAGGCGGAACATATAAGCATAGGTGCCGTCTGCCGCCATCAGTTCACTGTGCGAGCCGCTCTCTATGATCCGACCCTGCTCCATCACATAAATTTTATCCGCCTGCACCGTGGTGGACAACCGGTGAGAAATAAAGATCACCGTCTTGTCCCGGGCAGCCTCCAGCATAGCCCGGTTCAGCTGGTATTCCGCCACCGGGTCCAAGTTGGCAGAGGGCTCATCCAGAATCACAAAGGGGCAGTCCTTGTAGAATGCCCGCGCCACCGCCACCTTTTGGCTCTCGCCGCCGGAAAGCATCAGTCCGTCATCGTCGAACTCCCGCAGCAGCTGGGTGTCCACGCCCCGGGGCAAAGGTCGCTGAAAGCCACTGTGGTCCAGCGCACGGCGCACCCGCTCCGGGTCAAACTGCGGACTGAGCGCCACATTCTCCCCTACCCGACAGGCAAACAGCTGGAAGTCCTGGAACACCGCCGCAAACCGATCCCGATGGCTTTGCAGGGTGCAGTCCCGAATGTCTTGCCCACCAATCAGGATCCGCCCACCGGAGGGCTCATACAGCCGCAGCAGCAAATTGGTCAAGGTGGTCTTACCAGCGCCGTTGTAGCCTACCAGGGCGATCTTCTCCCCCGGGTGAATCGTCAGGTTAATATCCTGCAAAACAGGCGCCGCCCCACCGGGATAAGTAAAGGTCAGGTGTTCCAGCTTGATCTCGCCGGACCGACGCTTGGGCGCCGCCTGCGCCCCATCCCGAATGGTGGGTTCGGCGTGGAGAAAGGCCCGGTACTTTTCGATCAGCTTGGCCCGCTCGTCAAACTGGGCAACGCCCCACACGGTGAGGAAATTCAGGCTCATGGCGATGGCATAGGCGCCGTTAAAGCTGGCCACAAAATCCCCGGGGCTGATCTGGTGGCGCACCAGCACCAGGTAGCCCAGATACATGGGCAGTACAAACATAAAGCCCAGCACCTGCACTCCGGTCTCCTGGAGCAGATAGCGGCGAGTGATCTTGCCGAAATATTTCTTTTGACAGGCGATCACATCGTCCGCCGCTTGGTCGTAGCGCTCCATCAGCAGAGGCGCAATGCCGTTCATACGCACCTCTTTGGCGTAATCCTGCAAGTAAAACAGCCGCTGGAAGTAGTCTGATCGCCGATGATAGCGGGTGTTCTCCACCTGGCGCTGCACCTGCAAGTTGCTAATGGCCTTGCTTAGTGGCAAAAACAGCAAAATAGACGCCAAAATAATCACCAAACACAGCGGGTCAATGGTCAGCAGCACAGAGGAAATGGCAATCAGCGAGATCAAGTTGCCAAAGTACCGGCGCACCAGGCCCAGCAGGTTTTGGATATTGTCGCCGGAGGACTCAATGGTCAGAATAAAGCGGTTGTAAAATTCCGGGTCATCATAAGACGCCAGGTCCAGCTCCGCCGCCTTGGCATACAGCCGCCGGTTCAGCCGGTAATAGGCTTTCTCCCTTTGCACATTCCAAAAGAACTCCCGATACAAATAGGACGCCAGCCGGCACAGCGCAAGCAGCGCCACCACAACGGCCACCACGGCGTACAGCCGCTTTAAGTCCCCACCGGAGGTAACAATGTCGATCACATACTTAACCCCCAGCACGCTGACCAGCTGGCCGGGCAGCACCGTCAGCACGCCCCATGCCAGCTCACCGATCACCAGCGCCGGGGAGGCTGCAAACAGCAGCCGCAAAAAGTAGAATAAATTGGAGAACATGGAGTGCTCTTCTGCATTCTTAGGCTTGCGCACCGGCGGCACCCCCTTTCTGCTTGTAACCGGAGGCTTGCAGGCGGAACATATCCGCATACAGTCCGTTTTGCTCCATCAGCTGCCGGTGGGAGCCGCTCTCCCGTACCTGACCGTCGGCCAGCACCAAAATGCGGTCGCTGAGCACCGCGCTGGACAGCCGGTGCGAGATAAAGATCACCGTCTTGTTCTCTGTCACTTGCAGCAAATTCTCATACATTTTATACTCCGCCACCGGATCCAGGGCGGAGCTTGGCTCGTCCAGCACGGCGATCTGGAAGTCCCGGGCAAACAGCCGGGCGGTGGACACCTTTTGATTTTCGCCGCCGGACAGACCGGTGCCCGCCTTGTCAAACTCTCGGGTCAGCACCGTGTCCGCCCCCCGGGGCAGTGAGGCAATTTTGTCCCACACACCGCTGTGGCGCAGTGCCTGCTCTGCCAAAGCTTTTTCCGCCGGGGTACAAGCGTGGCCGATCACATTCTCGTTGACGGACAGGGCAAAGTTCTTATAATCCTGGAACACGGTGCCAAAGGCAGCCCGCAGCTGCTCCAGGTCATATTCCGGCAGCGGCTTGCCGTTATAGAGAATTTGGCCAGCTGTGGGATCGTAAAACCGCAGCAGCAGCTTGACCAGCGTGGATTTGCCGGCGCCGTTAATGCCCACCACCGCCAGGGTCTCGCCCTGCCGCAGGGTAAAGTTCACATCGTGAAGCACCCGTCGATCGGTGCCCGGGTAAGTAAAGTCCACATGGCAAAATTCCAGCGTCTCCAGCGGCGGCACCGGCAGAGGACCGGATACCACCTGGGGCTGATAGTCAAAAAACTCCCGCAAATTCTGAAAATACAACGCCATCAAGGTCATTTCGTCAAAGCACTCGGTGGTGTCCAAGGTAGACTCCCGCACCGCGTTAATGCCGGAGGCCACCACGCTAAAGCCGGACACGGTCAGCCCGCTGCCCTGCACAAAGCTGTGGCAGGCAAAGGCATAAGTGCCCAGCACCGGCAGCAGCTCACCAAGCAGGCTGCTGACTACGCTGTACAAAAACAGCCGCACGCCGTAGTCCCTCAAAATGCGCACATTGGCCTTGGTGGCCGCCTCCATACGCCGAACCATCACGGCAAAGATATTGGAGGTGCGCATATCCTTGGCGTACTCTCGCAGGTACACCGTGCGCTGCACATAGGCTTGCATTCGTTTGTTGGCGGTCATGGACATATCCCGCCGATAGACGCACTTGCTCTTATACACCTCTACGGCGAACACAAAGAACACCGGCACCAAAAACAGCAGATACAGCGGGTGCACCGCCGCCACCGTGGCCATCACGCACAACAGCGCCACCACATCCGCCACAAAGGCAGAAAAATCAAAGCAGATCAGTTCAAAAAAGCTATTGGTAGTCACCATGGTTGCTCGCTGATATTTGTCGTAAAATTCCGGGTTCTCATAACAGGCCACATCCACAGACAGCGCCTTTTCAAAGATTCGGTCGTTCAGCAACTTCAGCACCCGCTTGGTGGCGCACTTCTCCATGCGCCTACCCTCCCACTGGGCCACCTTCACCACCAGCGCCAAAAGGGCAAACGCCGCCAACTCCCCCACATAAGTGCGAAAGTCGCCGCTGCCGGTGATCACATCCAGCAGGATCTTTAAGAACAAAATATTCTGCAAATAGCGGGAAAATACCGCATACAGCCCCTCTTGCAACAGATAGCCGATGAGCAGGCGCTTGTCCGTCTGCCACACCAGGCGCAGGGCATAAATCACATTTTTCAGCACAGGAACCTTGAACTGCTCCTCTGTCATTTGCATATAGGGCATTCTTTTCTCTCCAAATCACGGGCCGCCGCCCGCCGTTCTTGGTAAAAGGGTAGCATATTCCGCCGGCACTGTCAAACGAAAAGGAACCCGACTGCCAGCCGCGTTCCTTTTGTTTTACTTATTCTGTATAAAGTGCTATTATTTGCTGTAAGAGTCAATACGGATCAGTTCCGCCTCGCTAAGGGGAGGCTGTTCCAGCGCAGCCAAATTCTCCAGCAGTTGTGCCTTGGAGTGCACGCCCACCAGCACGGAGGTGACCCCCTTTTGCTGCCACAGCCACTGGATTGCCAGCTGAGAAAGGGTCTCGCCCCGGTCTTTTGCCAGCTGATAGAGTTTTTCGATCTGCTGGGCACGGTGCTGATCATAACCCACATGGGCTTGCAGCTTTTCGTTGCCAAACAGACGGGCGCCCTCCGGGATGCCTTTGGCGTATTTATCCGACAGTTGCCCCTGGGCCAGCGGCGAAAAGCAGATCACGCCCTTGCCCTTGTCCCGGGCTTCTTTCAGCAGTTTGTTTTTCTCCACCGTGCGGTCAAAAATGGAATAGCGATTTTGGTTGATGACAAAGGGCGCTTGCACATCGTCGCACTTGTGGTACATACGGTGCATGGTCTTGCCGTCATAATTGCTCATACCCACATACAGGGTCTTGCCCCGGCGCACCAGATCCGCCAGGCACAGAGCCGTCTCCTTCAGCGGCGTGTCCGGGGTCATGCAGTGGTGGTAAAAAATATCCACATACTCCAGCCCCATCCGCTGCAAGCTCTGGTCCAGGGAAGCAGTCAGGTACTTGCGGCTACCGCCCCGACCACCGTAGGGGCCCGGCCACATCTCATACCCGGCCTTGGTGCTGATGATCAGCTGATCCCGGTAAGGGCGCAGATTTTCCTTGAATATACGGCCAAAGTTGATCTCTGCCCGCCCCGGCTCCGGCCCGTAATTATTAGCCAGGTCAAAATGGGTCACCCCATGGTCAAAGGCCGTTAGAATGATCTCTTTCATGGTATCGTAATCGTTGTTCACGCCAAAGTTCTGCCACAGTCCCACAGACAGCGCCGGCAGCCGCAGACCGCTTTTGCCGCACCGGTTATAGGGCATTGTCTCGTAGCGTGTTTCGCTGGGTTCATACATTTTGCTCACCTCCCCTGCATTTTACCATACCCATCGTTCTCTGTAAAGAGCGCAACGGGCTTTCCTGCCGGGCGTTAAAAAGAGCAGACATGATGTCTGCTCTTTTTCTGCAATGATTTGTGTGGTTTACACGGTGTGGGTGCGCTTTTTCCTGCGGGATACCAAGCAGATGAACGCACCGCCGCTCAGCAGCAATACGGTCACAACGCCGCTGTCCCCACCGGTTTGGGGCGATTTGGCAGCGCCTGACAGTTTGGCCGTTACGGTATCTGCCTGTTTGATCTCTTTGGTAGCCGCAGCATCGGCAAAATACTTGTCGCAGTCTTCACAGTACCAATACTCGATATTGCCCCCGGCAGTCCTTGTCGCTGCCTTTGCGGGGATATGCTTAAGGTTGGCGTGATGATTCCCATCCAGGTCACCGTAAGCCTTTCCGCAGATTTCGCAAACCGCCTTTTCGGTGCAGGTGGCTGTGCCGCCGGTATGCCCGTCGTTGACCGTTACGGTCATTTCGGCGGTGTTGCCGGCCTTGTCGGTAGCAACAATCTTCTGCTCACCGTCTGCCGCAGAAAGAATAAAGCTGCCGTTTTCGTCAAGCGTGACCTCTGTGCCGTTTACGGTGACGGTGTCCAAATACTTTTCGTCAATGGTGACCGTCTGTGCTTCACAATAGGTCTTGCCGTTTTCTATGCCGCCGATGACCGGCTGAACATTGTCAACTGTTACGCGGTCGGAACGAAGGTATGTTATATTCAGGTTCGTGTCAACAAGCATTGCATAAACAATGTATTCCCCGTTTCGGTCTATGCGAAACGGCTCCTCATATCCGCTAAATACGAGGGATTTCAGTTCCTCTTCGGAAAGATCCTGATCGGTCACCAAATACGAGACAAACACGGTTCCGCTGTTGTCGGTGGCGTTTATTGTTACTTCCTGCGTATCCTTAAAGAACAGGCCGAAGGTGATTTTATTCAGGAATTTCTGCCATTTGTTGGTGCCTATGACAATTTCGCCCGTGGGCTTTTCAATGTCTTTCCACCGTGCTTTGAGCGTTATATTCTCGGCGGGCATGGTCGTGGGAATTTCCCTGTCCCAGCCCATAAAGGTGTAGCCCTCTCTTGTCGGGTCGGCAGGGGCGGTAATATTCGTGCCGTAGTCCTGCGTTATGGTAATATCCGCTTTGCCGTTTTCGGGTTTGACTGTGATGGTATATTGATTGATCTCCCACTTTGCCCAGTATTCCTTATTGCCCGTTCCTGTACCGCCGATTGCCGTAACAGGAGAGCCGGTCAGATTTTCGTTGTCATACCAGCCCTTGAACGTGTGGCCTGTATTGGTCATATCGTCGGCTGTCGGGAGTGTTACGCCCACGCCATAGGTGTATCCGGTGACATTGCCGCTGTTGATGGTGCCGCCGTTGGGGTGCAGTGTGACGGCATAGGTCGGGACTGTCCACTGCACTGTCAGTGCTGTCACATCAGCAGGAACGCTGTCACCGGGAACGTAGAATTTACCGTTGCTTCCGCGCCACATAAAGAAATTGCCTGTATCTCCGTCCGGGCGGGTCAGGTCGTCGGACGCAGGCGCGGTAAAGTCGCTGCCGGTTTTCACGATGATTTGAATATCCTCGGAACTATTACCCAGCTTGCCGCCGCCAAGGTCGAGGGTAACGGATTTCAGACCGTCAGCGCCCAGCGTGCCGGGGTTCAGGACTTCAAGGACGGGGCGGAAACCGACGAGCGGATGGGAGGTCGAAGCATAGCCGTTGCTCCAGTAGCGGGCCGAATTGGACCCGCGAACCGCACGATACCACGATTCGTAACTTGATGTGTCCTGCCCCCACGAATATATGTCGTTCCAGTTTTTGACATAGCCGCTGTTCTTGTCCAGCACTGCGTCCCACTCATTGCTTTGGGGCGTACCGCGCTCTGAATCGTCTGAACCGGTAAACCCACTTCCCACAGACGGTGCGCGCAGGGTATAGTCCACGCCGCCGCTGGCATAATTTTTGCCGAAAATCAGACTTGCAGTATCTAAGTTATTCCAGTTTACCTTAAGCGTTACGGCATAGTCCGCCACAAACAGGCTGTGAGCGTATTTGTTCTGCTGTGCATATTCCTCGGTGGTCGCCATCGCAGACGTGAGTTTGTAGGCGTTCACCGTGCCCACATAGGTAAACGGCACATAGTGCAGGGTGCTGTCCGGCAGATTGCTGTTTACCGTTCCGGGAATATTCATTGCCGACAGGTCGAAATAGTATCTGCCGCCGGGGGCGAGGGTAAACTGCTCGTCAGGCTGATTTTCCACCGTCAGCGTGCCGTTGACCTTGTTAAGCGAATACCGCTCGCCCCAGCCGGATTTGAGGGTGGCAGCGGGAACAACAGTGTAGGTTCCGGGGGTATTGCGTGCCGTATCCGCCGTGACTTCCTCGTTGTTTGCGTCAAGCAGTTGGTAGCCCAGAGCATTGTCCAGCACGGTATCCCGGTCGTCCTTGCGTCCTTCGCTGTTCAGCAGGCCGGTACAGGTCACAAGGTCTGTTGGCAGCGCATTGCCCTCGGTGATGGTTGCGCTGCCAGCCGTCACGGTGAGGGGGCGCGTACGGACAGCACCGCCGGTGACAGCCCCCCTGGAAACTTTAGACGATGCCATTGTCGTATCGGAAACATACAGAAAGTCGATACAAGTTACGCGTGCGCCTGCCTTGATGGCTCGGATGTGGACGGTGTAGATGGACTTCCCCGGTTCGCTGGTGGTGTCGGTGGTCTCTTTATAAATTTCAAACATCTGGGGGTCCTGTATCAGCGCGGACCAGACGCCGTTTTCACCGGGGTTATTCACCCGGCACGTGTAAGTATAGGTATCTCCGTAGAGCAACTCATCATCGAAATAGACCGGTCCCCTAAAGCCTGCATTGAGATACTGGCGCACGGTCAGCGGAGCGGAAATGGGCGCGTAGTCATCGCTGGTGATGGTGACGGTATAGGTCTCTGATTTGGGTACTGGTTCCGTGGTGTTTTCGGTTTTCGTGCAGTTCAGCGTACCGTCGCTGTTTACATTCACACTAACCGGAATGGAGGGAGAAGTAGGCGGCATGACCGCAGTGATTTTCGCTCCCTTTGGCGCCTTGCCCGGCTGGAAGAAATCCGCCGCCGTCCATGTACCATTTAGAACGTCATAGTAGCCGCCGCCATCAGAACTGAGGTGAATCCAGATCACGGGGTCTACCAGATCCTCCGCGCAGTCCGCGGCAAACGCCGTAGTCGGCACAAGGCAGAACAGCATACATAGGGCGAGCAGGATACTAAGTATTCGTTTTTTCATTTCTTGCTACCTCCGTTTTCGTGTATATCTGCTCAGTCAAGAGCGATGATTGTAACAGAGCCTCTGAATGAAAGCAGATAGGTCTTGTAATCACCTTGCTCCAGCGAAAACTTAAGTTCAACATCGTTTTTCGCACCGGTAAGGTCATATATTCTGTTGAAGCAGAGAGAATTTGATCCCCTGCTGCTTTGTTCTATCAGTGTAATATATCTGCAATAGTTATCATCGTAACCGTCAGTCATCCGAACAGAATGATATCCGCTTTTATCATTTGTGCTTGCATTGACCATGCCGCTTACACACACACTGTAGGTATGTCCTTTTTTCAGCCTGAGTGTTGTTCCGTTGTACGATATAAGCCCGCCGCGGTTATGCATTTCCCGATAGTACAAGGGAACTGCACCGTCTGAAAGATGGGTTGACGGTACATACCCCTCTCCGCAAAAATATCCCGAACAGCTACCGTTCTGACCGGGGTCGCCCTTGTCGCCTTTGTCGCCTTTTTCGCCGGGGTCACCTTTGTCGCCGGGGTCACCTTTGTCGCCTTTTTCTCCGTCAACGCCTGCGGCTTTCACTCCCGTATCGGTTTCTCCGATCCACCAGTTGCCGTTCTCGCCGATAAACGGGGTGTTTCCGTCTTTGCCGTCCCTGCCGTTTTGTCCGTTTGTTCCGTCCTTACCGGCGGCGCCGTCTTTTCCGTTTATGCCATCCTTGCCGTCAACGCCGTCTCTGCCATCCGCACCTTTTAATGCGGTAAGGTCGTACAGGTTCAGCCATATTTCATCGCCGACATAACGCCATTGCAGAATGTTTTCATTTACACGAAATTCCGGCGTTTTTCCGTTCGCTCCGTCCTTACCGTTCTGTCCGGCGGGGCCTTCTATATCGGCGATCGCCACAAGGTTCTGCCACTCGTCGCCCTCGTAACGCCACTGTATGTGGGTTTCGGCTCGCTGCACTTCTATATTTTTGGCGTCCACGCCGTCCTTGCCGTTGACGCCGTCTGTGCCGTCTTTACCGTTTTGCCCGTCTGTACCGTCAATGCCGTTAATGCCGTCTTTACCGTTTTGCCCGTCTGTACCGTCAATGCCGTTAATGCCGTCTTTGCCGTTCGCACCGTTTATTCCGTTCTTACCGTCGGTGCCATTAGAGCCGTCTTTACCGTCAATACCGTTTTGCCCATCTGTGCCGTCAACGCCGTTCATACCATCTTTGCCGTTCGCACCGTTTATTCCGTTCTTACCGTCGGCACCGTTAGAGCCGTCTTTACCGTCTGTGCCGTTCTTTCCGTTTTCTCCGGCAGCACCCGTAAGTTCGGTAAGCGCCACAAGGTCGCGCCAATCGGGTTCATCTCTGTATTTCCACTGAACCGCCGTGCCGTTGTTCCGCACCTCCGGCAATACTGCGTCGGCTTTTGCCGTCTTGCTCCATCCTATGGCAAGCACGATGCAAAGTACCAACAAAGCGGCACAAAGCGCCAAAAGTGTACCTGTGAGTCGTTTTTTTCCTGTTTTCATCTTCTTACCTCCGTTCAAAATTCAAAAATGGGGGCAAAATCGGCAAGAACGGCACCCGGTCAGTTGTTTCAAAATTTCTAGTTATTCGTTTCTAACTTTACTGACCGTTCGTTCATACTCAGTATAACATAGCTTCCGGATGAAATCAAGAACTCTCTTATATATAATGGAAAAGAATCAAACCGCCTGTTCACAAAGCCGTCCACCTATCGGTTCTGTTACAGTGCGCTTTTTCCGATACACGCGCCGGCAAGTGGCAAAAAAATAAAACGCGGCAAGCATCGTAAAGACGCTTGCCGCGTTTATGGTCCGCCCGGAGGGATTCGAACCCCCGGCCTTCAGAATCGGAATCTGCTGCGATATCCAGCTTCGCCACGGGCGGATGTACTTGCCGTAACAGCACTTCATATTATAATTTGAAAAAGCGTTGCCGTCAAGGCTTTCTTGTGTTAAAATTAGAAAAAAGGCAAAATTCCTGAGAACGGAGAATAAATATGAAGTTGACATTCAAGAACGACACCTTTAAGATCCTGCAAATTGCAGATACGCAAGAGGGCCGCAAGGTCAGCCCGGACACCTTGGCGCTGATCAGCGCCGCCTTGGATCGAGAGGAGCCGGACCTGGTGGTATACAGCGGTGACCAGATCTGGGGGCGCGGGTTCCACGGTGATGTAAACCAGGTGCGCCGGGTGCTGAAAGAGCTGACCGCCCCGGTGGTGGAGCGGCATCTGCCCTTTGCCATCTGCTTTGGCAATCACGATCGGCAGGTGGGGCTGGACAACCGTGCCCAGTTTGAAATCTACAAAGAGATCCCCGGTTTTATCGGGGAGGATACCCCCGGCGTGGACGGTGTGGGCAACTGCGTGCTGGAGATCGCCGACGGCGACCGGCCCGGCTATCTGCTTTATCTGATCGACAGCCATTCCAGCCTGAAAGTGGGCTACGACCATGTGCACCAAAACCAGATTGACTGGTATCGGGGCGTACGCGACAGTTATGAAAAACAATACGGCCACACCATTCCATCCGTTGTCATTCAGCACATTCCCGTGTGTGAGGTGTTTGACCTGCTCACGCAGGTGAAAAAGTCCACCAAAGGCGCGGTACAGGGCTTCCGCACCCACGCCAAGGAGTGGTTTGTGCTGAACAGAAAGCGGGTAGACAAAGAGGGCTTTATGAAAGAATCCCCCGCCGATCCGCAGGAAAACAGCGGCGAGTTTGACGCCTTCTGCGAAAAGGGCGAAGTGAAGGGTCTGTACTTCGGCCACGACCACAACAACGCCTTCCACGGTGATATTCGCGGCATTGATGTGGGCTACACCCAGGGTGCCGGGTTCCATGTATACGGCCCGGGACTGGATCGAGGCGTGCGCACCATTGCGCTGCACCGAGACGGCAGCCTGTCCACCCAAGATCTGCGCTACCGGGACTTGGTAGGCAAAAAGCTGCAAGAGCCGCTGCATTTTGCTTTTTTCCAAATCATGCCCACCAATGTGTACGACGCCATTTCCCGAGCAGTTAAAATTTTTGCCGCCTTAGGCGGTATTGCCGTAGTGGCACTGCTGTTGGTACTCTTTCTCGGTAAATAAAGCATAAAAAAGGACCTCTGTGTTTGGCACACAGAGGTCCTTTTCTGTCTGTTTTCTTGTTTAATCTTCCATATCTCGCACAGCGGCAATGCAGCCCACGCTAATATAGCAGGCAAGAATATACAAAGCGGACACAGCCAGGCAGAACACCCGCTCTCCCGCCGAGGTAGCGCCCAGAGTGGTATAAATGGAAATGCCAAAGAGCACCAGCGGCACCACGACGGTCAGCGGCGGGCAAGCCCGCAGCACATCAAGTGGGCCGCTGCCGTCATTGACCAGTGCCGCCACCACAATATGGATCAGCGTGGTCACCAAGAACACCGCCAGCAAATTCAAATACAAGATCTGCTGGGTGCCCATCTCCACCACAGGAAACAGGGACATAAAGTCCCAATGAAACAACCCCACCAGCTGGGTGTACACACCGGCCACCAGCTGAATGGCACCGATAAAATACAAGAAGATCAGCGCAACTTTTTTATTCTCCACGCAAAAAAGCCTCCGTTCCCTGCAAAAATGCGTCCATCTGTGCGTCGGTACCGATGGTAATACGCACATAATTGTCAATCCGCGGCAGGTCAAAATAGCGAATGTAAATATGTCTTTGCTTCAAATAGAGGAACAGTTCCCGCATAGACGCGCCATCCTTCGTTGCAAAAAGGAAGTTGGTGCGGGAGGGCAATACGGAAAAGCCCATCTGCTCCAGCGCCCGGCGCACCCGCTCCCGGGTGGTTATCACCGCCGCCGTGGTCTTGGCAAAATACGCCTCATCATCCATAGCAGCCGCACCGCACAGCAGAGACAAATTGTCCACCGTGTAGCTGTTGTAGGAATTCTTCACTGCTTCCAACACACTGATCAGCTCTGCGCTGCCGATGGCAAAGCCCAGCCGCAGTCCGGCCAGAGAGCGGGATTTTGAAAATGTGCCGCACACCAGCAAATTGGGATAGTCCGCCAGCAGCGGCACGGCGCTGACGCCGCCAAAGTCCGCATAGGCCTCATCAATAATCACCACAGCATCCCGATTGCCCTCCAAGAGCGCCTGCACAAAGGGCAGGTCCTCACCGATAGAGGTGGGAGCATTGGGATTGGGTAGCACCACGCCACCGTTAGGTGCCGCGTAATCCGCCGGATCAATGCGAAAATCCGCCGTCAGCGGGTAGGTCACAAAAGGAATGTGAAACAGCCGGCACCACACCGGGTAAAAGCTGTAAGTAATATCCGGAAAGGCAATGGGCTTGTCGCTGTTAAAAAAGGACTGAAAGGCCAGTGCCAGCACATCGTCCGAGCCGTTGCCCACAAATACCTGCTCCGGCGCCACGCCGTAGTGGCGGGCAATGGACGCCTTGAGCAGCCGGGCGTTGGCGTCCGGGTACAGGCACAGCGCTGCCGGGTCGTAACTGCGCAGCACCGCCTCCACGCCGGGGGCCGGTGGATACGGGTTCTCATTGGCATTGAGCTTGATCCGATCCGGGTCGCTGCTTTGCTCCCCGGGCACATACGGCTCAATCTGCCGCAAATTCTGTTTCCAAAGTTGCTCCATAATCAAATACCTCGGCTTTATTTTACCACAAAGTCTAAAGCGGCGCAATAAACGCAAAAACAAATTTTTTTGCATTTGCGGCACAATTTTGCAGCACTTTGCCGTACACAAAACCGCAGCGTATAAACGCAAATATCAAAATACGGCAAAAAACGCAAACAACTTGTCACACTTTGCAAGAAATGATACACTGTTACAGTAGTGGCACCCGGGTCGCTGCCAAATCAGAAAAAAGGAGATTCTGTTATGAAGCACCGCACTTCCATAGCGGCAGCACTATTGCTGCTGATGTTTTTGCTCAGCAACACCTGCACAGCCTATGCTGCAGAAAATCTAACATTAAAGCGCACCACCGTTGCGCTGGGCTTAGGCGAAAAAGCCGCTTGTATTCAATTCAATAATTCTCGTATCCACCCTACCGACTGCACCTATCGCTCAGCAGACACAAGCGTACTGGCCGTTAGCAAATCCGGCGTGGTTACCGCCAAGAAAATCGGTACAGCCAAAGTGACCGTGCGTTACGGACGCCAAACCGCCGCTTGTACCGTTACGGTTAAGGCCGCTCCCACCAAATTAGCCATTAAAGGCGGCGATGTGATTATCCAAAAGGGTGCCAACAACCATAAGATAAAGCTGCAATTTGCCCGTGGCACCGCAGCCTACACCGTTACATACAAAACCCGGGATTCTGCCATTGCCACAGTCACTCGGCAAGGCTACATTACCGGCAAAGCCAACGGCAAAACCCAACTGACCGTACGCACCTATAATGGTGTTACAGCACAGATTACCGTTCGCGTACAAAACAAGGCGCTGCCGCTGAATGCAAATGCCGCACAGTTGGCCTTAGACCACAACCATGTGACCCAAGTGGTTTATGGCAAATCCGTACAAAATCGCAATTTGGAAAGCTATATCATCACCCCGGCAAACGGCAAGTACAAAAAGACGCTGTTTATTGACTTTGCCATCCACGGCTTTGAGGACGATTATGCCAGAGACGGGCAGCGTCTGACTGCCATTGCCAACCACTTGATAGCCCACTTTGCTTCCCACCCGGAGGAATTGGGCAATTACCGATTGGTTATTGTACCCTGCGCCAATCCGGACGGTGCCATTGCCGGCAAAAACGCACAACGCTCCGGCAAGAATGCCTTTGGGCGCTGCACCGCCGCGCATATTGATATGAACCGGGATTTCGGTCCGTTTAAGGGCAAAGAGACTCGTGCCCTGCGAGACTTTATTCTCCGCAGCAAGCCCAATGTGTACATCAATGCCCACGGCTGGCTTAACGAAACCTTAGGCACCAAAAAGCTGTGCCAAATCGTCAATCGCACCCTGCACTTAAACAAAATGAAAGACGGCGTCTATGCCGCAAACGAAGGCTACGCCATCGGTTGGGTACACAAAAAGCTGAACATTCCCTGCTGTTTGCTGGAATACAAGGCTCCAAACGCCCTGCACACCAAGGACAATGTTCGTATGATACGGGAAATTATCAAAGCGTATGCGTAAAGCAAAAGGGCGTCTGCTGTAAGCAGGCGCCTTTTTTATCGGGTTTGTTCAGTCAAATAATTCCGGTACCGCTTCCGCTGCCGTCGGGTCGTCCAGGGTCTCCACCCGGCGCAGGTGCTTTTGAATGATGTCGTTACGGTGATCTGCCTCGTCCAGCACCTTGCCGGCCTCATCCACCTTTTTGCGTGCCTTTTGCAGCAGGTCGCCGAACTTCTCATACTGCATTTTAGCAGCGCCCAGCACCTGCCACACCTCCGTGGCTTTGCGGTTGATGGCCAGGGTGCGAAAGCCCATCGCCAGTGCATTAAGCAGCGCTGTCACCGTGGTGGGCCCAGCCAGCAAAATACCCTGCTGCTGCAGCTTCTCCGCCAGTCCGCTGCGGCTGCCCAAGATCTGCGCATACAGCCCCTCGGTGGCCAAATACAGCACCGCAAAGGGTGTGGTCTCCGGGGCAGAAATGTACTGACGCACCAGCTTGGCCTCATCACGCACCCGCTGCTCCAGCGCCTTTTGGGCACTTTCCATGCCTTGTCGATCCCCGGCCTGAGCCGCTGCGGTCAAGCGTGCATAATCCTCCATAGGAAATTTGGAATCAATGGGCAGCCAGGCGTGCCCGCTGCCGTCTGCCGCCGGGATCCGCACCGCAAACTCTACGCGACCGTTATACTTGGGATTGGTGGCCACATTGGTATCATACATACCCGGCACCGTCTGGTCCAAAATATTGCCCAGCTGCACCTCCGCCCAGGTGCCTCGGCTCTTTACATTGGTAAGCACCCGATTCAACCCGTTGACGCTTTCCGTTACCCCGGAGGACAGCTTTTGCATTTCGCCCAGGCTCTTGTACACGCTCTCCAGCTGCTGGGACACAGTCTGGAACGAGGCATTCAGCCGGGTGTTCAAGGTGCCGGTCAGTTTTTCGTCCACCGTTTGACGCATTTGGTCCAGCTTTTGCTCATTGCTCTTTTGCATCTCGGCCATAAAGGCACCCAACCGCCGGGTTTGGCTGTCGCTTTGGTTCTGGACCAGCTCCAGCAGCTTCACCTGCTGACGGTAGTTATCCTCCCGCAGAGTCTGCACTGCCGCTTCCAACCGCTCTATTTGGGCACGGCGCTCATTGTCCTGGGCTTGCAGCTGCCGCGCCAGCAGCTCCGTTTGGTGCCCTGCATCCCCACTGCGGCGGCGCAGCAGCAAAATGAGGATCGCCACCTGCAGCACAAAAAGCACCGCAAATAAAATCAAATTGATTGCATCCATTCCTCTACCTCCTTGGCAAAAAGCATACCATAAAATGCGCCTGCATACAAGCTGCCGTCCGTTTTTTGGGACTTGCACACCCTGCGGCAGCTGTGCTATACTGGAGCCAAAGGAGCTCGCTATGATCACCACGATTTTTTTAGATTTAGACGATACGCTGTTCAGCTTTCAGCAAGCGGAACAAGTGGCACTGGAGGAAACCATGCGCCACTACGCCCTGCCCTATTCAGATGAGATTTTGGCTCTGTACAGTGCCGGTAACGACGCCCAGTGGAAGTTGCTGGAGCAAGACAAAATTCAACGATCGGAGATCGGCTACCGC
>ENA-ORNQ01001109-ORNQ01001109.1-human-gut-metagenome-genome-assembly--contig:-NODE-1109-length-22334-cov-2.830019_pt1 | contig 22334 bp, 18 predicted proteins | sample MGYA00242116_ERZ509024 | MGnify/ENA primary metagenome ERZ509024 (study PRJEB26280, sample SAMEA2338697) | human gut metagenome | biome: human gut; feature: human-associated habitat; material: faeces...
GCTTCCGGCCGGAAATGTTGTATCCTGTACTGTTTTGGCTATTGTAGATGCCTGGCCGGCGTATTATCCGGAAATTACCTCGGAGAACGATGTGCAGCGTGATAATTATTTGGTAGTGCTGAATCTTGCGGAGGTAGAAAAGGTTGCACCCAATCAGCCGTATCAGGTATGGATGAATACCGAACAGAATATCAGTGATATCAAGCAAATGGCTATTCCTTATTTTGCACGGCTCAGAAATATCTTGGATGGGAAGCAGGCAGCGTATCTTAGCCAAATCAACTCGGTGCGCCAGGCGACCAATGGTTCGCTGACGCTGGGATTTATTGCAGTTTTAGCGGTATGTGCGATTGGCTTTGCAATTTACTGGGTGCTTTCTATCAAGGGCAGAAGCTTGCAGATCGGAACGATGCGGGCGCTGGGAATGCCCGTGCGTGATGTCTATGGAATGATTTTATGGGAACAGATTTTACTGTGCCTGGCATCTGTGCTGCTGGGGCTTGTGATCGGTGTGGTTTCAGGGTATATGTTTGCGCCGCTTTTGCAGTCAGCATTTGGTTCGGCCGGACAGATGCCGCCGCTGCAGGTAAGTATTTACTTTGCCGATATTATTAAAATATGTGTATTTATCCTATTGCTGATTGCTTCGGGGTTAGGCGTATCTCTTATGATGCTGAAGCGTATTAATGCGGCGTCAGCTATTAAACTGGGGGAGGAGTAAGATGGCAAGTATTATAAAAGGAGTAGATATCCATCGTGAATTTCCCTCAGGCGATACGGTTGTACAGGTGTTAAAGGGAATTAATGTAGAAATGGAAGAAAACGCTCTTACCATTTTAAAAGGCCGTTCCGGCAGCGGGAAAACTACTTTAATGAATATCCTGGGTACATTGGATAAACCGACTTCCGGAAGTATTTATATTAATGATAAAGAGATTACACAAATCTCACAAAATCATTGTGATGCGCTTCGCCGGCGATATATTTCCTTTGTATTTCAGTCTGTTGCCTTGGTGGGAACAATGACAGCTTATGAAAATATAGAGTTTATGCTTCGAATTGCTGAACTTCCGATGGAGCGGGAACGGATTTTGCATTGTTTGGAATTGGTTGGTCTTGAGAATAGGGCGGATCATATGCCGTTTCAACTATCCGGCGGAGAACAGCAGCGGATTGCCATTGCAAGGGCGATCGTACATAAGCCGCGTATTATTTTTGCCGATGAGCCTACTGCGCAGTTAGACAGCCATACATCATATATTATTATGAAAGTTTTTCATCGATTGATTCAAGAAGAGGGCATGACCATTGTGATGACTACACACGATCAGAATATGATGGAGCTTGCCGATCGGGTATATACTTTAGATGACGGAATTATAACCGATATAAAAGATAACAGGGGGGTGCGGTAAGATGGCGCCTATTGTAACCTGTGAAAATCTCGTGCGCATCTATAAAACAGATGAGACGGAAGTATTGGCTCTTCAGGGATTGGATTTAACCATTGAAGAAGGGGAGATTGTTGCCATTATTGGTGCCAGCGGCAGCGGAAAAAGTACGTTTTTAAATATTTTAGGCGGGCTGGACCGTCCTAGTGCCGGTAAGTTGTATGTGGATGGTTTGGACATGATGAAGCTTACCAACCGGGAAATGCTCTTGTATAAAAGAAATAAAGTATCATTTATTTGGCAGAACAGTGCCAGGAATTTACTGCCGTATCTTACAGCGATGGAAAATATTGTGCTGCCGATGGAGATCGTAGGGAAAAAGCCGGATTATAAAAAAGCCGCAAGGCTGCTGGAGATGGTGGGAATTGCCGATAAAGCGGATTCCAAGTTGTTTACGCTTTCCGGCGGGGAACAGCAGCGGGTGGCGATTGCACTTTCCTTAGCAAACGAGCCGCGGATACTGCTGGCGGATGAGCCAACCGGTGCGGTAGATAACGCTACGGCAAATATGATATTGGATCTTTTTCGAACCATTAACAAAGAGCTGGGAATCACTGTTATCATTGTCACCCATGATTTGAAACTTTCCGCGAAGGTGGATCGTGTAATCAAGATTCGGGATGGACGAACCAGTACAGAGTATCTTAAAATCAATAACGATGCCGCGGCTTTCGAAAATGTAAATTTTGGCCACACCGGTGCAGAGGCTACCCATCAGGAATATGTGGTAATTGATAGAGTTGGTCGGCTGCAGATTCCCGCGGAAATGCTGGAGAGGGCAGGCATTCAAAATATGAGTCGTGTCCGGCTGGAATTTGATAACGGGCGTATTGTTATTGTACCGTTTGAAAATTAAATATGCTAAGTTTTAGTTTGGATATTTATAAAAGATATTGTTTTTAAGCAGAAAAAATCTCCCGTACGATTGATCTCATTCAGCCGTAAGAGAGATTTTTTTTGCAGTTTTAGAGGACAGATGCTTTGAAAGTTTGTTTCAGGAAAATATCATCCAAAAATGTGCCGGAAGTAATCTGTCTCCAAGACGCCGGAGCAATATTGTATTTTATTGGAAACCATGGCTTTGATGGTAGATACATAACTATCAGGAACAGCGATGGTTCCATCCTTTGGTACAAATTCATTTCGGGAAGCATAATAAGTTCCCAAATCTGTTTTCCAATCATAATTCATATTGAAGATAAGCGCCGGTGCGTTTGAGAGTACATCCCGGCCAACCATCAGGCGCGAATCAAATTCAGTTCCAAACAGGTTTGAAAGGGTCGGCAGAATATCCAAGCTGAATGTGGGGGAATCTACTATGATAGGATCTCGGTCCTCCAAACACCCGCACCAAAGGATCAGCCGGGAATTATCCCTTTGAAAATAATCCGTTACATTGTTGCCGTATAGTTCTGAAAGATTCGGCATATTTCCCAAGGTTCCGCTGGTATCTAAGCCATAAGGGAAGTGATCGGTAGAAATGCAGATAACGGTATCATCGGCAATTCCTTTCTTTTCAAGCTCGTCCACAAGATACGTAAGACCGTCTTCTAAATCAAGGTTTGCTGCTAAATATCCCTTTACAGCATCAGAATAGGGAAGATTTTTTACTCTGTCCCAATGTCGGTTCGTCATGGAATTACCACTGCGGGTGTAACCGCTGTGTCCGCTTACGGACATATAATAAATATTAAAAGGTTGTTTATCGATATAGGTAGGCAAAGTACCGCTTATCATTTCATAATCACTTTGCGGCCAGTAGTTTTTAACATATTGCTCCATGCCGTTGCCGTATCCCATAAAGCCGTCGGAATAGCCGAGGTTGTTGTGTGTAATATTGCGGTCGTAATAGGTATAGGAATTATTGTGAAACGCTTTGCCGTAATATCCTAATCGGTTGAGCTGATTTCCCATGGTAAAATAATTTAGATGATCGGCGGTGTCTTTAAAAGATTTTCCTCCGTCAGTAGGCATCATGCCGAAGATGTTTTGATATTCACCGCCTGTTGTTCCTGCACTTGCGGGCTGATAATAGTCCGTAAAATTGATGCCTTTTGTTGCAAGGCGGTAGAGCGTAGGAGTAAGTTCAGGATCAATCACCTCGGCGGCAAAGGCCTCGGCGGTTATCATGATCAAATTCTTTCCTTTAAATAATCCGGTATATTCATTTTTCTTGGATGGCGTCAGTGTTTGAACATAGGTATTCAATGCCTGTATCTCGGCAGAAGCATTTTGATTTAATGTGTTGAAGTCAAGGTTTAAAATATTATCTTCATATACGATAGGCTGCGCTGTTGGATCGTTTCCCGGCTCTTCCGGTGGGAAAGTATTAGGAATGTCTTCTATTGGAATTTCCGGTTCTATAAATGTAAAATCCCTGCGGAATAACTTGTTTTGAATATCTAAGCGCATGCCGGTTATCAAACCGAAGCTGCTTACTGCTGATTGGAAATTATACTGGCTATGGTAGACGGGGGCATGAATAGTGCTGGTAAAAACAAAAATGATGGCAAGTATGTAGGAAAAAGTAGATACAGCAACAGAAACAAGCCTCATGCTTGCCTTGCTTTGCAGGGCAGGAAGGAATTTTTTATTAAAAATAAGATAAAGAACAAAGGGAAGCAGAAACAGTAGTATAACAAAAATTCCACCCTGCGGGAAAATAAGGCGAATTAGATCCGAAAAATAACTTGAAAGGGCGTCCTGTGCACCGCCGGTCATGGTGCTGATATCATAAAATTGCTTAAATTGCTTATAGATTAAAAATTGAACAATATAAAGAAAGCCCGTTAGAAAAATCAAACAGGAGGCAATGATTTGATTGATTCTTTTTTTGGGAAACAGAGAGGATAAAAGATATCCGATTCCGCCATATGCGATACTGAAAAAGAACAGCGGAAAAAAGCTTGAACTAAAAACATTGCTTACGGTAAATATTTTAAATATAATTTCAAAATAGAGGATTATTATGGGAAAAAGAAATAGGAATTTTAAATGTTCCCGATTTCCCTTACGATTTATAGGAGCCTTTATATAAATTGGCCTTTTATGCATCATTACTCATCACCTTATTTATCATTATAATTGGTGGCTTTATGAAAGTCAACAAATTTTGACAAAAAGATCTTTCTATAAAGAATTTTGATTATTTCGTACTATCTTATTATGATGTATTTTCTTTGTTTTATTTATGGAAAAGTAAATAGGAGAAAAGTATAGTTGATTTGCTTTTCTGTATTTTGATGGGGAAATTCCATATTGGGAAGAGAAAACTTTGGAGGAATAAAATTGATAACAGAATCTGAAACGATTCCTTATTTACAAAAGCGTCAGGTCCATACGCATCAATAGGCGCTCCGCGGCAAATAATATCGAATTTGTTCATATATTTACAGATTTACCGGTTTCAGCTTTGATTTTTTTTGCAGAGTGCTGAGAGAAATAAAAAGATTTTAAGCAATTTGCTTTGCCGTAAGAGTTGCGGTTAGATGTTTCCTGCGGAGGGAATCATATTATGAACGTTGGTTTTTTGGTAAGAGGATAGTTTAAAAAGCGTGCTGAAATTGCATTGCCATTTATGGTGTATACATGAGGGTTAACAGCCGATCTCTTTATGACTGTACGATGGCAGAACCTGAATTTATTGCGGTTACCGGTACAAAGCTTACGGCAGAGCTGTGACGGTAGGTAAATGTACATTCATATTTAAAAATATTCCTTTGGAATATAGAAAATCTTGCGGGACGAATTCAATATGTACAGTTTTTACATGATGAAAGTGAAATTTTGTATCAAAAAATCCCTGAAAGCAGTACGGTACAATTTCTGCTTTCGATTGTACAACCAGATAGTATTGTACCTGTAATAGTAGAAATAATGCTGAAAGAAAAAAACAGAGGAGGGTATCCTCTGTTTTTTTAGGTACGTTATACCCCGCTGTAGGCGGCGAAGCCGCCGTCAACAGGAACGACGACGCCGGTAACAAAACCGGAGGCCTCGTCAGATACCAGCCAAAGCAGCGTACCGGTTAAATCGTCGGTTTCACCAAAGCGATTCATCGGTGTTCCGCGCAGAATCTTTTCTGTTCTGGCGGTAGGCTGACCGTCTTTAAATAAAAGTTCTCTGTTTTGATTTGTTACGAAAAATCCCGGAGCAATCGCATTTACCCGGATATTGCAGGGAGCAAAATGCACCGCCAGCCATTGGGTCAGATTAGAAACCGCCGCCTTAGCTGCAGAGTAAGCGGGGATTTTCGTCAGCGGCCGAAACGCGTTCATAGAGGAAACGTTCAGGATAACGCCGCCGTTTTTCACCATTTCCTTGGTAAAGGCCTGCGTCGTAAGGACAGCGGCAACTACATTTAAATCAAACACAAAGCGGATGCCGTCGGGATCCAGGTCAAAAAATGTTTTTAAATCCTTATTATCCAACATGTCGGGCGTCATAGTCTCGTTATCGGTAGTACCGCGCGGATTATTGCCGCCTGCGCCGTTAATCAGAATATCGCAAGGCCCCAGTTCAGTGATCACTTTTTCGTATGCTGCGTGTAAACTGTCGGATTTCAGGCAGTTTGCTTCTACCGCGATTGCCGTGCCACCGTCGGCAGCGATTTCATCGGCAACAACTTGAGCGGCTGCCGTATTGATATCCAGCAGTGCTACTTTTGCGCCGCAGGCAGCCAGTACTTTAGCAAAGCCGCTGCAAAGTACACCTCCGGCACCGGTAATGACGGCAATCTTGCCGCTTAAATCAATTTGAAAGGGTAATTTCATTTTTTATCTCCTTTTACAATAGCCTCCCAAAGGCCGTTTATGTAGGAAGCGCCGAGGGCTCTGTCATATAAGCCGTATCCCGGCCTGCCGTCCTCTCCCCAGATGTTGCGTCCGTGATCGGGACGGGTATAACCGTCAAAGCCGTTATCATACAGCGCCTTCATAATGCCGTACATATCCAGCGAACCGCAAGCGGTAGGGTGGGGGCTTTCATTAAATTTTGCCTCGCCGGTAAATCGAATATTTCTTGCATGCAGAAAATGGATACGTCCCATCTTTGCATATTTCGCGGCCATCTTTACCATGTCATTTTTGGGGCTGCAGCCCAGCGAACCGGTGCAAAGGGTAAGACCGTTATATTTGCTGTCAACTGCGGCAAACATTTTGTCGATTCCGGCTTCTCCGGTAATGATGCGGGGCAGACCGAACATGCTCCATGGCGGATCATCCGGGTGAATGGCCATTTTAACGTCACATCCCTCACATACGGGAATGATTTTTTTTAAGAAATATATTAGATTTTCCATCAACTGATTCTCGTCAATGGATTTATAGGCGTTTAGTAAGTCCTGAAGCTGCTCTTTGGTGTAACTCTCGTCCCAACCGGGAAGAGAAAGCTCGCCCTTGGCCGGATCCATAGCATTTACTGTCTTTTGGTCGTAGGCCAGACAGGTTGCACCGTCGGGAGTCTTCATTTTTAAATCACTCCGGAGCCAGTCAAACACGGGCATAAAATTGTAACAGATTACCTTTACGCCTGCGGCGCCTAAATTTCGTATCGTGGCACAGTAATTTTCAATCAGAGCATCCCGATTGGGCGCGCCCATTTTAATATCCTCATGCACCGGTACGCTTTCAATTACTTCCATCTTGAGGTTTTTGGCATTTACGGTTTGCTTTAGCGCTATAATGCGTTCCAGCGGCCATACCTGGCCTACGGGAACATCATAGATAGCGGTAACAACGCCGCTCATAAGAGGAATCTGACTGATGTATTCCAGCGTGACAGGATCGTTTTCGCCATACCAGCGGAAAGTCATATCCATAGTTTTTGTTCTCCTTCTTAAAAATTAAAATAGTCTTTTGCGTTTTTGTAGGAAATGCCTTCGATCAGTTTGCCGCAGTCGGCATCAAATTCTCCCTTTTCTACCCAGGCTCCGAGTTCGGTACAGAGAATACGGCGGAAGAAATCAAAACGCACATAGGAGGTAAAGCTGCGGGAATCGGTAAGCATGCCGATGAAACGTCCCAGAAGTCCTGCATTGGCAAGGGAATGCAGCTGAGCTTTAATGCCGTCTACATGGTCATTAAACCACCAGGCCGATCCAAGCTGCATCTTTCCCGGTACTTCGCCGGAAAAAGCACCCGTCATTGCCGCAATCATATCGTTTACGGTAGCGTTGAGGCAATAGAAAACCATCTTCGGCAGGGCTTCTTCACTGTTGATATCATCCAGCATTCTGGCAAAGCTCTGGGCCGAAATCGGATCGCCGATAACATCGATACCGCTGTCAGCACCGGTACGGCGGAAGAGGCGGGTGTTTACATTGCGCAGCGGCGCCATATGCAGCTGCATGGTCCAGCCGCGTCTGGAGTAGCGTACAGCGAAGAAACGGGTCATAAAATCTGTATAGAGGTCAAGCGCCGCAGCATCAATCTTTTTCCCCTCCAAAACGCTTGTAAAGGCATGTTTTGCGTCTTCATAAGTTCCTTTTTTAGGGGGAATGTGTCCTAAGGCATGATCGGATACCACACAGCCGGCTTCGGCAAAATATTCCAGACGTTTTTCCAAAACCTCAAGCAGCACGTCAAAAGACGCGATTTCGGTATTCTCAGAGGCGCCCAGCTTCTTGATATAATCAAGGATATCTTCCCGATTCAAACCAAAGCAGATGATATCCGGCCGGAAGGTAGGAAGTACCTTTACAAAAGAGAAGTCTTTCATCTTGGTGTGGTATTTCAATGGATCGGCAGGGTCGTCCGTGGTACAGATGACCTTTACATTGCAGCGCTTAATTAGGCTTTGCGCGCTGAAGCCGCCTGCGGCGATTGCCTGGTTGGCTTCGTTCCATATTGCTTCGGCGTTTTTTTCGTTTAATGGCTTGCGAATACCGAAAAGCTGCGCAAGCTCCATGTGTGCCCAATAGTAGAGTGGATTGCCGGGGGCATATTCCATGGTAGAAGCGAACTTACTAAATTTTTCTTTATAATCAGCACTGCCGGTAATAAAGTTTTCGTCAATGCCGTTTTGCCGCATGGCACGCCATTTATAATGGTCGCCGGCGAGCCACAGTTCTCCGATATTGGAAAAACTTTTATCCTCATAAATCTCCTGAGGATTTAAGTGGCAGTGATAGTCTATGATCGGCTGATCCTTTGCATATTTGCTGTAAAGCTCATAGGCGGTATCGCCGTCAAGAAGAATTTTTTCATCAAAAAAATCTTTCATCGCACTTGTCCTTTAAAAATCAATATTCTTTCCGTTGGATGCATACATCGCCAACAGCACGCGCAGAGCTTTTGCCGCCTCGCTGACGCCGATGGGCATTTCCTCGCCGTGATCCAGCCGACGATAAAAATCATCAAACAGCATTTTATGGCCTACACCCCAGTAAGCCTTGCCGGATTCCATTACAAAGCTCTCCTCGAGCTTCTGCGGAATACCATTGATGTAAAGATCATCATTTTTCAGCTCCAGATGCATATTTTCACAGGCAATTTCCAAGGATATAGGGGCATCGGTATAGTTTGCTGTGGTGGCAAAAAAGATTCCGCGGGCACCGTTTTGAAAGGTAATGCACGCTTCTGCCGTATCTTCTACATCAATTACATCCTTTAAATGGTGATTGGCCACTGTAGCGCTCAGGCATTTCGGCTCACCGCAGAGCCAAAGCATCAGATCCAGGGTATGGATAGCCTGATTGATCATTACACCGCCGCCCTCGGTAGCCATAAAGCCGCGCCAATGACTTTCGGTATAGTAAGGGGCATCTCTGTGCCAAAGCACGCTGCCGGTCGCCCCCAGAATCTTTCCGGCAGCACCGCTGCAGATAAGCTCTTTCGCCTTTTTATTACGGGCTAAATATCGGTTCTGAAAAGAGATACATATTTTTGCCCGGCTTTCTTCTTCCGCCTTCTGCAGCAGCTCCACCTGCTGTAAATTAATGCATACGGGCTTTTCAAGCAATACGTTAATATTCTTTTTCAATGCGGCGCAGGCCATTTCACAGTGCAGATAATGGGGGGTGCATACGTGGAGAACATCCATGTTTTCTTGTGCCAGCATGGCCTCGAAATCATCGTATACCTTTGCCTGCGGCGCATAGGTTTGCGCCAGGGCTTCTGCGCGCTGGGGAAGAATATCGCAAACGGCTGTGATTGCTACATCTTTCCTTGCAGAAAGATTTTCAGCATGTGTTTTTGCAATACTGCCGCAGCCGACGATTGCAGCTTTTTTCACAAAATCATCTCCCGCTTATTTGGAATTATAGGTGGAAGAAAGATCCGCTGTGCCGGTGTCTTCTGCCGTAACTTTAACGAACTTGGAATCCTTGATATGCTGCTGAAGCATATCATAGAACTTTTTGCCGTCAAGAGGAAGCTCCACAGTCTCGCCGGTCCAGCCGGAAAGCAGCATGGCGTTTGCAAGTGTAACACCCTTAATTCCGTCTGAAGCCGGTGCATAAAGAGGCTCTATATCTAAAACAGCATTGGCAAAATTATTGAGAATTCCTACATGCTGCGGATTATCGCCTTCAACCTTTACCTCAATATTCTGCATCGCCGGTGGGTTGAAAGTACTGTCCGTCGTATATGTATACTCTTTAATGGAAACATCGGTTTTTACGAAAGTTAGCTTGTCGCCTTCATATACAAGCTTGCCTCTGTCACCACAGATCTCAAAACGATTGGTACCGGGAGCGTCGCCGGTGGTGGTAATAAATACGCCGGTAGCGCCGTTGGGATATTCAAAGTACGCGGTAACGTCATCTTCTACCTCAATATTGTGCCACTTGCCGAAATGACAGAAAGCGTGCACTTTATTCGGCATCATGTCAGGAATCCACTGGAACAGGTCGATATTGTGGGGGGCCTGGTTGTAGAGTACGCCGCCGCCTTCGCCCTTCCAGGTAGCACGCCAGCCGCCTGTGTCATAATATCTCTGTGTGCGGTACCAGTTGGTGATAATCCAGTTCAGGCGCGTAATTCCACCCAACTCACCGTCGGCAATCAACTGCTTCATCTTTTTAAAGTGCGGGTTGGTTCTTTGGTTGAACATAATGCCCAACTTCAATTCCGGGTGCTTTTTGCTTTCGTCCAGCATCTCCTGAACCTGCAGCGTATATACGCCGGCGGGCTTTTCCACCAGAGCATGCATGCCTTTTTTCATGGCTTTGATGGCAAAAGTAGGATGGTCATAGTGGGGAACAGCAATTATGACGGCATCACAGCAGTTGCTTTCGATCAGTTCGTCGCCGCTGTTAAAATACTGTACTTTTTTGCCGGCTTCGGGATTTAGCTCTTGTGCAATTTTCTTTTTTTCTTCCAGCTTCTCAGGCAGCAGGTCAGCAATTGCAACGCATTCGCCGTTTTTAATGAGATTGCTCATAAAGCTTCTGAAATGGCCGGTTCCCATATTACCGGCACCGATGATACCGAATCTTACTTTTTCCATTTGTTATCCTCTCCTTTTTTATAACCTAATTGATTTAATATTGTCTTCAGCGCGTTTACCGCGGCATCAAAGGACTCATTTTGGTTGGCATAGCTGAATTTATGTTTCATTTCCCGGTGATCAAGGTTGGAATAACCGGTGAAAGCAAACAGATGGGGTTCTACCGTTAAATATGTATCCTTGCTGCCTCTTGCAGCGGCGGCTTTTTCAAGAACCTCAACAATTTTTCCGTCACCGTATCCGGCAGGAACGATCTTGTGATCCTCCAGGCAGGCATCTTTAATATGAAGATACTCCAAATAAGGTGCAATTCTGTCAATAGCCCAGGTGATATCGGCATTTTCCATAATATAGTTGGCGGGGTCAAAAATTGCTTTCAAATCCGGCAGCTGTTCCTGCAGTTCAAGAGCCTCTTCAGGGCGTCTGCCATAAATCCGCGCTTCATTTTCATGGCAAAGCTGGATTCCTTCTGCTTTGGCATACGCAAGCATCTGCGTCAAACGGCTATAAACCTCCTGGCTGTAATCTGTTGCCGTTTTTCCGTCGGGAATAAAAAAGCTGAACATTCGCATATTTTTTGTACCCAAAAGCTGTGCAGTTTTTACCGCCTTTTTAAAGCGATCAAAGTGCGGTTCAAAATCATCGGTGATCTCATACTTTCCGATGGGGGATCCTAAGGAGGAAACCCGGATTCCTGCGGCGTCGAGTTCGGCTTTGAAGGCAGAAATTTCTTCCTCTGAGTAGTCAATCACACATTTTCCGTCGATATTTCTGATTTCTATGCAGTCGATACCGTTTCGTTTCAGCGCAGCAATCTGACCTTTCAGATCGGCCGCGGCTTCATCTGCAAAAGCAGATAAAATGAATTGTGCCATTTTAATTTGTCCATCCTCTCTCTTTCAGCGCTTCATAGCTGTTTTTCATTTCTTCATAGCTGTTTTTTTCAACGGCATTGTCTTGTTCTACATAGGCAACTTTTGTGCCGGCTTTTTTTAATGCAGAAAGAATGGAATCTAAAGGAACATTTCCCTTATAGAGTGATACGATACGGTGTCCATCCGGTTCGTTTGCCTCTTTTGCCGCGCGGAAGTCCTTCAGATGAACATATTCCAGACGGGAAGCATATTTTTCTACGGCCTTTACCGCATCAGCACCTGCAACATCTACCCAGCCCACATCTAAAATAAAATTCCAGTTTGTCTTCTCAAACAAAATATCTAAAGGATAATAGCCGCCTAAATCTTTAAATTCTATGGCATGATTATGATAGCCGAATTTGAGACCGGCATCTTGTATCGCATGTACGGCGGGAGTCAGATCGGCAATGAGCCTGTCTGTTTCAAGTACGCCGTCGTTATAATAGCCACCGGGGAACCCGATACCGATCATATCGGCTTTGAGAATTTTGTGATTTTTTATGATTTGCTGCGTGTTGTTAATAATTTGGTCTATTGCCGTGTGGGTCAGACCGATATGCAGGCCGTATTCGTCAGCATAATCCCGCGCCTTTTGTGCGTCGTAAGGAAATCCGCTGATCTGTATCGAAGTATAGCCGATCTCTTTCATTGCCTTGAATGTGGCCTTGATGGTTTCTTCGGAAACGCATTTGTCCCGGACCGAATAAAGCTGTGCGCCGATAATCATAAGAGCACCTCCTAAATTTTTTATTGATTTATCGATCGAAAAATATTATACTATACTCAAAGCGTAATTAACATTGCAAATCCTGCTGTTTTCTCAGCAAAAAACAAAAAAAATTCAATATGCAAGGAAAGATTGGTTTTGGAACACATACGATTCAAAGGGTTTTATTATCATCATACCATTGATAAAAATCCCAGTACATCACAGTTTACGCGACATTGTCATAATATGTATGAAATTATTTATATCAAATGCGGCAATGGGACTTTTTTTGTAGAAGGTGCAAAATATACAATCTATCCAGGTTGTTTGCTGGTGTTTAGGCCGCGGGAGTTTCACTATATTACTGTTTCGGAAAAAACACCTTATGAGCGTTTGGTTGTGCACTTTGATGAGAACACGGTATTTGAAAATTCCGCGCTTTTGCTGGATATCTTTAATAACCGTGAGCTTGGGGTAAAAAATATTTATCCGGATATCCAGCAGTCCGTGGTACAGACTTTTGAACGAATCTCTTCTTGTATTGCGCTGAATGAGCCGGAACGCTCCATCATGGCGAAGCTGATTTTAAATGAACTTCTTGTTGTGCTGCACAATGAATTTTCTTCCGGAATTCAGGGAGATGTAGGAGGACAGCTAATTACTAAAATTGTAAACTATATTAATGAAAATATTGCGCAGCCATTTCGTTTGGAGGAATTGGCCGAACGTTTTTTTATCAGCAAATATCATTTAGGACATATGTTTAAAAAATATACCGGTCTGCCGGTAATGGAATATATTATCCGTAAACGGGTCGTTATGGCACAGCAGCTGATTGCGGAGGGATGTCAGGCGTCAACTGCGGCGTTGATGAGCGGATTTAACGATTATTCCGCTTTTTACAGGGCGTATACCAAATATATCGGCACAAAGCCATCACAGGAGGCATCAAAATGAAAAAGATTTCTATTGCAATTGTTTTTCTTACCATCTTTTTTACAATAACTATAAATTCTTCCGCTGCCGATATTTATGAGTCCGGCTTTATCCCGATGGAGAGTTCCTGCTTTCTTGGTGTACAGGATATTGCAGATACCGGATGGTATAGCGAGGGCGGACATCTTTCGCTGCAAACCAGCGGCGGATACAAAGGAAATAGCTATTTGCAGTTTGAAGCCGAAGGAGACGCCATTTCTCCCAAAATTGATCTTGCCCCTTATCTAACGGAAACGGGAACGTTTACTTTAAATATATATATTCGCCTTTCGGACATTCGGTCGGATGAAAAATATTTTATTCAGGCAAAAGTAGGGGAACAGCTTCTTACAGAATTTCAAGAACCGATCCGTCAGAATAAATGGTTTTTATATTCTTCTCCGATTACTGTTACGGAAGTGAAAGAGAACGGGACTGTTTTCGAATTTGTTTCTTTGCCTGAGGAGTGCAGCCGGTTATGCATTGACGCTTTTGCTGTGCTTCCATATCAAAGTTCCGGTGTTTCCGGAGGAGGAACTTCTGCAGAAAACAATGAGAATACCGGAAATTCTTCCTTTTCGGGAAAAGGAGAGTTTGAATGGTACAGCGATCTGCGCAATAAATCGGTAGGAACCGTCAGAGGGTATTATTCAGATGGCTTGCTTTTTGGCGGGATTTGCCTTGGAGCGGCAATAGTGATAAGCGCGGTTATTTTGCTGGTTCCGTTTAAAAAAGTCTGGAAAAAAATAAGACACAAGGCGTCCGCTGAATAAAGGACGCCTTATTTTTATGTTGACATGAAAAAGTTTTTAATATAATATTGTAAATACTATTAAGTAAAATCCAAAGAGGAAGGGGAAGAATGCCTTTTGCTTTCACCGCAGGAGTTATTTTGGCTGTATCTTAATAATATCAAAAATATAGGTGCTCGGCGATTTGCAAAATTATATTTTAAGTATCGGACGAAAGAAGCCTTTTTGGAAGGAATAGAACGCGGGGATCAGGAACTTATTTTTCTTTCTGCCGAAATTTTAACGGAAATTAAAAATGGAGCATGGAAGACACCATGTGATCGTATGATTAACTATATGGTGGAGCATGCTATAAACGCGGTATTTTATTCTTCTCCCGAATATCCGCCGCAGCTGCGGGAAATTGATGCGCCTCCGCCGATTTTATATTATATCGGGGATTTTTCTTTCGTACAGGAGCCCTGCATTGCAATCATTGGGTCGCGCAGAGCAACCCGTTACGGCAGGGAATGTGCGGAAAAGTTTTCCGGAACACTGGCGGAAAACGGGATTTGTGTTGTTTCCGGTATGGCCGACGGCGTTGATGGATATTCCCATGAGGCTGCGCTTGCCTGCGGCGGGAAAACAATTGCCATATTGGGCGGCGGTGTTGATTTTATTTATCCGGCGTCCAATGCAGCACTTTACCGAAAAATTGCTGAAAATGGTCTTATTTTGAGCGAATATCCGCTTGCGACGCGGCCGCAGAAAGAAAATTTCCCTCAGCGGAATCGATTGATTATCGGGCTTTCACGCTGCCTATTAGTGGTAGAGGCGGGAATGCCCAGCGGAACGATGATAACGGTAGATTTTGCCGTAGAACAAAACAAATCCGTTTTTGCCGTTCCGGGAAATATTACGTCTCCTTCCAGTGAAGGAACCAATTATTTAATAAAAAACGGATGTCTTTGTGCGCTTTCTCCGGAGGATATCCTGATGGAATTTGGAATTTATAAAACGGAGGAAAAGAAAAAATTTAAGATTCCGGAAAATTTGGAACCTTTGCAAAAACAAATATTAGAAATGCTTGAAATAGAAGACCTGCCGGCAGAAAAAATAGAAAATTCCCTGCAGGCCGATATCAATGAAATTAATACTGCATTGATGATGCTTGAAATTGCCGGATATATCAAACAATTTCCCGGCAGAGAGTATTCTTTGTGCAGATAAAAAAACGGAGTAGAATATATGGCAAAATTACTTATTGTTGAATCCCCACATAAAGCAAAAACAATTGGAAAATTTTTAGGAAAGGAATATAAGGTTCTCGCCTGCGGCGGACATATTATTGATTTGCCCAAAAGCAAACTCGGTATTAAGATTGAAGACCATTTTGCCCCTCAGTATACTTTGATCTCTTCTAAAAAAGAGATTGCACAGGAATTAAAGGAAGAAGCGAAAAAAGCCGATACGGTTTTTCTGGCTACGGACCCTGATCGAGAAGGAGAAGCGATTTCCTGGCATTTGGCGTCCCTTTTAAAAATACCGGAGCATTCCAATTGCCGAGTCGTTTTTAATGAAATTACAAAAAATTGTGTATGCAACGCTATTGATGAGCCGCGGGAGATTGATCTTGATTTAGTCAATGCCCAGCAGGCACGCCGTGTGCTGGACCGACTGGTGGGATATGAAATCAGTCCGATCCTGTGGCATAAGATCAAAAGCGGGCTGAGTGCGGGAAGAGTGCAATCTGCTGTAACGAAAATGGTGGTGGATCGGGAAAGGGAGATTGAAAATTTCGTTCCCGTGGAATATTGGGAATTGGATGTGCTGCTTTCACCGCAAAAATCGCGTAAAAAGTTTGCCGCGCATTTTTATGGAGATAAGAAAAATAAAATTGAATTGAATAATGAAGAACAGGTTCTTGGTATCATGAAAGAACTTGAAGGCGCAACGTATGTGGTAAGCGAATATAAAGAAGGGTCAAAAAGTCAGAATCCGCCGCCTCCGTTTACTACCAGCGTTTTGCAGCAGGACGCATCCAGAAAGCTTGGCTTTACAACCAAGAAAACGATGATGCTGGCCCAGCAGTTGTATGAAGGCGTGGAGATCAACGGCGTGGGTACGGGTTTGGTTACGTATATCCGTACCGATTCTGTCCGCATTGCCGAAGAAGCCGTTCATGAGGTGCGGGATTATATTTCTGCCCATTATGATGCAAAATATCTGCCGGCAAAACCTCATTTTTATAAAGCAAAAAAGAACAGTCAGGACGCACACGAGGCGATTCGCCCCACTTCTATGAGCTTTACACCGGAGGAGGTAAAAGCGAGCCTTACCAATGATCAATATAAGCTGTATAAGTTGATTTTCGAGCGCTTTGTTGCCTGCCAGATGGCAGCGGCAAAGTATGCTACGATCAGCGTAGGAATTACTGCGAATGACCGGTATTTATTTAAGACCGGAACTGCTAAAAGAATGTTTGATGGCTTTATGGCGCTGTATGTGGATTCGGATAAAGAGGAAACGAAAACGGGCGGCACGCTGCCGGAAATGAAAATCGGTGATGAATTGGTCTGGAATGATTTTGAAAAAGAACAGCATTTCACTTCGCCGCCGCCGCGGTATAACGAGGCTTCACTGGTTAAGGAAATGGAAATTAAGGGAATCGGACGTCCCAGTACCTACGCGCCTACGGTTTCAACGATTCTTGAACGGGATTATATCGAACGGGAGAAAAAAACGCTAAAACCTACTGCGCTGGGAATTTGCGTTACCGATATGATGGCAGAGAACTTTTCAAATATCGTGGATCTAAAGTTTACTGCATCCATGGAAGAAGAGTTAGATGACATCGAAAGCGGCGATAAAGATTGGGTAAAGGTCGTAGACGATTTTTACGGACCGTTTAAGCAGTGCTTGGACAAAGCAAGTCAGATTGAACGGGTCAAAGTTCCTGTGGTAGAGACGGATGAGCCTTGTCCTAAGTGTGGGGCAAAGATGGTAATTCGCAGCGGCCGGTTCGGAAAGTTTCTGGCATGCCCGAATTATCCGGAGTGTAAATCCACCAAGCCTTTGCCTGCGGATGAAATTAAAGTTCCCTGCCCTAAATGTGGAGGTAAGCTGGTACAGCGTATTTCTAAGAAAGGGAAAAAATTCTATGGCTGTTCTAATTATCCGGAATGTGATTTCGCTGCCACCGGTCTGCCTACAGGGGAAAGATGTCCCGAGTGCGGAGGATTTTTGATTAAAGGGTTTAAAGGAAAAATCCTTTGCAATAATTTTGATTGTAAATTTGTAAAATCGGCAAAAAAGGAAACGGAAAAAGAGAGTGAGTAGAGCAAAAGCTATCGTAGTAGGGGCGGGGCTTGCTGGATGCGAGGCGGCTTATCAGCTGGCTAAACGCGGGATCGAGGTAGAGCTGTATGAAATGCGCCCTAAAAAACTTACTCCAGCGCATAAAACGGGCGGCTTTGCTGAATTGGTGTGTTCCAATTCTCTTCGTTCGGATCGGTTAGAAAATGCCGCCGGGCTCTTGAAAGCTGAGCTGCGGGTACTAAATTCTTTAATTATGCAGTGCGCGGATCAATGTGCCGTGCCCGCTGGAGGAGCACTGGCTGTAGACCGGGAAAGCTTTTCTCAGTGTGTGAGGGATGTGTTGCTTTCCTTTGCCAATGTGCATTTTATAAATGAAGAGGTAACAAAAATTCCTAATGAAGCAGTGATTCTTGCCGCAGGACCGCTTTGCAGCGATGCTTTGGCAGAAGAAATCTCTGCGCTTACCGGAGAGGAGTATTGTCATTTTTTTGATGCGGCGGCCCCCATTCTTACAAAAGATTCTATTAATATGGATATTGCGTTTTCTGCCGGAAGATACGGCAGGGGCGATGATTATATCAACTGCCCGATGAATCAAGAAGAGTATAATCGCTTTATATTTGAGCTTTTGCATGCACAAACCGCACAGGTTCATGGTTTTGAAGGACAGGTATTCGAAGGCTGCATGCCGGTAGAGGTCATGGCCGCAAGAGGGCCGCAGACCTTGGCTTATGGCCCATGTAAACCTGTAGGAATTATCGATCCCCGAAGCGGAAAAACACCTTATGCGGTGGTTCAGCTTCGGCGGGATGATGCGGCGGATACGCTTTATAATATGGTGGGGTTTCAGACACATTTGAAATTCGGGGAACAAAAACGTGTCCTTTCGATGATTCCCGGGCTGGAAGCTTGTGAGATTGTTCGCTATGGCGTGATGCACCGTAATACCTACATATGCTCGCCCAAACTGCTGAACGCATGCTTTTCTTTAAAAAAACGGCCTGATATATTTTTTGCCGGGCAGATTACCGGCGTGGAGGGATATATCGAATCTACGGCTTCGGGTTTTGTGGCGGGTGTTTCATTGGCTGCACAGCTTACCGGAAAAGAAATTCCCGATTTTACCAATGAAACTGCGGTAGGAGCATTGGGGTATTATGTTTCTTCCGGCAGCGGAAAGAATTTTCAGCCGATGAACATCAATTTTGGAATTATAGCACCGCCGGCGTGTAAAATCAAAGGCGGCAAACAGGCGCGGTGTGAATTTGTTGCCCAACGCGCACTGAACAGAATAACACAGATAAAAGAGAGGTTGGAGAAATGGAATTAAGAGGAACAACGATTGTTTGCGTACGCAAAAACGGAAAATGTGCCATTGCCGGTGACGGTCAGGTTACCATGGGGGAATCTGTGGTTATGAAAGCCGGAGCGGTAAAAGTACGTAGACTGTATAACGATACGGTTTCCGTGGGGTTTGCCGGAAGTGTTGCCGACGCCTTTACCCTTTGCGATTTGTTTGAATCCAAGCTGCAGGAACATTCGGGAAATCTTTACCGGGCCAGTGTGGAGCTTGCACAGATGTGGCGCCGTGACAGAGCTTTAAGTAAGTTAGAAGCAATGCTTATTGCTGCGGATAAAACGGGTACTTTAGTGCTTTCAGGTACGGGAGAGGTCATCGAACCGGACGACGGGATTGTTGCGATCGGCAGTGGAGGAAATTACGCATTGGCGGCCGCTAGGGCACTGGCACAGAATACAGAATTGGAGGCTAAGGATATTGCGTATAAAGCGCTGAAAATTGCAGGTGAAATTTGTGTGTATACCAATGATCATATTACGGTGCTGGAGGTGTAAATAAAATGAATTATTCCCCTAAAGAAGTGGTTGATGAATTGAGCCGCTATATTATTGGACAAAATGAAGCCAAACGAACGGTAGCGATTGCTCTGCGGAACCGGTATCGCCGCAGTAGGCTCAGTAAAGAGCTGCAGGATGAGATTACCCCGAAAAATATTATTATGTCCGGTCCCACGGGAGTTGGTAAAACCGAGATTGCACGGCGGATTGCAAAAATTGTAGGTGCGCCGTTTGTAAAGGTAGAGGCAACGAAGTTTACGGAAGTCGGTTATGTGGGCCGTGATGTGGATTCTATGATTCGTGACCTTGCGGAGGCGTCTATCCGTTTAATCAAAGAAGAAAAGAAAAATCAGCTGCATGATAAACTGGAAAATGTCACAATGAGCCGGCTGATCGATATCCTTTTGCCGATGCGAAAGAAGAAAGCAGATGAGCCGGAAGAGCTTTCCGTTAGAAGAGAAGCGATCAAAAATGATTTGGAATCAGGGAAAATCGAAGACCTGATTATTGAAATAGAGGTAGAAGATAAACCCTCGGGAATGAATGTTGAGATGCCCGGCCAGCCGGAGATTGTGATCGGTGATATCTTTGGCGGTATGATGCCTAAAAAGACGAAAAAACGCAAAATGCCCGTAAAAGAAGCCAGAAAAGTTATTGCTCAGCAGGAATTGAATAAGCTGATTGATATGGATTCCGTAACGCAGGAGGCTTTGGAGCGGGCGGAACAAAGCGGTATCATTTTTATTGATGAAATCGATAAAATTGCTTCCGGTTCTAGTGCGGGCCGGGGGCCGGACGTCAGCCGGGAAGGTGTTCAAAGGGATATCCTGCCGCTGGTGGAGGGCTGTACAGTGAATACCAAGTATGGTCCTATTAAAACGGATTATATTCTATTTATTGCCGCTGGTGCGTTCCATCTTTCTAAAACTACCGATCTGATTCCGGAGCTGCAGGGGCGGTTTCCGCTGCATGTTACACTCAGTGCTTTAGGAGAACGGGAGTTAAAGGATATTCTTACACGGACGGATAATGCACTGCTGCATCAGTATCAGGCGTTGCTTAAAGTAGATAACGTGGATCTGCAGTTTACCGATGAGGCAATCGATATGATCGCCCATTATGCTTTTGAAGAAAACGAAATTAATGAGAATATTGGCGCACGGCGCCTGACGGCTGTGATGGAAAAACTCTTGGATGAACTTTCTTTTTCCGCAAGCGATGAACTTCCGATGCATGAAGTAGTGATTGATGCGGAATATATTAAGACACATCTGGGGGAAAGTCCGGAAAAAAATAATATGCATAAATATATATTATAAATGCTATAGTAATCTAAATCACACATCGGCGGCACATACGACGCCACCGGTAACAGGGGTTCTTCCTCTATGTACCCGGCTGCGCCGAGTACGTCGGAATAATCCTCCGTGGCGCAGCCTTTGATATATACCTGGCATTTCTGTTTGGTGCCATCAGTAGTAATATAAATTCGGTCAACAATCGAATGAACTAAAGTAAACAGAGCTTCAGGCTGTGCGTCCTTTGCAAACTCCTCAAAGGACAGCAGCCTTTTTTTCATGCCATTCAGTTCATGGACGAGATACTGATTTTCAGATTGAGTATCCTCCATTCGGCGCAGCGCAGCTTCGCACTTTGCCAGCTCGTCCGTCAATTCCTTTATATCATCCTGGATGAAGCGTTTAAGGGCGTCATCTGCCTCACGCAGATTTCGTACCTGTGCGGCAATATCCGCATTTAAGCGTTCAATAGCCTTTTTGGTTTCCTGGTACTCTTTCTCGCTTTGGTCAGTACGGATCATGCTGGCAACCCTGTTCTCCAAAAGTTGCCGGTAATAGTCGGAATGTTCTTCTTGCAGGCTGGAGAGTGAGTGGATAACAAATTCATCAAGCGTTACACCCTCAACCCCTTTGAAGGTACATTCCTTTGCCCTCACCCCAGGGCAGGCATACTTGAAGCGGGGCTTGCCATTCGTCCAGCGATTGGATTCTGGCAGTACACGCAGCCGTTTTCCGCAAATAGGGCAATACATTAAGCCGGACAACAAAGCATTGGTTTTTCTATGGGGCCGGTTATACTTTTCTGCAATCTCATCCAGCATATTTTGTGTTTCCACCCATTTCCGGGAGCTGATAAATCCCTCATGGCGACCCACAGAAACAATCCATTCACTAATGGGTTTCCTGGTAAGAAGCTGTGAGAATTTGGGATTGAAAAAGGTGGAATCCTCATCCTCAACTTTCATCTGGTCGGTCTTGTTATAAGCTGTAAGTCCATGCTGACCATCAAAGTCGGACGGTTCGCCAAACAGGTTTCCGTCATGCTCCAGAAAATAGTTGTAGGAATATTCATCTGCCACGCAGTAGATTGGATTCCGCAGAATCAGCCGGATGGTGGATGTGGTAAACTTCGCGCCATGCTTCGTTTCATATTTCTCACTGATGATATTTGCCGTCTGCAAGAGAGAACGTGTCTCCCAGAAGGTGCCGTAGATTTCCAGCACAATCTCCTTTTCTTCCTGCACAGGGACAAGAAAACTAATGGCACTTTTGTTTTTTCCACTTCCCGTTGTCACACGTTGGGAAGAAAAGCCGGTCGGTGTTTTGCCACCCAGCCAGCGCCCATCTTTCGCCAGCTCCATCAAGTTATCCTGGATACGTTCCGTGAGAATATCGCGTTCAAATTCTGCGATAATGGCCAGCACCTGAATGATGATTTTGGATGTGCTGATCCGCGTATTGATATTGTTGGAGCAGACCAAAAGTGTCACATCATGGCGCTCGAAATATTCCAGCAGCCGCATGAGATCGGAAGTTTTCCGGCTGATTCGGTCTAATTTGTAGCAGGCCACAGCCTTGATTTTCCCCATTTCAATGTCCCGGAGCAGCCTTTGAAAATCCGGGCGGTCGGA
>ENA-ORNQ01001116-ORNQ01001116.1-human-gut-metagenome-genome-assembly--contig:-NODE-1116-length-22194-cov-5.597227_pt1 | contig 22194 bp, 20 predicted proteins | sample MGYA00242116_ERZ509024 | MGnify/ENA primary metagenome ERZ509024 (study PRJEB26280, sample SAMEA2338697) | human gut metagenome | biome: human gut; feature: human-associated habitat; material: faeces...
AATAAAAAACTAGAATTATTACTTGAATAACTTCTAGTTCTATAATACGAAAGAGGAGCACATTTTTGTGTTCCTCTCAAAGATGCCATTTCTTAACTTAATGACATTGCATAATTACTCCTTAAATTTCAATTTATAAATCAAACTCGTCTTCTATCTTTTCCTGTTCGCCTATAATATTCATCCTTATCTGCATACATCAACTTATCAGCCATTGCCTTAATTTCTTCAAAATTAAGTTCTATATGTTCTGAACAAACAACTACTCCCTTAGACACACTAAGTTCAGAAATAAGATTTCCCTGGAAGTTTTCAGTTAAATAATCAAATGTCTTAACTGCATCCTGTGCTTCTTCTCTCGTTCCTCTCAGTAATGCAACAAACTCATCGCCACCTACACGATACGTCCTACCAAGACCTGAGAATGCATTATCCATACACTTCGAAGCGCCAATAATTAACTCATCCCCTGCTTCATGACCAATATTATCATTAACTTCTTTTAAACCATTCAAATCCATCATAATAAGAACGTATTCTATTAAGTTATTATTTTTCTTGATTATTTCACAGTCATCTTCAAACCCTCGTCTATTATATAAGCCTGTAAGATTGTCCTTTATAGATGCTTCATATCTTCTGTTGTATGCATCCTTTGCCTTCTTCTCTCTCATACTAATAATAACAAATGAAGTTGCCATTATTAATACGCCTGCAACAAAGATTAAAACAATTGGAAGTATAATTTTATTTACATCCAATTTAACAGGATTCTTATCTCTTATTACTATATACCCATCAAATCCTTCGAGATACTTGGTCATATAACAGCCATTCTCCGATAACTGATAATAAAAATCATCATCTGATACATTGCCAAAATATGAATTATCCAAGTAGCTTGTTTCTATAGAACTTACATCCGTATCAACCTGTATAAGTCCATCATGATTAACTAAATCTACTTTGATATTGTATTCTTCCTCGAACCTGGCAAGTATGTCTACAAGGTCATTCATATCAACTCCGACACCACATACCCCCAAAATGTCTCCATTCGTGTCAAAAATACCGTAATTAATAAACACCGTAAGACTCCCGTTATTATCTTCATCAGTATCAACATTAACTATATATCTTTTCCCTGAATCCAAGTAATCCTTATACCATATATCATGGCTGTCATTTTCAACATCAAGATATCTACTTATTCCATTATATGTATAATATGCTCTTGTTTTATCCGAAACAACAAATACCATTTTATAATCAAATTCATTACCAATGGATACCAAACGATTAGTCATATCGTCTTTGACACTCTCCGCCTCTTCTCTGGTTTTCCCCTCTATGTAGGTTCTTATATCAATATCACTGCTAATCGTCTGAGAAACAGTAATTGGCTTAATAAATTCTTTCTCAATCTTTGCTGAAACCATCTGTGCAATTGTTCTGCTCTGTATTTCAGAGTTTTCCTTAGTTACCTGTTGAATCACATTCACACATGCTATGATGGAAACATTCATACTAAGTAGCATTATGATAAGCATAATAACAGCATCAAATCTGCTGTTATTAATCATATTCGTATGTTCATCCCCATTATGAGACCAATCATACATATATGCAGCAAACATTACGAATGAACCTATTCCCAGTCCTAAATTGGTTATAGAAAATCCATAAATAAAGGACTGTACAACTGTTGCAATTATTGGAATAAACGAAAACAGCATCATTGAAATGAAGCTTCGTTTTTCCAAATACTTTCTATACTTAAACGCTATACCTGCTCCTATAAATATGACGACAAGTGATATTAGTGTATATACATACCAGAAATTATTCCTGTGATAATAATTTGCCTCATCGAAATAATACATCCATGGATAAAACAAATTAACCACAACAATGAAAATATTAATGCACGAAAAGATATTGGCAATTTTAACACTATTGCCACTTACTTCAGCACCTTTTTCAACAAAAACAGAACTAACATATCTAACATAGGTATTTGCCATTGCTATGTTCATAGCAAATACCATAAGATTCGCAATTCTAGTTACTAAAATATTAAAAGGACCCAGGTTACCTCTAAAAATATAGGCCAAAGTCTCTCCAAAAAACAGAACTGTAGCAATAAGAAATAATCGAACGAACATCCTCATACTCTTCTGTTTTGGATTATTTGCTTTAATTGAAACAAATATTATTAGACAGAACAAACAAAAGAACATATCCATTGTTGCCTGTGCAATTTCAAGACTTGTAATATTCATCTATTTTTCTCCTCGTCGGTTGATACTCTTTTTTACCTTATATTTGAATTGATGGATAATGCTTGTTTTTTTATTCTTATACAAGGTTACTGTTTTTTCTTCGAAAGGTAAATTTATCAATTCTGCAACTTCCGACTTATCTTTCTGAATAAAGTATATATGAATAATAAGCAAATTAAAACTTCCTACCAGTAAATTCTTATATTCATTGTGCAATTGACATCTACCCTGTTAAATAACGAAGTAGTACACGTTATGTTATTTAAAAGGGTACACCACCATTTGTACGTCAAAAAGCACAAAAAATCCGTTAGTTTTCTTCCAGGATTAAAAAGTTAACGGATCATATTTTATAAAATAATGCGATAAATAGTGTTTTAAGACAACAATTGTATTTGATATTTCACAAACCACAGGCGCCCCCTTCCTGAAGTAATTTCAGATTTAAAAGGTTCTAATAAAGAATCTCTCGCCATGATAGAAGCAATTAAATCAGCTAGCAAGATTCCAATCGAATTTAAAAACAAGTCTGAAGACTCTAATCTAGCAAATGGTGCCAAAGGATATTATTCCCCTACTACAGATCAAATTGTTGTGAATAAGGACTTAGATGATATCCATACCGCAAAAACACTAATACACGAGTATGCTCAAAGCATACTTCATAAACAAACAGATAAAGATCGAAGCCAACGAGAAATAGAAGCAGAATCGTTGGCTTTTGTTATTTGTGACCACTTTGGATTAGATACTTCTGAATACTCTTTTGGTTACATTGCAAGCTATGCAAACAATGATTCAAAAGAATTAAAAGAAATTCTAAACAATATTCAAAGCGCTGCTCATGAAATGATTGAGCAGCTTGAACCTATCTACAAGGAGAAATCAATCATGCTAACGAAAGAAGATATTGAACACGAAAACTATAAGCTTTTCGAAAATATTGCTAGACCAATACTTACCGGTGATGCAATATACATGAAATATTCAACTCCACACTTTATGGATTTAAACATTGAAATGTTTGACGAGAATCGATATGTAATGGCTCATAATTATGTTTTAAATGGTGATCTTATGGCAGATCCAGATGTTGAATTTATTGTTGATAAAGATGATTTTTCGACAAATGGTCGCAAAAGTGTTGCAAAAATCTTCCAGGGAATAATAATTACGTGGCTAGCACCGATAAATAAAGGCTTTTTGACAACACCCAAGCCAAATACTACTATTCGAACTCGGAAAAGAAAGTTATAACATAATCATTTTTGTTTACTATATATACGCAAATAACAGTATTTATTTACAATTAACATGTATTATATATCTTAATTATTTTTATTGGTATCATTTTGGTAGCAGCTAGATACCTGAGAATGAATTTAAATATAGTTTAAATCACTTCACACGTATTCTCTTTTAAAAGCTACTATTTAAGTACTCTTCCACATCCATAGATACAATCTTTTTGTTTTCAAATAATAAGACTTTATCATATAAAGAAACTGTTTCTTTTGTTACTTTATGTTCTATAGACAATACTGTAATATCTGGATTGGATAAAATGAATTGATGTATTCGATCTGAATTTGCTTTATCGATTGCAGAAAACGCCTCATCCAAGAAAAGCCATTTTTTATTTCTGTACATTGCTCTTGCCAAACAAATACGTTGTTTCTCTCCACCGCTTAAATTCAAATGTTCAAAATCAAGATTGTCTCTTTCCTTATCAAATATTGATTCTAAATTAAATATAGTTACTAAATCTTTCAAGGAATATTTACTCATTTTCCTTCCTAAAGTAATATTTTGTTCAAAGGAAAACGGTAATAAGTCATTGTTTTCGATTCACATAAGAAAACTTATCGGCATAGGTGCTAAATTGAACATCCTTCAAATCCTTATCGTTCACATAAATGCCACCTGCTTTCTTCTGCTTTGTTAAAATGTCTAAAAACGTACTCTTACCATCACCACTTTTACCAATGACTAAATACTTTTTCCCATGATCAATCACCAACTTATTTAAATCCAATATTTGACGAACACCATAAGAATAACTTAAATGCTTAATCTTAATATCATGAATTTGTTCATCAAAAATAATGGGTTCATTTTCTTCATAGCACATTGAATTATCCAACAGCTTTTGTAGAACCGGTTTAGAAGATTGAATCATGTTTCGAAGATTTGCATAATTAACGATTGGCATGATTACCATATTACTAGCTTGTGCAATTCCTAATAATTGTCCAACTGTCAATCGATTATAATGTATTAACACAATTCCAAAGAGCAATGTCAAAAAAAACATGGCTTGAGAAATAAAAGAATTTAAAGAAGAAAGTATCTTTATAAATCCATTGTTTTTTAAGGTATTTTGTTCTAAATTCTTATTCTCAATGTCCAGACCGTCACAAAATACTTTTTCTAAATTTAAAATCTTTATATCATTAAAACAACGACACAGATTTTTAATAGAACAAAGCCATTGCTTCATTGAATCCAAATAATTCATTTGATTCTTCTTTAAACTGTTTTTAAAAATACTATTTATTAAAATTGTTATAAAAGCACAAAAGAGCAGAAACATGAATATTTCTACACTTAGATTTGCGATATATAGACTTCCCAATATCAATGAAATGGTTAATGAGAACACATTTAATTTTGAAGAAACATAATTATCAATCACTACATTCACTTCATTATTAAATTCATTCAATATCTCACTGCTATCCTTTTTTTGAAACGATTCCATATTTCTGGAAGCATACGATTGATACAAATTTTGATTAAGACTATAACGTATTTTATTCTTCAACACCTCTACTACATATTGTTGTAAAGTGGAAACAATTAAATAGACACCTAAAAATATCAATACGATCACTATAAGGCTTGAAATTGAATCCAGAAGATGATCATCAAATATATAGCTCATCAAGATTGATTTCAATAGATCCACTACTGAATATGAAACAATGAGAATAAGCGAAATAAAATATAATCCTTTATGATTCTGAACAAGTTTAAACATAAATAACCCCTTTTCCTTAGGGTTATTATTTTTCAAGGCCAAAAAAAAGACAAGAAACTGTCATTGAGAAATAAATGGGTTTCTTGTCTATATTAAGTTCAATTTATCATGTAATCTTGCACAAAACTAATATTAAATAAAATTATTTGCGACACAAATCTCTTTATATTTATGCAGGTATTCACAATTTTTTATGAATAAGAATTTAAACAAAGAAGAATCATTCTTTAATTCTTTTAATCGATTCTGATAGCCTACATTCAATTGATAATCCTCATTTAGCATCATAGAGAAAACATCAATATACTTAGAATCATCTAATTCTTTGATTAATTTTTTCGCATCTCCAACATTTTCTTTTAGAATCTCATATACAAATAAAACTTCTTTATATTTGACTGCAAAAAAGTCATCCGTACATGATTTTAATCCTTTCTTTAAATATTGATTTCCCTTTTCCATACAATCTTTATGCTGTATCATAGTTGCTCCTAGATTAAAAAAAGCCAACATCCTATATTGTGAGTCATACTGAGCTGCACTTGTATAATATTTTTCAGCTTGATTTAAATCTATATCAAGACAAAGCCATCCTAATGAGCAAAGGATTTCCGCAATCAATTTTTTATTGCCTAATTCCACCGCATAATTTAAACATGTTTTATACAGATCGTATGCCGCAAAAGTATTTTTTTGATACGCATATAGATTGGCTTTGGCCTTCAACCTTCGTATAAATATCCATTCCTCATTATCAGATAGTTCCATATTTCCAGAAGATAATCTAAACAAATTAAAATATTCTCTTTGCGAATCATCCATGTATGAATAATACGCTTCCACTTCAGCAAGTGATATATTGATTTGAGAATTCATTTCGGAAGCATACAGTAAAAACAATTGATATTGAACAAATAAACAGGATGACACAACCTCATCTTTATATTCCAACAATTCATCCATTACCTTAAATATTTTTGAATCTGATGACATATAGTATTTAAAGAAAAGATCCAACATTTGTTTAATGCTTTCTTCTTTAATTGTATCCATCGTAGAAATCCCTAATTTTTTAAACAACAAATTGTATATATCATCATTTGCGACCAAGATATTATTTTCAATTTTAGAAAGATATGAAGGAGAACAAATCCCATGTGATAAAGCTTCTAATGATATATCTAACTCTTTTCATTGTTTCTTAATCAATAATCCTCTGTAATCATTCATGCACTTATCACCTACTAACTCATTATTTGACTCTAATTATACCATGAAAGAAAACTAGAATTTATTTTGTTTTCCTATTTATTAGTATCATTTCGAATAAGTCAGATAATTCTTTATTAACATATCATCTATCTACAATACTACTTGTTTTGTGATAACTCCTGATAAACATCCTATTAAAATGTGCAAGCAATTTATAAACATCCTATTTTTTTGTGATTTTCTGTTGTTTAACTCATTAATTTTATTTATACTTATAAGCAAAGGAGCTGATATACGATGACATATTTGAAACGAAAAGTAGATAATTATTTGTTAAATTGGAAAACAGATCCAAATAAGAAACCATTGATTATTAAAGGCTCAAGACAAGTTGGCAAGACAGAATCCATCACACGATTTGGTCATTTAAATTATAAAAGTATTATTTATATCAACTTTGTAGAAGAACCAAATTATAAAATGATTACTACAGACGGCTATAAAGCGCAAGATATCATTAAAAATATATCTAGGATTGATCCATCTAAACAATTTATCGAAAATGATACACTTATTATTTTTGATGAGTTGCAAGATTTTCCAGATATTGCTACATCACTCAAATTTTTCAAAATAGATGGACGTTTTGATGTAATATGTAGTGGCTCTCTTTTAGGTATTAACTACCAAAGTATCGAAAGCAATAGTGTTGGATATAAAACAGATTACGAAATGTTTTCTTTGGATTTTGAAGAATTTCTATGGGCTAAAGGTTACGATGAATCGACTATTCAGGAAATGTTAGAGCATATGATTCAATTAAAATCATTTAATGAAATTGAAATGTCTATCTATTCTTCGTTGTTTTTGGACTTCTGTATCTTAGGTGGTATGCCAGCAGTTGTTCGAGAATACATCGAAAAAGGAACATTTGAGGGCTCTATTGACATTCAGAAACAACTTATTGCCGATTATAAAGAAGATATAAGAAAATATGCTGATGGAATGGACCAAACACGAATCACAAATGTATTTAATCATATTCCTGTCCAATTAGCAAAAGACAATAAAAAATTCCAAATCACAAAAGTTGCATCCAATGCTAGATTTAGAGATTATCGTGGATGTATTGAGTGGTTAAAAGATGCCGGTATCATAAATATTTGTTACTGTATGCAATTCCCGGAACTTCCTCTAAAAGGAAACTACGACGAATCAAAGTATAAGATATACTTTGCAGACTCCGGTTTATTAGTCTCTATGTTAGATGATGAAGCCCAAGAAAACCTACGAGTAAATAAAAATTTAGGTGTATATAAAGGTGCTCTTTATGAAAACGTAGTGGGAGAAGCCTTAGTGAAAGCAGGGTATGATCTGTACTACTATAAAAAAGACAATTCAACTTTGGAACAAGATTTTTTTGTTCGAAACAAAGAGAATCTAATTCCAGTAGAAGTAAAAGCAACAAATGGAACTGCAAGATCTTTACGTACTTTGATTGCCAGTAATCACTATCCTGACATTCAATTTGGTATTAAATTCATATCGGGTAATATTGGATTATCTAATAACATATATACTTTTCCTTATTTCTGTGCTTTTCTTTTAAAGAAATATCTAACTAAAATAAGCTAAGTGAAAAACGAATCAAAAAGAACACTTAAAAATAAAACCAATTGATGCCTGTTCATGTGGAATCAAAAAAGGTGCAGGTAAAAGTGCATGGCCGATCAACATATAGTGTACAATTCCCGCATATTTTGCACTAGATGGAATGGTTTAGAAAAAGGTTCTATTTTTGATGATGCACTCGATGATAAAGAATATGAAGGAAATTTAATCTATCTATTAAAGAACACTACTAACTTTATTAAAAACGATTCCAAAGTCATATGCACCAGAAGCCCTAATATTAGACTATTTAACAAACGAAGAAGGTCAATATCTTGACAGAAAGAGAATAAGATTTGTCCGTCAATTTCGAGGTTTAACACAAACCGAACTAGCCGAAAAATCCGGGCTTTCAGCAGATGAAAATGGAAGAATTCGTATTTCACAATATGAGAACGGAACCAGAGTTCCACGTAAAGACATGTTAGAAAAAATAAGTAAGGCGCTACATATCAATTCTATGTATTTAAATATGGACGATCATACCGGAGCACTTGATTTTGTTTTTACATTACTCGATTGGCACAGAACAACCGATTTCATTATAAAAAAAGAAACAATAGATAATGAAAAGCATTATTTAATTGATTTGAACACAAATCTTTTTGATGATTTTTTAGAAGCATGGATACAAAAAAGCCAATCTAAAAAGTGGTAAGATTAGCAACGATGAATATGTTGAGTGAACAATTAATTATCCAACTAAAAAATAATTTTAGTAGCCATTCAATGTTTTACAGCTATATCATAATCAATCAATAGCCTTTAATAGGGTAGAGGAATAATACAAAGATTATTGCCCCTCCCGTTGAACCGCACGTACGGGTCTCGTATACGGCTCTACATTTATATCGAATCTAAAACGAATCACAAAATCTCAAGATAGTAAATAAGGGGATTGATCAAACCTGGTCTATCTCCTTTCTCTATGCCTAGAACAGTGGGATTCTAAATAACATCGATAATTTTTAACCTCTAAACAAAATGGTTCAAACTTCTAAAAACAGGCGTTAAAGTCATTTCTAGAAAGAATCAAACATATTAAAACCATCATCTTTCATTTAAATAATGATGAAGTTTGTATTGGTGCTAGATCTAAAATCATAAAAGTTTTATCTAAGAAACATCAATACATTGACAATCATCCAAAAGAATATAAGGATGTAAATGAAAAATTATCTTATTTAAAATTCATTTAGCAGCCTGTGGTATTGCAATTGTAATGATTTAGCAATGTTTTTGTATACTTCATGATTTTTTTTGCATATAATATAGACGGAGGTGTTTATTATGGCAACTATTCAAGTCAGAATTGATGATGATTTAAAATCAAAAGCGGATACACTATTTAAAGAATTAGGTACAGATACAACAAGTGCAATCCGAATGTTTTTAACTCAGGCAATCGCCTATGAAGGTATACCTTTTGAAATCAAAAAATTAAATAAACCTACTTCTCTTAATGCTATGACAGAAGAACAAATCTTAGAAAGACTTGCATTATCAAGAACTGAAGCAGCAAATGGGAATTATAAAGAAGCAGATTCAGTGCTAGAAAGCATTAGAGCCAAATATGAATTATAAAATTAATATTACTTCTATTGCAGAGCAAGATATTGACTCAATTGTTTTTTATCTGCTTGAACATTTAAAAAATAAACAAGCAGCTCGAAAATTTTTAAATGATATAGATGATGCAAAAAATCTACTAAAATCTGCTGCAGAATCATTTCAACTTTGTACAAATAATAACTAGCGAAGCTTAGGATATAGAAAATTTTATCTAAAAAGCTCAAAGTACTTTATCCTTTATCGAGTAGAAGAAAATGAAGTATTTATTGATGATGTTTTCCACCAATCGCAAGATTACGAGAATAAAATTCAATAACATCAATTTGTATGTTAGAAATCAATTGATATATCCTGTAAAATCTTGATAAGGAGATCGTTATTTATGGAAGTCCTTATGCCTTCAGAAGTCTTCATGACGAATTGGTTCACTTTACCAAGCTCATGGGACATCTATTGATTCTGATGATGAGAAAATGATGGTGTAGGTATTGGAAATGATTTTAGCAATGCGTTCTAAAGATAAAAAATTATGTAAAGCTACAACATGTTTTCACGAGTAAAAGGTTTCTAGCGGCTTAGAAGTTATACACTTCTAAGCCATATTTTGTAAAAATTGAGAAATTCCAACCTCCAAACCACTGGGAACATTTTGGTAAAAAAACAGAGCTAAATATTTTCATAACGGTCAAAAATGAGCATCTATGTTTTTAAAATGTTTTCACAGGCATTTTGAACATCAAAAAAGTCGCATATTTAAGCGACTTTTCGACATTTTATATACTATTCAAACTCGATTGTATTATTTTCCCAATGATCGAAAATATGCCCTTTTTAGCCCTTATTTACAGGTACAATTCCATCAAAACTGGCCTTTTTCCTATGCGTCTTAGAAAAATGTTTTCAAAAATGTTTTCAAGTAATGGATCGTAGCTTTTCTACATATTCCAAAGAGCAACTGCCCTCTTTATGGATATGTAAGATGTTGTATTTACCGATAACAATATTTCATAAGTCATTCGTGAAGTCCAATCTAAAAACAGCGAAAATAACACCTTATAATGGTTTGCAAGAAATGTTATACTATGGATACATTCATTTTTATCCATCTTATAGTTCATAGAAAATGTGAGGAGTTGATTACATGAACAATGATATCGTCATTTTTAGAAATGGTGAATTGGAATTAGAAGTATCAGTTAGTGAAGACAGGAATACTGTATGGCTATCGCTAGATCAAATGGCGGAATTGTTTAGCAGAGATAAATCGACAATATCAAGGCACATCAGAAATCTGTTTAATGAAGGTGAATTGGATAAAAATTCAGTTGTTGCAAAAATTGCAACAACTGCTTCAGATGGAAAAACATATCAAGTTGATTATTTCAATCTAGATGTAATTATTTCTGTTGGATATAGAGTTAAGTCAAAAAGAGGAGTTCAATTCAGGATATGGGCAACATCGATACTGAAAGACTATATGCTCAAAGGCTATGCTGTTAATCAGAAAAGACTGGAAGCTTTGGATCGAACAGTTAAGATACAATCAAGGATTATCGCATCAACTCTGGAGTTGGATGAAAAAGAGGTGTTGAATGTTGTTGAAACATATGCTGATGCCCTTTCAATGCTGGATGACTATGATCATGGCTGTCTTGAAAAGCCAAATGGAAAAGATACAATATATCGCCTATCCTACGAGGAATGTCGAACCCTGATTGACAGCATGCGATTTGAATCGGATGTATTTGGTGTTGAAAAAGAGGCTGGTAAACTCAATGGTATACTGGCGGCTGTATACCAGAATGTATTTGGTACAGAAGTATATCCAAGCATCGAAGAAAAGGCAGCCAACCTGCTTTATTTCTTGATCAAGGACCATCCATTTGCGGATGGATGCAAAAGAATCGGTGCTTCTATTTTTCTTGAATTTCTGAACAAAAACAACCATCTGATTATTGATCATCGGCAGATCATTTCCAACAGCGCCCTGGTTGCAATCACTCTGATGATTGCCGAATCCAGACCTGAAGAAAAGGAAACCATGGTAAAACTGGTAATGAACTTTCTGAAGTAAACACCTTATAGCCAAAGTCGTAAGTAAGTCGTGATTCAATCAAATCTCTAATATTATTAGTTTTGATATCAACCGAATGAAGAAACAGATAGCGTGTTTCAATATTTTCCACTCACAGAGCAAAAATTCTAAAGTATATTAAAGAAAAAACCAGGTATTAATGCACCCACATTAACAACACTACTAACAGGAAAATACCCTTCAATCACCCTATATCAGGTAAAAAATGAAATTAGAAGAATTTTGAATAATCATATTGAACACAAAAGATTTAAAATAACTACTTAAAAACGTCGAGAAATTTTCTCGACGTTTCTTGCATTTTGTTACTCAAACTCGATTGTTCCAGGAGGCTTACTAGTAAGGTCATACATTACACGGTTAACCCCACGAACCTCATTGATAATACGAGACATAACTTTATTTAATACTTCATATGGAATCTGAGCTGATTCTGCAGTCATAAAGTCAATTGTATTAACGGCACGTAAAGCGATGGCATAATCATATGTTCTTTCATCACCCATAACACCTACTGAACGCATATTTGTCAATGCTGCAAAGTATTGACCGATTGAACGATCCAATCCAGCATTTGCGATTTCTTCACGATAGATGGCATCTGCATCTTGGACGATTTTTACTTTTTCTTCAGTAACTTCACCAATGATACGAATTCCTAAACCAGGTCCTGGGAATGGTTGTCTGAATACTAAGTATTCAGGAATACCTAATTCTAAACCAGCTTTACGAACTTCATCCTTGAATAAGTCACGTAATGGTTCAATAATTTCTTTGAAATCTACGTGATCAGGAAGTCCACCGACGTTGTGGTGAGATTTAATTACAGCAGATTCTCCACCTAAACCACTCTCAACAACATCTGGATAAATCGTTCCCTGAACTAAGAAATCAACTTTTCCAATTTTCTTAGCCTCTTCTTCAAATACACGAATAAATTCTTCACCAATGATCTTACGTTTTGCTTCTGGTTCTTCAACACCCTTTAGCTTTTCATAATATCTTTGTTGAGCATTTACACGAATGAAGTTTAATTCATATGGACCTTCTGGACCAAATACAGCTTCTACTTCATCCCCTTCATTTTTACGAAGTAAACCATGATCAACAAATACACATGTTAATTGGTTACCAATTGCTTTTGATAATAATACAGCTGCAACAGAAGAGTCTACTCCACCACTAAGGGCACATAAAACTTTTCCATCTCCAACCTTTTCACGAATAGCTTTAATTTGTTCTTCAACAAAGTTATCCATTCTCCAATCACCACAACATCCACAAACACCACGAACGAAGTTATATAACATTTTTGAACCTTCTTGTGTATGTAATACTTCTGGATGGAACTGAATAGCATATAATCTTTTTTCTGCATTTTCACTTGATGCACAAGGACAGTTATCTGTATGAGACGTAATTTCAAAACCAGGTGCTACCTGTGAAATATAGTCAAAGTGTGACATCCAACAAATTGTTTTCTCAGACACACCCTCGAAGATTTTAGAAGAAGTCTTATCAACAAGAACTTCTGTCTTACCATATTCACGGTGATCTGCTTTTTCTACTTTTCCGCCCAATACATGCATCATCAATTGTGCGCCATAGCAAAGACCAAGAACTGGGATACCCAATTCAAATAATTCCTTTGAATATGTAGGTGAATCTGCCTCATAACAACTATTTGGTCCTCCAGTTAAGATAATTCCTTTTGGATTCATAGCTTTGATTTTTTCTAAATCTGTTTTATATGAATAGATTTCACAATATACATTGCACTCACGAACACGACGTGCGACCAACTGATTATATTGTCCTCCAAAATCAAGAACAATGACTAATTCTTTTTTCATTACGTCCTCCTATTAATTTCTCAACAATATTATAAAGTAGCTACCAATTATTTACAACGCTTTAAATAATCAATTACTTCATTTAAATCCTTACAAGATTCTTGGATATACTCCTTCATTTGCGCATCTGGCGCAATCTGATCTTGAATAAAAATGGAATGCATCTTCGCATTGGCTGCTGCCATAATTCCATGCTTACTATCCTCTAATACTAAACAGTTTTCTGGTGTTACATCTAATCTTTCAGCTGCTGCCAAGAAAACATCTGGAGCCGGTTTTGATTTATACCCCTCTTTAGAAGATACAATCACATTTGGGCTTACCACAAAACCCGCATGCGACAAGAACTTTTTAATAGCCTGAGGATGCGAACTTGAAGCCACCGCATAAGGAATCTTATTCTCTTCAATATACTCAATTAAATTCTGTAAACCAACCATATTGGCACTGCCCGGCTCTTTAAAATATGTAAAGAAATAATCCACACGCTCTTCCTGAATTTCTTCCATAACTCTTGTCACACCTGGATACATTTCTTCATAGAGTGCAACCTTTCTTGAATCACAACCAATTAAAGGTTCTGGAAAATAGTCTGGACAAGAAACGCCTAATTCTTTAGCCTTCTCTTTAAACTCATCCTTAAACATCTTTTCCGTATTAAACATCAAACCATCCATATCAAAGATAACCGCTTTAATTTGTGGCTTTCTAAAATACTCAATCAAACACTGCGTACCCAAATCACTCATGCCACGATCCATTAGATCCACATATTCTTTGATGACGCGATTTACACCATACAAAGGAAAATTTGCCTCTTGTACTGCAATTTTTAAATCCTTCACAAAATGTTTCACATAAAAACCAGGCGCATAATCATTCTCTAACATCTTCTTACCTTGGAATTCCAATTGTTTAGATCCAGCAGCTCCATTACGCAAGAAGCGATACACAAAAGATTCATCCACATCTTTACAATTCAAATACGACATGGCCTCACAAATACCTTGTAATGTATTCGCAATCATAATTTGATTGGCCATCTTGACATGTTGACCACAACTCGCCTTGCCACAATACTCAATTTGTGTTCCAAACGCTTCAAAGATTTCTTTATTCGTTTCAAAATCCTCTTTATCTGCACCAACCAATACAGTTAGAGTACCATTTTTAGCTCCCGTATCTCCACCAGTCACTGGCGCATCCAATACATGAACACCCAATTCTTTTCCTTTTGTATACAATTCTTTGGCAAGTTTTGGACTTGAAGTCGTAAAATCAATACAAGTTTTACCCGCATCAATACAACTAAAAATCACATCATATACTTCTTTAACATCACTAGGAAAACCGACCATTGTACAAATCACATCTACATTGGATGTCAAAGACACAATCGATTCTTCTAAAATGGCACCTGCATTTTTAGCTTGTTCTACCCTTTCTGGATGTCTTGCGTACACATGCACTTCATAACCCTTATTCAATAAATGAATAACCATTGGCTGACCCATAATGCCAGCACCAATCCAACCTATTTTTCTCATTTTACTTTCTTCCCTTCACTAATATTGGAGCGGATTGCACCGCAATAAATTTCACAACTTCAAATATAAACTTAATTTCTTCTGCATTCAATTGACGAATCTCCTTAATTCCAGACAATGCCTGTTTAAATGAAAATTCAGTTAAATCCGCAATCGTATAAATTTCCATACGATCAAATAATTCTCCAATCAAATGACAATAACGCTCTTTTTCTTCCAGTGGACGATCCATTAATAACTTATTTACATATTCCAATAAATCATCACTCTCTTTTGTGAGTGCGTCACAATAATTAAAGTCTTTTACATCCACACTCCACATAAGCGTATCATGCTGAACTAGACCAGAACCTTCGGCATCCAGGATTTTCGTTTGTTCTCTATGATCTAAAACACGACCCACAATGCTATCCTTAGGAATATAGTTTGTGATCTTAGATACATCCTCATCACCTTGCCAAAAACCATCCGCAAAGCCAGGCCCATCAAAACTTTTCACACCTTCAATATGTCCCTGTAGTTTTGGATTTTTTAAATAGGCATACATAGCCAGATTTCCACCCTTTGAATGCCCCGTCAAATACATCCTTGGATAGACTTTTTTCTTTTTCAGCCCAAACAAATAACTCGTTTCAGGAATATCCGCAATTGTTTCTTTGACATAATCCTTCGCCAGGATTTGACAAGGAAGATCCTGCCTATAGGTCATCATTAAATTTTCTTTCCAACCCGTAATACTACCATCTGTACCACTAAAAGAAAGTACGAAAGATCCATCTGGCAACACAAGTGTTACCACACTAAATTGAATCACATCTTCATCGCTATAGACTTTTTTATAGTTTTTCAACTTAATATTTCCATAACGAATCGTATCTTGCAACACATCAATCAAATGTGGAAGATTTTTTGAAAATGTATACTTACTCTTTAATTCCTCTTCACTATATAAAGAAAGATATTTACGACATGCTTCTTCTAAAGAAACCTCGTCCTTTTCCACAATTCCATCCCAATCCACATAAGATAAATCGGCACATACTAACATATCCACCTCATTAAAGGGACGAACAGAAAAGTCGATATCTCTTCTTAAACGTACATAATTTAATAAGTTTTCCATAGTAAACCTCACTACAACGATTTTACAATATACAAAAGGATTAGCCAAATGACTAATCCAATTTTTTCGATAAATTTATATAATGTTGTGCATTTGAAAGAATGTCAGAAACCTGAGATTCTGAAGTCTTCTTAATAATCTTAGCTGGTACTCCAACCACAACACTCTTTTGTGGAATCACCATATTTTCAGGCACAACACAACCAGCACCAATTATACTATGGCTTCCAATACAAGCTCCATTTAAAACAATAGCTCCCATACCAATAAGCACCTCATCCTCAATCGTACAACCATGCACAATGGCCCCATGACCAATCGTGACACGATCACCAATTTTTAATGGACAGCCACGATCCGTATGCAAAACACATTGATCTTGAATGTTGGTTTCTTGCCCAATTTCAATCATTTCTTCTTCACTACGAATCACAGCGTTATACCAAACGCTTGAACCTTCACCAATTGAAACATTACCCAAGATGGTTGCATTACTTGCACAAGCATATTTTTTTATTTCTTCATCCAATCTTCTACAAAACCAAACCACACCATGCCACGCACCAAATTTCATACCACAAGAAGGTAATGCCCCATACATAGTAAAGCCATGTTTTTTGTGAAAGGCAATACTTTCTTCATTCGAATCTGTAATACATGAAATGATCCAACGCATGTTTAATTTTCTACAATCCACTTCAAGCTGATCTAACATTTTTGAAGGCAAGCCATAATGTTTTCCTTCTTTAAAATAAATGGTAAGTTCTACACAATACTTATACGCCTCTTTAGAAAAAGCCGGGTGTACATATCCATAGCCAATTAGAACATCATCATTAAGTGCGACATAAAATGGATTTGTCTTTGAAATTTCCATCATATGTTTTTTAAATACATCAAAAGAATCTGGCACAAGATCAAATATAGCTGTACTTTTCTTTACATAATGTACATAGATTGGATATATACTTTCTAAATCTTTTTCTTGAAGTAAACGTAACTCTTGCATAAAACCTCCTATTGGATTTCTAAACTTGAATCGGCGGTTAAACTCGCATCCCCTCTTCTTCCAGAAAGATAGGCGATGGTTCCAGCAACACCAATCATGCTCGCATTGTCTGTACAACAATACATTGGAGGTACAGTAAATTCAACTTCCGGATATTCATTTCTTAATTCTTCTACCTTTTCACGAAGTCTTGAGTTGGCACTTACTCCACCACCTACAACGAAATGGCGAATATCTTTATGATTATCAAGTACAGCTCTTACTCGAGAGAAAATTTCATCCAATGCACATTCTTGGAATGAACAAGCCAAATCTGCCATATCAAATGTCTTGCCCTGTCTTTCCATACGCTTTGTAAATTGTAGAACACTACTCTTCAATCCAGAAAAACTAAAATCATAACGACCTTGTGTCTTCGGTTTTGCCAGTTCATATACCGGCTTACCTTCTTTTGCCAATTTATCAATTTTAGGACCACCAGGATATCCAAGACCCAACACACGAGCCACTTTGTCAAAGGCTTCTCCAATCGCATCATCCTGTGTTTCCCCTAAGATTTCAAAACTTGTCTCATCCTTCATATAAACAAGTTCCGTATTTCCACCAGAAACAACAAGAGCCAATACAGGATATTTCATATCCACCACTAATTCATTGGCATAAATATGCCCTGCCAAATGATGTACAGGAACTAATGGTTTGTGGTAGGCAAAAGCCAAAGTCTTGGCGGCTTGCACACCAACGTGTAAACATCCAATTAAGCCAGGACCTTGCGTAACAGCAACCGCATCCACATCTTCCATAGTGATATTAGCATCCTTCAATGCTTTTTCAATACAATACGAAATATTTTCTACATGAATACGACTCGCAACTTCGGGTACGACCCCACCAAATTCTGTATGCACATCAATTTGACTTGCGACCACACTTGACAATACTTCCTTTTTATCTTTGACAACCGCAACGGCTGTTTCATCACAACTACTTTCAATTCCGATAATAATCATATAATCCTCCTACAATGCCAATGTCATCACAATAGCATCTTCTCCATCCGGATAATAACTCTTAGATACATTGACTTGAATAAAGCCCATTTTTTGATATAAATTCAAGGCTGCCTCATTACTAGCACGAACCTCTAATGTCATATATTCACAAGCCGCTTCTCGAGCTCGATCAAATAAATGCATCATCAATTCTTTACCATATCCTCTTTTTCTTAAGTCAGGATCGACTCCAATACGAGCTAGTTGCGCCATTTCAAAGGTTTCCCATAAAAAGGCGTATCCAACAATTGTATCTTCATCTTCTAAAATCCAACCATGAGAAAAAGGATTCTCATTCAATTCATATAAACAATCTTTTTCTAGCCAAGGCTGTTTAAAACAAGCTTGTTCAAGTTCTAAAACACGAACAAGATCCGTGTCTTTCATTTCTTTAAAGATCATGCTTTATAAGCATCACTTTCTTTTAAATATTGAGGAACTAAAGCATGTACATTTTCAATTGTACGACTTGGTACCTCCATAAAATTCTTCAAGAAATCACAACTTGCAGCTTCTTGATTCACCAAATATCCATCTCCATATAATGTTCCAGGATGTTCATTTAAGAAATCTTCCAATTGATCGACTTCTAAAATTTGTGTTTTTCCAACCACAACACCCTTTTCTAAATGTGCTACATACGCTCTTTTACTACGAGCATCCAAAATAACATTGGCACTTTCATCCGTACCCGCAAACAACTGCATTGTACTAATACACTTTAATGTTTTATGCATTTGTGTACAAAATACTTTCGCAATTGTCATCGCAATACGAATACCTGTATAAGAACCCGGACCATCTGTAATGATCACTTCATCTACGTCTTTATAGTCTAAACCTGTCTTTTCAAACAATTGATTTAATTCCACAAAAATCGTTTCACTTTGTTTCTTGAACGCTTCAATAGATACACCATCAATCAATGTTCCATCTTTATATAAACCTAACACTAATGCTTTATAAGCACTATCCATACATAAACTAATCATGATATGCCTCCACAATACTTTTTGATACAGGACCCGTATATTCTAATGTCACTGTACGATTTTCATCGATACCTTCTTCAAAAGAAATTTTGATATGATCTTGTGGCAATTGATCTTCAATAAATTCAGACCATTCTACTACAGTAATTCCTTCATCAAAACAATCTTCAAAACCTAAGTCCTGACATTTTCCTTCCAAACGATACGCATCAATATGATGGAAAGGGACTCCACCTTCTTGTTTATAATCCTTTAAGATTGTAAAAGTCGGTGAATTGATCACATTCTTTACACCCAACGCTTTCCCAAAGCTTTTTGTCCAAGTTGTTTTACCTGCACCCAAATCTCCATCTAATGTAATAACTAATTGTTTATTTCTGCAAAGATTTGCCATTTTAGTGGCAAATTCCTGTGTTTCTTGTAAACTATGAATTTCTATTTTCATAATGACCTCTTTCTACTGAAATACACTATTCCATCTTATATCTTTTTTCAACTATTTTTTCTTCATCATACGATTTCTATGCACCATTGCCTTGATTTGTTTAATCTGTGCAAGACGATTTCGCACCTTCACTTCAGAACCCTGATCACTAGGTACATAATATTCTTTATCAACTAGAGCATCTGGAAGACACTGCATATCCGTCATGTGATATTCATAATCATGTGAATACTCATATCCTTTACTGTAGCCTAACTCCTTCATTAGCTTTGTTGGCGCATTACGAATGTGTAAAGGCACTGGCTGATCTAATGTTTTTAATGCATCACTTTTCGCATTATTATAAGCCACTTCTAAAGCGTTTGATTTTGGAGCTAAAGCCAAATAGACAACTGCATGCGTTAAATGTACATTGCATTCTGGAACACCCAAATAGTGACATGCCTGATAGGCTGCCACACAGATTTCTAGGGCTCTAGAATCTGCCATACCAATATCTTCACTAGCCATACGAACGAGTCTTCTTGCGATATATAAAGGGTCTTCTCCAGCCTCTAACATACGTGCTAACCAATATACAGCGGCCTGTACATCGGAGTTTCGTACACTTTTATGTAGAGCCGAAATAATATTATAGTGTTCCTCCCCTTTTTTATCATACAATAACGATCTTTTCTGAAGGCATTGCTTCAAAATATCCTGTGAAACATGAATACCATCCAATTCACTTGGACTATTATAAACAACCATCTCTAATGTATTTAAACAAAAGCGGGCATCCCCACCTGAAAATGCGGCAATCGCCTCTATATCTTCATCCGTAATATGTATTTTTAAATTGCCTAATCCTTTTGAGCTGGAAATAGCACGAATAATCAAATCTTTTAAGTCATCCGTATTTAGACTATTTAACACAAATACTCTACACCTAGATAAAAGGGCGGAATTGATCTCAAAACTAGGATTTTCTGTTGTAGCCCCAATTAGAATGATACTTCCCTTTTCCACATAGGGTAAAAATGCATCTTGTTGCGCCTTATTAAAACGATGGATTTCATCTACGAATAGTATTGTTTTTTGTCCCAAGACCCTACGCGTATCGGCCTGCTTCATAACTTCCTTGATTTCTTTAATGCCACTAGTAACAGCTGAGAAATCCACAAAATAACTCTTTGTCTGATGTGCAATAATACGTGCCAATGTCGTTTTTCCAACGCCTGGTGGGCCCCAGAAAATCATCGATGTCACTTGATCATGTTCAATCATTTGCCACAAAAGATTTCCCTTGGCAACAAGCTGTTTTTGTCCTACATATTCATCTAATGTTTCCGGACGCATACGATCGGCTAATGGCCTTGTATCTTCTTGTATTGAAAATAGAGAATCTTGTTCCATATGTTTCCTCCGTATGTACTTTATTATACACCACTCAAAAGAAAAAGTGTTTGACCTTAATCAAACACCATCTTCTTTTTCTCAATTCGACTTAAAAATACCCATCCCACAACACAAGACAAAACTTCCGTAATCACAAATGCATACCAAGTCAAAGATACATCCATACCATATTGAATGACTAATTTTGAAAATCCCCAAGCTAAAGGTAAAATCAAAATGGCTTGTCTAAGCAAGGATACAACCAAGGATTCCATACCTCCATTTAAAGCTTGATACACACCTTGAAATGCGATATTTATACCCGCAAACACAAAGCTAATGGATATGATTCGAACAGCACTGATGAAATATATTCTAGATTGTCCTGCATTAAATAGTGTCGCAAAGAAATTTGGGAATAGTTCTGTAATCAAGGTTCCTGCAGCCATTAATACAATAGTATATATTAAGCCATACTTGATTCCATCTTTAACACGCTTCTTATTTTGCATACCATACGAAAAGGCAATGATAGGTGTAATCGCATCTCTTAAGCCAAAGGCCTTGAACCTCTCATCACTGAAGTGACGAGATTCTTGGGAACAGGTTTCTATCGACACCTTTCTTACCAAGCTATCCCCGCAGTTCCTGCGGTTGTTTTTGTTTATGTTTAATTTGCTAATATGCCTTGCATCAATATATTGATGGATGCATTTACATCTCTGTCATGATTTGAATGGCATTTTGGACAGGTCCATTCTCTTACTTTTAAATCTTTTGTTTCTTCATTCTTATATCCGCAACAATGACAGGTCTGACTGCTCGCATAGAACGTATCCACTTTCTTAATCACCTTGCCATACCACTCGGCTTTATATTCTAGCTGTGTTGTAAACTTTGACCAGGATACATCCGATATAGACT
>ENA-ORNQ01001136-ORNQ01001136.1-human-gut-metagenome-genome-assembly--contig:-NODE-1136-length-21970-cov-3.837874_pt1 | contig 21970 bp, 15 predicted proteins | sample MGYA00242116_ERZ509024 | MGnify/ENA primary metagenome ERZ509024 (study PRJEB26280, sample SAMEA2338697) | human gut metagenome | biome: human gut; feature: human-associated habitat; material: faeces...
TACTGCCTTCGTAGAAGCCGATCTCGTGCATGCTTCCCATGACCGCGATGCGGGAGACGCCGGACTCGACCATCGTCTTCAGGAAGGCGAAGTGCTTCGGAAGGTCTTCCAGATGGGCCGGGGAGTTGTGCACGAAGCCGTCCCTCCACGCCAGATGGAGCACGACGTCCGGTTCCTCGAAGTATTCGTACGGGTTTTCGATCGCGAACATGTTGCAGTCCTTCTTGACCGCACGGTCGTCCACATGATCGGTTTTGAAATCCGCCGCGATAACCGTATGGCCGTCGTCAAGAATCTGATGGACGATGCCTTGTCCGAGGTAGCCGTTCGCTCCGGTAACAAGAATCTTCATTTTTTCTCCTAAAAACAAAATAGGTTTTCACATCATTCGGACGCGTTTCGCTCATGCTCTGCATCGTATGCTTCTTGAGCGTCGCAGACACGTTCCGTCATTTCCCGGAAGGTCCCGTTTTCCTTATCAGTCAGACAGCGGAATTCCGTGGCTTCGGTAAGAATGTTGAAGCGGAACTCGTATCGTTCGGCGAGGAAACCGCTGAGGGTAGACTCGAGGTTGGCGGCTTTTTGGGAAGGCGTTTCGCTTTGAACAGCCTTTGCTTCCGCCGTCCTGAGGACGTTTGGCGTGTGCTGCGGAACGGATGTGGGCCTCGGCGTAGTGGTTCCGGTTTTGGCCGCGTCGGTTTTGGCTGTGGCTACAGTGGTTGCCGCCTGCGGCGTAACATCGCGGGGCACGTCCTTCGCCCTTCCTGCCATACGTTTTTCGTTCCACCGTCTTACAGCGGTGCATGCAATCTTTTTGAAGTCCATAGGCTTTGTGTTTTCGGTGTTTTCTCGTTTGCAAATATACAACATGAAAAAGCCTTTGTCAAGCCCTTCACCGTAACCCTTTTGATTACCAGGCGATTTATATTTGTAAATCGGGAATCTGCATGTCGTTTTTCATTTTCCGGTGAAATTCCGGTGAAGGATGTAAAGGCAGAAAGTTCACCTTAAAGTGCTGGTACAGAAGAAGTCTGAAGGAAGCGAACCTTTTCGGGAGAAAAACAGTTTGTGTGAAGTGGGACAGGGTAAGGACATCCCACGGACACCCATGCTTTTTCCGGATAGGATTTTCAGTATGGAAGAGTTCGTAAGACAGATGTCAGTACGTCCGAAAATCATTCTCGGAAGATTGAGGAATAGATTGCCGCAGAACGGAAAATCATTTGGTGCAGAATGTACGGGCGGTTTCACATGCTATAAGGAAACCTAGTCGGTTGCAACCAAAACATAATAAACAAATCTCCAAGAAAACAAATAAAAATCACCACCAAACTTGTTTCCCGTCCTCATAAGAAAAAATCCGTTCCTCTTTCCCTTTCGACAAGTCCCGCAACCAATATAAGGCTCCGCGCGGCATATCCTCATACAACAAATAGACGGTTTCGGCTTTGCGCTTCCCGGCGGAATGCCATCCACCTTCTTTCCAATACAATAACTCGTACCAATCGCCGATGTCTATGCTGTTGCCATCCCCTCGCCCTGTAAAGACAAACCGTCCTATGTCCACAGGTTTGCCGAAATCCATTCCTGTCCATGCCCCGGAAGAAACAGGTGCATCAAAGAAGGTCAACAAATCGCCATCGAATGCCTTATCTTTGGTATGACCGGGATTCCCCTCCCAACATCCATCCGTACCTATGATTTTTCCCACACATTGCTTGCCTGTAGCCCGTTCGTAGAAACGTATGTCCGCGATATTGCAATATGAGCCGTTTTTAGGCTGATAATACCTCCAATAACGGAATGCCCCCAAAGTGTCAGGAAGAACAACCTCCCGTCCGGTCACGGAACAATCCGTAACCCGATACAGCATCTCATACTCCCTGAAACGGGCATCGTTGGATGCGTGGAACTCACCACTGTCCAAACGCATGACAACCCCTTGGACGTGCCGGAGCACCGGATATTTGCGGAGGAGTCTAAGCGTCACACGGCGCGACGTATCCGGTATGAAAGGACGGACTTCCTTATCATACGTATGCAAGAAAGGATGGCCTATGGCTTTCATCTGCCCGCCGGGCTCATAACATACAGGTAAGTAGACCGAGTTCATCCCCACTTTCCTGAAAACCACCTTGCTCCCTTTGATTAAAGCAAAGTCCACCGGTTTCCATTCGGTATTATCAAAAACAGTCAGATAAACGTATCTTCCGTCCAAAGAATCTCCGACCTCTATTTCCACATCCTCACAATCCATGTACTCTTCTGTTACATCCTTAAAAAACGAATAACGGAAAGCACGCGGGACGAACGCTTCGGTTTCTGAAAGCCTTTTTAAATCGGGATTGACGGCATACGTTATCCGGAACACCTTAGCCATCCTTTCATCCGGCTTGTGGGGTTGCCCCGGGTTGGAGGTAGCCCCACTGAAAGGGACGTTCTTACCATTATTTACCAGCACCACGTTCCAAGTATGCCCCAAGCTACGGAACGCCCATTGGGGAGTAAAGTCCAAGGCCACCGGTATCCCCTGGCTCCGGAATACAGAAATGGCCATATTGGTGAAATCCGCACAAATACCGAACGGCATCCGCAAACGGGTGGATAACCTGTATATGGGACGAACCTGGGACGCTTCGGTTAACTCCGGACGCATGTAATACCATAAATTGTCATTTAAAGTAATGGCCGACTGCAACGAAGAGTTTTTCAGTTGGTCGCAATACCGTAATTCGTCGAGATGGTCAGGATGGAATTCACGGAGATAAGTGCGCCAAGCGTCAAACGGTTGCAATTCTTCAGCCTTATAAGGCAGGAGGTATTCACAAAACTGCTCAAAATCCAAATGCCGCGCCCATGCCCCCTTTTTCCATTGCACAAATGCCGAATCGATATTTTGTATCAGGAAATCCGCTTTAATGATTTGTATATCCTCAACCCATTCCGGGGACAGGTCGGCATACTTGTCATCAATCTTGACAAGCGAGTCTCTTATGGTCCAGACATTACACCCCTTCATGGTCGTAAGCACGGAATCCACTTCATCATAATAGGGTTTGACCTCCGTGGTGTCTGCAAAAGAATAATGGCCGGGCATATTCCGAATAAGAAACTTGGCCGCTTCCAATTTCAATGTGTCCCCATGGTAATGCCTCAGCACTTTTTCCAGTTCCGGACGGTTTTCCTCGGCCAGACTCAATGCATCTTCCAAAGCCTTGTCATATTCCTGTGAGCAAGACACACATACGAACAGCAACAATACAAACCTGAATAAATTCAGCCTAAATCTGTTTTTCATATCTTACTACCTACACCCTCTCTTATCCTATTCTACTTCCAACTCTTGTATTTCAGCATGTTCCCTTCGCGCCATATCTTGTACTTCATTCTGGATTTCAGGAAGCTTTCCGTAAATTCAACAGTATAACTATCATACAGGCCTTCTACGTCATCCACATATTCCATAGAGAAATGCTCCCCGGGAGTATATTTGTAAGCATAGGCATTATCATCGAAAACCACCTTGGCCTTGTCGCCGGACACAACCACGACAATCATTTCTGGAGCCTCACCACAGCCAAAAAACCAACCTCCAAAAAACAAGGCAAAACTACCATTGGACAAGGGTACTTTTATAAAATAGTCTTTACTGGCATTGACCGTCATGTAACGGTTGTCATACAATATACCAAACGGATTATACCTCAATATCATTTTGCCATTATGGTGAATCTCAAAAAAATCATAATCTCCACCTTTTGACATCTCCTTATTCCCCACTCCCCTCATCTTTATACAATAGGAGTCTCCGTTATCCGAATGCACATCATATTCCATATAAGTATAAAGAGGCATGTTGGGCAACTCTTGATTCCTTGAAAGGCCCAGAAATTTTGGCTTGGCAACAATACCATTTTCACCCTGCCATTCGAAAAGATTCTCAACAGTTTGCGCCCACAGGGAACCCATTGTCCCTAAAAAGGCAATTAAAAACAACAATCGTTTCATACTCATTTGCATTAAAGAAAAGAGTCTCCAAATACAAGGGGAAAAGTGGAAACACTGCCATCTTGACTTGCTTCCACCTTCTCTTCCCTTTATCCTATTTCCAACTCTTGTACTTTAGCATGTTCCCTTCACGCCATATCTTATATTTCGTCCGTTTCTTCAAATAACTATCAGTAAAGCCAGGAGATCCGATGGCACGCAGGCCATTTATGTCATCCACATATTCAATAGAAAAATGCTCCCCGGGAGTATATTTGTAAGCATAAGCATAATCATCAAAAACCACCTTTGCCTTATCTCCAGAGACAACCACAACAACCATTTCAGGGGTTTCATCACCACCAAAAAGCCAACCACCAAAAAACAAGGCAAAACTTTCATTGGACAATGTCACTTTTATAAAGTAGTCCCTACATTTTTCCTCTGTAATATACCGAACATCAAACAAATGCCCATAAGACAAATAATCCAATATCTTTTTACCCTCATGATAAATTTCAAATCCATCAAAAGTACCCAAATCAGACATCGTCTTATCAAAACCTTTCATCTTAAGGATATACGAATTTTCCTTATTAATTGAAATATCATATTCCTTATATATATACGTTGGATAATCCGTATATATTCCTTTATATTTTTCCAAAAATTTACCGTTAGGAATAATTCTATTACCTCCCTGCCACTCAAAAAGATTCTCAGTAGCTTGCGCCCATAGAGACCCCATTGTCCCTAAAAAGGCAATTAAAAACAACAATCGTTTCATGTTTATTTACGTTTATAAAAATAGTAAGCTATTCGGTTCTTTCTATCTGTTCCAAAACTATCACTCAAATACCGATTTGTCCATCTTTTTCCATCCCCTGTATCCATTGTCAAAGGAACTTCGCATCCCCAACTTGGGCTATATTTCGTTGGTCCCGGCAGAATCACCACCACATGGCCGGAGCCTGACGGGTTTATATACCCCGCCACCACAAAAAAGCCATGGTTAGCATTACTTATCGCAACCCCCAAAGGAATCGCTTGCCAATGTTTCGGATTATCCCGCCATGCCTGTGCCATTTCATTGGCTTTCCCCACCATCCCCGGAGGAAGATTGGAACTGCCGAATATGTTTTTAAACGCTAATTGCACACCCACATTACAAGCGGCCTCCGAATTCCCATACGATTTTATGACTGAAGCCACTGCGTCCTGCGCCGCATTCTTAACCACAGTTGTTCCCGGCCTTGCCGCTGGAACAACCTCACCCGAACCACCACCAATAACAGTTCCACCGCCGGTATCGCCCCCGCCAATATTGCCACCACCAATATTACCACCACCAGAAGACCCACCTCCAGTATTACCTCCGCCACCGATACCGCCACCGGTATATTCATCGCACATGCAGGGAGACATCCGGCACAACGGGCAACAATTACATCCGTTTTCGGTTATGAGAACATGGCAGGTAGGACAGGTCGTACCCACTTGTCCCTCCGTCTCGTCCTTATTACAACCGCATTTGCCATCCACTTTTCACCGCACTTGGAACAAGCCACAATATCCACACAAGTACAATCGTCTATGGCCTTGCCGCAAAAAGAACACTTCTCAGTCGTGTCGTATTCAAAATCCAACAGTGACACCCTCTTGACTACCGTTCCGGGATTCAACCATAAAAACAAATGCACGTCATGGCTACATGAATCCTCCACATTGGACGTTTTGCCCGGAAGCAACGGGCGATGCCGGAAAGAAAACACCTCTTTCCCATTTTCTATCCTGCGCCCCAACAATATGCTACCGTCCAAACGGGACGTGATGAAAAAGCCCGTGAAATGGGTTTTGGTAAATTCATACGCCAAAGCATCAAGTTCCTTTCCAAACTCATTATAATAGTTTTGGTCGTAAATGTAAGTCAGTACCACGCCAGTCAGGCTCTTGTCGTCATTCTGTCGGACAAGAAGCTTGTTCGTCACCATATTCATGCGCTTATGCGTCTGGCCTCCCATAGTGAGTGCCGTGAAAGCTGTTGGTTGTCCCTTTCCTTTGATGGGAAAAAGAGCCATTTGTCGATTCCCGTCAACCACCAACCGATAGTCATCCCAATCCACTTTTATGTCATCCATAGCCTCCGAACCTTTCTTATGAGTAGACTTTGAAGATGTCCCAACCGGCTTATGGGTGTCAGGCAAACAAAAATCCGGCCTACTTTCAACCAAAGCTTTGGCTTTCTTCACGATGAGGGGCGAATATTGGTCATCCATCACGTTCGATTCCTCTCCCGATGATTCCATACCGTCAAAACAACCCCACAACACAAGGAAGGCAGCCCACACAAAAGGCCACATAAACATCATTGATTTCTTGATTTTCTTCATGGTAAGATTTAAAAGTCGTTTCTTTTAGTTTAATGCCGCAAAAATACTCTTTTTCCTTAAAATGAACAAATTTATCACGGTATTTTTCAGGACTTCATAAAAAGCCCTATTTGTCCACAACGAGAAAGTTGCAATTTCCTGACAACATATAGAACCATAGACATACTTCATTGCATGAAGAACCTTACTATTTTTAGAAAAACTTAATGCGCCCTAATCTTTTTTTGGCACGTGTTTTGTATGGTAATTCCAATAATATAGTTAATTTTGCCAGTAGAGTCATTAATCAGAGGAATTTGCAGAGCATGAACAATCAATTTTCACCTAAAATATCAGAGGTTCTCATTTACAGCAAGGAGGAGGCGCTACGGCTGCACAATGAATGTGTAGCTCCGGAACACCTATTACTCGGGTTGATCAGGGACGGGGAAGGCAAGGCCATCCAAATCCTCCGCTTGCTCAATCTGGACTTCCGCTCGGTGAAACTACGCGCAGAGCAATCCATACAAGGTTCCGCCATGCAGGAAATGCCTGACGCGGACCATGAAATCATTTTAAACGAGAAGGCCTCTAAAATCATGCGCCTTTGCTTGCTCGAAGCACGCATGCTGAAGGCCCAGGTGGCCGACACCGAACACATACTTTTAGCCATTATGAAAGAAAAAGACAACAATGCATGCCGTATCTTAGAGGAAAACAGCATCCATTATACAGACATCCTGAACCTGCTCACCCAAAAGGCTGAGAAATCGGACGTACAGTCCGGCTTCGGTTTTCCGGACGAGGACGAGGAGGACGAATATGAAAACAAATCCTCGGCGGGAAACCCGATGAACGAACAGGGACACACCGCCACGCAAACGGCGCAGCCGCAAAGGAAATCGGCCAACAACACGCCGGTTCTGGACAATTTCGGCACCGACCTGACACGCGCCGCCCAAGAAGGCATCCTGGATCCGGTGGTGGGTCGCGAAAAAGAAATAGAACGCGTGTCACAAATCCTAAGCCGACGGAAAAAGAACAACCCTATATTAATAGGTGAACCGGGCGTGGGCAAATCGGCCATCGTGGAAGGACTGGCCTTGCGCATCGTACAGAAAAAGGTGTCGCGCATCCTGTTCGACAAACGCGTGATAGCCTTGGACATGGCGGCCGTAGTGGCCGGCACGAAGTATCGCGGGCAGTTTGAAGAACGCATCCGCAGCATTCTCACCGAACTGCAAAAGAATCCGGACGTGATTCTTTTCATCGACGAGATTCACACGATTATCGGTGCCGGTTCGGCACCGGGCAGCATGGACGCGGCCAATATGCTGAAACCCGCGCTGGCACGGGGAGAGATACAGTGTATCGGGGCTACGACCACGGACGAATTCCGGAAAAGCATCGAAAAAGACGGCGCTTTGGAACGCCGTTTCCAAAAAGTCATGGTGGAACCGACCACACCGGAGGAAACCGTACAGATACTGGACAATATCAAGGAACGTTACGAAGACCATCACAATGTGCGCTACACGCCCGAGGCTATCCGTGCCTGCGTACGGCTCACGGAGCGCTACGTTTCCGACCGTTGTTTCCCGGACAAAGCCATCGACGCCCTGGACGAAGCCGGGTCGCGCATACACATCACCCACTCTCCCGTATCGAAAGAAATGGAGGAACAGGAAAAGCGCATCGACGCCGTACATGCCTTGAAGAACGAGGCGGTAAAAAACCAAAATTTTGAACTGGCCGCCGACTACCGTGACCAGGAAGCCAATTTGCAAGAGGAACTGAACCGTATAAAAGCGGCATGGGAGGAGAAACTCAGCCGCGAGCGGGTCACTGTGGACGAAGACCAGATAGCCGAAGTGGTATCCATGATGACAGGCATCCCCGTACAACGCATGGGAGAGGCAGAAGGACACAAGCTGAAGGACATGGCCGTCAACCTGAAACGGGAAGTCATCGGACAGGACGAGGCCATCGACAAGTTGGTGCGCTCCATCCAGCGCGGCCGCGTGGGACTGAAAGACCCGAACAAGCCTATCGGGGCGTTCATGTTCCTCGGCCCTACGGGAGTGGGCAAGACGTACTTGGCTAAAAAACTGGCCGAATACATGTTCGGCAGTGCCGACTCCTTGATACGCATCGACATGAGCGAATACATGGAGAAGCACACCGTAAGCCGTATGGTGGGGGCTCCTCCGGGATACGTGGGACACGAAGAAGGCGGACAGTTGACGGAAAAAGTGCGCCGCAAGCCCTACTCCATCCTACTCCTCGACGAGTTGGAAAAAGCACATAGCGACGTGTTCAACATCTTGTTGCAAGTGATGGACGAAGGACGACTGACGGACAGCAACGGCACGACGGTGGATTTCAAGAACACGGTCATCATCATGACATCGAACTGCGGAACGCGCCAGTTGAAAGATTTCGGCAAGGGCATCGGGTTCAGCCGCCCGGACACGTCGGCAGCCGACAAGCAATACAGCCGCGAAGTCATCCAGAAGGCGTTGCATAAACAGTTCGCTCCGGAATTCCTGAACCGTCTGGACGACATTATCAATTTCGACCAACTGGACTTGGAGGCCATCAAACGTATCGTGGACATCGAGCTTAAACCCATCGTAAAGCGCGTGAAGGAAATGGGCTATACGCTGGAAACGGAAGAGGATGCCAAGGAGTTCCTTGCCCGCAAAGGATACGACATACAATATGGCGCACGTCCGTTGAAACGTGCCTTGCAGACTTATCTGGAGGATGCCATCTGCGAACTGGTCATCAATGACGAACTACAGGAAGGCGAAATCCTGACCGTACGTGCCGCCGAGGGAGACAAACTCCGGATCACGCATGGCCTTGCCCAAGAATAACAATAAATATATGTTAAAGTGCCGGACGATGTTTTCGTCTGGCACTTTTTTTGTTTCTTCATCAATGGCTTTCAAAAAGCCGAACAGAAGATAATTTCATACAATAAAAGCAATAAATATCATGCAAAAAGGAAACATTGGGGTAACGACCGAGAACATATTCCCCGTCATCAAAAAGTTCTTGTACAGCGATCATGAAATCTTTATTCGTGAAATCGTGTCGAACGCCGTAGACGCCACGCAGAAATTGAAAACATTGGCCAACAAAGGAGACTTCAAGGGCGAAACGGGCGAACTGAAAGTCTGTGTCAAAGTGGACAAGGACAACGGTACCATCACGGTGAGCGACCGGGGACTGGGTATGACAGAAGAAGAAATAGACAAGTACATCAACCAAATCGCGTTCTCCGGCGCCAATGACTTCTTGGATAAATATAAAGACGATGCCAATGCCATCATCGGACACTTCGGCTTGGGCTTCTACTCTTCGTTCATGGTGAGCAAGAAAGTGGAAATCGTGACCAAAAGTTACCAAGAAGGGGCAAAGGCCGTAAAATGGAGCTGTGACGGAAGTCCTTCCTATGAAATAGAAGAAACAGAAAAAGCCGACCGCGGAACGGACATCATCATGTACATCGATGACGATTGCAAAGAGTTCTTGGAAAAGAACAAGATTGAGGAGTTGCTTCGCAAGTACTGCCGTTTCTTGCCCGTACCTGTAGCCTTCGGCAAAAAAACGGAATGGAAAGACGGCAAGCAGGTGGACACGGAAGAGGACAACGTCATCAACAACGTCACCCCGATATGGACCAAGAAACCGTCGGATCTGAAAGACGAGGACTACAAGGAGTTCTATCGCGAACTGTACCCGATGAGCGACGAGCCTCTGTTCTGGATTCATCTGAACGTGGACTATCCGTTCAACCTGACGGGCGTGCTCTATTTCCCCAAAATCAAGAACAACATCGAACTGCAACGTAACAAGATTCAGTTGTACTGCAACCAGGTGTACGTAACGGACAGCGTGGAAGGCATCGTGCCTGACTTCCTCACTTTGCTCCACGGAGTCATCGATTCACCGGACATCCCGTTGAACGTCAGCCGCAGCTACCTGCAAAGCGACAGCAACGTGAAGAAGATTTCCAGCTACATCACGAAGAAAGTGAGCGACCGCCTGCAAAGCCTGTTCAAGAACGACCGTAAGGAATTCGAGCAGAAATGGGACGACATCAAGATCTTCATCAACTACGGTATGCTGACACAGGACGACTTCTACGACAAGGCCAAGAACTTCGCCCTCTTTAAGGATTGTGACGGTAAATACTTCACATTCGAAGAATACCAGCAACTCATCAAGGACAATCAGACGGACAAGGACGGTAATCTGATTTACCTGTATGCCCAGAACAAGGAAGCCCAGTACAGCTACATCGAAGCAGCCAAGAACAAAGGCTACAGCGTATTGCTGCTCGACGGGCAACTGGACACTCCCATCGTCTCCATGTTGGAACGCAAGTTTGAAAAGAGCCGTTTCACCCGCGTGGATGCCGACATCATCGACCGACTTATCGTGAAAGAGGATGCCAACAAATCTGAATTGGATGCTGAAAAGAGTGCCAACCTTTCGGCCATCTTCAATTTCCAGATGCCGAAGTTGGACAAAACGGAATTCCACGTAGAGGCACAGAGTATGGGAGAAAACGGTATGCCGGTCATGATTACCCAAAGCGAATACATGCGTCGTATGAAAGACATGGCGCATATTCAACCGGGCATGTCCTTCTACGGTGAAATGCCGGACATGTACACCTTGGTGTTGAATACGGACCACCGTCTGATTAAGGAGGTATTGGCAGACAGCGAAACCCACACTGCGGAGCAACTGAAACCCATCGAAGCCGAACTCAAAGGGTTGCATGCCCGCGAGGCCGTACTCCATCAGCAACAGGAGGGCAAAAAGCCCGAAGAGATCGACCAGGCACAAAAGGATGAATTGGACAAATGCCATCAGGACATCAGTACGGAAGAACAAAAGAAAAACGACGTACTGGCCGGTTATGGCAAGGACAACAAGAAGGTGCATCAGCTTATCGACTTGGCATTGCTGCAAAACGGTATGCTGACTGGCGAAGCTTTAAGCAACTTCGTAAAACGCAGCATCGACTTGATTCAATAACCTAACATGCTTGCTACGGCAAGAATAAGCAAGATAAAATCGCTATCCCCCGAAAAGGATAGCGATTTTATTATAAAAAACACCTTCAATATTTGGAGATTTAAATAAAAAGCCATACCTTTGCACACGAAATCAAAACAAGAACGGCTCCGTAGCTCAACTGAATAGAGCATCTGACTACGGATCAGAAGGTTACAGGTTTGAATCCTGTCGGAGTCACAAAAACGGTTTGCAAGTTCATTGAGTTTGCAAACCGTTTTTCTTATCCTCCACTCAATACAATTTCTCCTTAGAGTTTCTTTTTCTTCAATGTGAAAAGGAATTCCAAACCATGCCCGCCGCCCGAAGGCTTTGCATTGATATTCCCCCCATGGAAAAGCACGGCATTCTTTACGATGGCCAACCCAAGGCCCGTACCTCCTAATTTCCGGCTACGCCCCTTGTCTACACGGTAGAAACGTTCGAAGATGCGTCCCAAATGTTCGGAGGGCACTCCTACTCCATTGTCGCTCACACTGAAATAATAACCGTCCTCGTCTTCCGAATAACACACGATGTTCACATGCGTACCGTTTCCGGCGTATGCAATGGCATTATCCATCAAATTACGGAAAATGGAGTACAACAAAGAAGAATTCCCTTGAAGCACCAACTTGTCCGGAACATTTATCCCCACAGTCATTTGCTTCTCCTCCAGTTTCAAGGCCAGTTCCGCCACGATATTATGAATCATGGAAGACAAGTCCACATCCGTCACCTCTATCATCTGACCGGCCTCCGTCATACGGGTCAGAGTAGATATGTCCTGCAACAGGTTCGTCAGTCGGTTGCTTTGCGCAAAGCTACGCTCCAAAAACTTCTTAAGCATATCCGACGAAAGTCCCGGATTATTCAGAATCGTTTCCAGATAACCTTGGATACTGCTCACGGGAGTCTTCAACTCATGAGCAATATTTTGTGTAATCTGCTGCTTCATGCGGGCTTGTTCCTCTTGTTTCGTAATGTCAGAAATGGAAATCTCAAAGCTGTTATCCACAAAAAGAGCCACAGACAAGTTGAACACATAACCGTTTTTGTCCACGACCAACAACTTCTGCCTAAGGTCTCCCTGCGTAAAACTCTTGCGAGACATCGTTATAAAATCAAACAGCGGCTGCAATTCCTTCACTTGAAAGACTTCTTCTATGCCTCCGATATTCTTATCGGATATCAGATTCACATACTGCATGAAAAGCCCGTTAGCCAGAACCACATCCTTGCCTGGATTGAAAATGGCCAGTCCTTCATTGGAAATCTGCAAATGTGTGATAAGCTTCTCACGCTCGCGGAAAAGGTCGTCCTTCGCCTTGCGTAACCGTGTATAAATATCGACGATATGCCGTGAAATCTGCCCCAAATCGGTATTTCCCAATCCCTTCAAGTCATTCGTATCCACAGCCTCGTCCTGATCGGCACGACGTGCAAAAAGGCGAAGCTGAGTAATCATAGCCCCTAAACGAGCCGTCAAGTTATAAAAGACGAGGAACAAAATGGCAGATAACAAAAATGAAAACCATAAATACCCTTTGTCGGCATTCAACATGGCAATCAAATCCGTATCGTAAGGCAATGCGCTACGTACGAACAACTCTTTCTCCGGAAAATAATTCGCCGAATAAAAGAATTCCTCTCCAAGGGTCTCTGAGGTTCTTTTGATGGAATATCCGCTCCCTGCGGCCAAAGCCTCACGTATTTCCTCACGGTCCAGGTGATTATCCTTCACATGTTCGGAGGAAATATCATTATCGAAAATCACTTTTCCGTGACGGTCCACGAGCGTGACACGCAGTTTCTGAAGATGGTGCCGTATACGATAGCGCGCCACATAATTTTTCACTGAAAAGGCCGTATCAGCCATGTGATCATACAAATCCACGTTGAACATGGTCAGCGTAGAATTCAACAACTCCACCTTATGCGTCTTCTCGCGGTGATACTGATAATACAAGAAACTTGCTACGAAAACACAATAAATAGCGATAACGGAAAAAAACAGATATTGGCTGAATGACAATGACTTCCTTTTCATCTCAATCTTTCACAGAGGTATCGAAACAATATCCGTAACCCAAACGGGTGACGACAAACTTTCCGTATCCGTCGAGTTTTTTACGCAAACGGGTTATGTTCACATCTACCGTCCGGTCCAGCACCTCGGCATCGTTGTTCCATATCCTACGCAGTATCTCAGCCCGCGAAAACACACGGCCCTCATTTTCCAACAGTAAGCGCAAAATCTCAAATTCGGTCTTAGTCAACTGCAACGCCTCGCCGCACAGCACGGCCTCTTTTTTGTTAAGATCCAATTTCAACTCCTTAAAACCGATATAAGCAGCCGGTACCGCCTGTTGCGGCGCCGTACGACGAAGCACAGCCTTGATTCTCATCTGCACTTCGCGCAGGGAAAAGGGCTTGGAAATATAGTCGTCCGCCCCCAAAGTGAATCCGGTGACGGCATCGTTCTCCGTATCACGCGCCGTAAGAAAGATAATAGGTATATCACGAGTCTCCCGCACTTGCTTGAGCATCTTGGCCATCTTAAAACCAGAGATTTCTCCCATCATGACGTCCAACAACAGAAGGTGGAACTTGGTCAGATCCATCTTAAGTGCTTCTTCGGCTGAATTGGCCGTTTCTACTTCGTACCCTTCATTCTCCAGATTGAACTTCAAGATGTCGCACAAATCTTCTTCATCGTCCACCACGAGAATCCTGTAATTTGTATTCATCAGACTTACCGCTTTAAATTATTATTTTCCGACTGCAAAATTACAAGTTAGTTGTTGCACGAATATGAAACCTGTGTTACAATACCGTTACAATACCTTTTTCTTGTTGGAACCTACGGCATGCACGAACCCAATGACGCATGTGGCCGATTATTTCCTGTGTCTCTTGCAAAGTACTCATATAAAGATATTCAATCTTCAGATTGTCCATATCCCCCTTGCGTATGCGGTCTTGCTGAACCTTGCGGAGCTGGGACAACTGGGCTTTCATTTCGTCTCCAAACTGCCGAACCTGCAACGCATTATCATAATTATTCGTCTCTATCATGCCGGCAATGACATTCATCAACCTTTCCACCCCTTCCCGAATCGGCATGAATTCTTTCACGTATTCCTCGGGCATGGGATTGAAATTATTGTCCACATGTTCCAATGAAGGCTCACACATACGCTTCAGGCAGTACAAACTCTGTTCGCAACTGTTACATGCCAAATGGAACCATGTATCTTTTTCAACAGCTTGCAGCGGGTCTATTTTACGTAATCCCACCAGTTCTTTCCGACGGATTACCTTCCAATTCTTCCGCTCATCCTCCAAATGGTTCAAAGTCCGTCGCAACACTTTGACATCCTCGGCAATCAAACCGGAAGTAGTCTGCATATAAGCTTCCGATATATACTTCACCATCTTCGACTGATAAGCACTGATATGCCGGTTCAATAATACCCAAGCTTCATCCTTATCATTGGTTTGTGCCAATTCCGTGAAAATCTCATCCCGCTGTACTGCCGCCATCTTCTTCTTATAACTGCGATTATTCTGAATAAGCATGAACACGACTACAACAATGAGCAATACCATGGCCACCACTCCACCGAAATGTACAAATAACGTCACGATGAAACACAGGAAGAAAGCCGCACCGGCCGTCATAAACCATCCGCCAATCACAGAAATCACACCGGTCACGCGGAACACGGCACTCTCGCGTCCCCATGCACGGTCGGCCAACGACGAACCCATGCCCACCATAAACGCCACGTATGTGGTAGACAACGGAAGTTTCAGAGACGTACCCACTACGATCAACAAGCCGGCCAACACCAAATTCACGGAAGCGCGTACCAAATCGAACGCCGCACCATTCGGAATAATAGCCTCATCCTGATTGAAACGTGAATTGATCCATTTCCTCATCCATGCAGGAATATGGTCTACCACATACTCGTTGCTGTTAATCACGCTCCTCACCAACCGACGGGCAAAACGGGAAGAACCGAACATTTCGTCGCCGGCTGTCTGACGGGACAAGTCGACAGAAGTCTTCACCACATTCTGCGCCTTCTTCGATGTCATCAAAGCAATCGTCATCACGACTCCAGCCCCGATAAGAAAAAAGACAGATGTTCCCGCTGGTTCATTCAGCACGCCCATCATGTGAGTGGCCGGATTCGCCCCCGGAGTAGCCATGAAATCCTGATAAGAAGAAAAACCGGCTAACGTCACACCGATGAAATTCACCAGGTCATTCCCGGCAAAGGCCATGGCTAATGAGAATGTTCCAAAAAGCACTATAATCTTGAAAACATTGACCTTACACCAATGCAGGACTTGCATCAGTACCGTAAATCCGATAATAAAAGAAATCAATATCGCATGCGTGTTGTCAGCAATCCAAACTTTAATATCGGAGGTCATAAACGAAGCACTGCCGAAACCTTTTACCAATAAGAAATAAGCAATGGAAGTAATAGAAAGTCCTCCGAACAAACCTATGGTATATTTAAGATGCTTGGTATAGTGAAAAGTAAAAATAAGGCGGGAAATCCATTGCACCAACATTCCGAAAACAAAAGCAATGGCGACAGAAAGGAAAATGGCCAAAATCACCGTAAAGGCTTTATCCGTATTAATCAAGCCGGCATAGGTAAGCGAGGAATCATGAAGCATCTTCACCAAAGCCAAGGCCGTACTACCACCTAATAACTCGAAAACCATCGACACCGTGGTGGAGGTGGGCATTCCCAATGTATTGAATATATCGAGCAGAATCACATCAGAAGCAACCACTGCCAAAAAGACGCACATCAACTCTTCGAAAGTAAAGAACTCGGGGTGAAAAATGCCATGCCGCGCAATGTCCATCATGCCGTCGCTCGTCGTGGCTCCCACAAAGATACCCACTGCCGCAATTATCAGAATGGTCTTGAAACGCGCAACTTTTGAACCGATGGCCGAACCTAAAAAGTTCACGGCATCATTACTGACCCCCACAAACAAATCAAAAGTGGAAAGGGCAAACAGGAATATGACTATTCCCAAATAAACAAGCTCCATACGATTACTTCATATTTGATTCTGTGACAAAGATAAGCATTTTCCCTTTTGCGACAATTATATTCCTATAACATTTTTCACAAGAATGCAACACAAATGTATTGCCGTCGTAATACACATTTATTCAAAACGAATAGACCGAGCCGGATGGATACGGGAAACCAAGAAACTCGGAACGATAAGCGACAACACGCATATCACCAAAGTAGCCGCATTGATAGCCAGTACATACCCGAGATTGAACAAGACCGGTACCGAATCCACATAGTATATCGACGCATCCAAACGGAATACTCCTGTGTAATGCTGAAGAACCACTATGCCTATTCCTATTATATTTCCCCAAAGCAATCCTTTCCCCATGACGAACACGGCAAAATACAAGAAAATATGACGGATACCACGGTTGGTCGCTCCTAACGCTTTCATGATTCCGATAAAGTTAGTACGTTCCAATATAATAATGAGCAAACCGGAAATCATCGTAAACCCAGCTACAGATACCATCAGAGCCAAAATGACCCACACATTGACGTCCAAAAGGCTGAGCCAGGCAAATATCTGAGGATAAAGTTCCTGTATCGTCATTGTCACATACGAACCGCCGTAAGCGTCTGTCTTTCGGTTTACCAACTTAATCAATGCACCGGAGACTTCGTCCACACGGTTCAAGTCCTTTACTGAGATTTCTATTCCGCTATACTGATCCGGAGCCCACGCATTCAAACGGTTGCAAGTATAAAGGTCCGTAAAGACCAAAGCTTTGTCGAACTCCGTCAAATGCGTACAATAAATACCCGACACCGTAAAACGACGGGTACGCACGGAGTTCTCGAAGAAATAGGCAAAGACCTTAGAGCCGACTTCCAAATGCAATTCATCGGCTATCTGCCGGGATATGACGATCCGGTTGGAAGCCACCGTATCGGAAAAAGACGGCAGTTCCCCTTCTTCCATGTGGGCTTTCAGGAAAGACGCATCGAATTCCGCCCCCACGCCATGCAAAAGAATACCTTTGAAATCGGCATCCGTCTTGAGTATTCCCTCCTTATTGCAGAAACGCTGCACATGCGCCACCCCTTCCACGTCCCCGACCTCCTTCATCAAAGCAGGGGGCACCGCAATAGGCTGTGGGGAATTTGTCGTGACCGACGCATAGTTTTGAATCTGTATATGAGAACCGAATCCGACGACTTTCGAACTGATTTCCTGTTTGAAGCCCAGCACCACGCACACCGAAATAATCATCACGGCCAAACCGACAGCCACTCCGGACGTAGCTATCAATATGGCCGGACGCGATACTTTTTTCACATCGCCGTGCTCACGGAACAGCTTTCGGGCTATAAACAGATTGAAATTCATTCCTCTTGCCGTCTTATTCCGCCACACGGCCGGGATATGCCTCCAATGCTTTGCGCAACACGAAAAGGGCACGTATCAGATCTTCTTTCTTCAACACGTAAGCTATGCGCACCTCGTTCTTACCCGAACCGGGCGTAGTGTAGAATCCTGCGGCCGGAGCCATCATCACGGTCTCCCCCTCATAATCAAAGTCTTTCAAACACCAGGCACAAAACTCCTCCGCATCGTCCACCGGGAGCTTGGCCACCGTATAGAAAGCTCCCATGGGGATGGGAGAATACACTCCGGGGATACGGTTCAGCCCGTCAATCAGACATTTGCGCCGCTCCACATATTCGTCATACACCTCGCGTCCGTACTCTTCCGGCTCGTCGAGCGAAGCCTCCGCCGCAATCTGTCCGATCAAGGGAGGGCTTAAACGGGCCTGGCAAAATTTCATCACGGCTTTGCGGACCTCTACATTCTTCGTAATCAACGCACCGATACGTATGCCGCACTCGCTATATCGCTTGGACACGGAATCTATCAGCACCACATTGTTTTCTATCCCCTCCAAGTGGCAAGCCGAGATGTACGGAGAACCGGTATAGATAAACTCGCGGTACACCTCGTCCGAAAAAAGATACAAATCGTACTTCTTCACCAAATCGCGAATCTGGTTCATCTCACGGCGCGTATAGAGGTATCCCGTGGGGTTGTTCGGATTGCAAATCAGAATGGCCCGCGTACGTTCGTTAATCAGTTCCTCGAACTTCTCCACCTTCGGCAACGAAAATCCCTCTTCTATCGTAGTGGATATCGTACGGATGACGGCTCCCGCCGAAATGGCAAATGCCATGTAATTGGCGTATGCCGGTTCGGGAACGATGATTTCGTCGCCCGGATTCAGGCAGGACAGAAAAGCGAACAGCACAGCCTCCGAACCTCCCGACGTGATGATGATGTCGTCCGCCGTAAGATTGATATGATATTTGGCATAATATCCGACCAACTTTTCCCGGTAACTCAAATATCCCTGGCTCGGGCTGTATTCCAAAACCGTCCGGTCTATGTGACGGATGGCATCTATGGCCGCTCGCGGAGTCGGCAAATCAGGCTGGCCGATATTCAAATGGTACACATGTATCCCTCTATTTTTAGCCTCGAAGGCCAACGGAGCCAACTTGCGAATCGGCGACTCCGGCATTTCCTGACCGCGAACGGATATTTTAGGCATGTCTTTTCTTTTTTGTTTTTATTTGTTCGAAATTCATGCAAAGATAGCATTTCAACATAAAATGAGCAACAAATCAGCCTATAAAATAGTGCGGTAGAAATTTAATGGAGATTCCCGTGAACGATATGACAGCACGTGCGGCCGGCAACGGACGGATTCACCGAATAGGCCGAGGGGAAGCAAAACGTCCCGCTTGACAATATGGTACCCGTTTCCTTCTTCTATGTACATTTTAGCAGTTTGACAAACCGGACGTCCGTCAACAAAAAAGGCAACCCTAAGGTTGCCTTCTGTACGCCCTCAGGGATTCGAACCCTGGACCCATTGATTAAGAGTCAATTGCTCTACCAACTGAGCTAAGGACGCAAACAAATTTGGAAGTACGCCCTCAGGGATTCGAACCCTGGACCCATTGATTAAGAGTCAATTGCTCTACCAACTGAGCTAAGGACGCATCATCTTTGATTTTGCGATTGCAAAGGTAGGGCTTTTTATTTAACCCTCCAAACTTTCACCCCTCTTTTTCTCATTTTTTTTCAATTCGTAAATTTCGGAAGGAATACGGCGCTTCAATACTTCCAGTTCAAAGTCCTTTCCTGCGACAATCCCTACGGAACGGAGACAGGTATCGACCGTTTTTCGCGCCAGTTCCGGATGATTGTTCTCTTCGCTGATATGACACAACCATACATGCCGAAGCCTGTCCGTAATATGCTCTGCCAGCAGTTGCGCCGCAGCCTTATTGCTCAAATGTCCGTAATCGCCGCTAATCCGTCCTTTCAGATAAGCCGGATACGGCCCCATCATCAGCATGTCTTCGTCATGGTTGGCCTCCAGTACCAGATAATTCGCCCGGGCGATGTAGCCGCCGAACTGTTCTGTCACGTGTCCGGCATCCGTAATGAGGCAGAAGTTGACTTCTCCGTATTGCACGCTATAGCCCACATTGTCCGTACTGTCATGAGGCACATCGAAAGGCGTAATTTCAAAACGGTCCAGCTTCAAGGTCTGCCCCTTCTCCAAGAAATGTATGTTTTCTGCTTTCAATTTCGGATTTGCACAATAATTACGCTTGATTCCGTCGTGTACAAGTTCGGTGGCATAGACCGGAAGTCCATACTCATTCGCCAAGCTCCCGACAGCTTTGATGTGGTCTGCATGGTCATGCGTAATCAACACGGCCTTTATTTGTTTCAAGGAAAGCCCGTAAGTATGAAAATGTTTTTTCAGTGTTCGTATCCCAATTCCAGCATCAATCAATATCCCATAATTTTCTGAGAAGAGGAAGTAGCTGTTTCCGCTACTGCCGCTCCCCAGACAAATAAACTTCAGCATATCCGTATTTTTGTTTATGCAAATATACGAAAACATGAAAGAACGGGCAAATATTTCTTTCCTGCCCTTCTGCCTTACCAACTCAATTTAATGAATTTGCTCTCCCACGGATTAAATTCCGCTTCGTCCCTCCCGCCGACAGGCCTTCCCGTCACGTCGCAAACCGTCACCTTCCGTATCTTCACCTCATCGGAAGTCACAGCAAACGCTGCCGGCCGACCGTCCGTTTCACGCAAATGCAGCATCACGGCACGTTCTCCCTCCACAGGAGCCATGTTGACCAGCAAAAGGTTATCCGGGCGAAGTGTGAGAAAGGTGCCGCAAGAGGGCGCATCCTTGTCCTCACGGTCGCCGGCCTGAAGTACCCGGGTCAGGAAAGGAATCCGGTTTTCCCATGCAAAGCGCGTGGCAAATCCGGCTGTCGTGTCCGCCGACGAAGTGATGAAATAACTCCACTGCAAGCCTCCGGTCTGGTCTGCGTTAAAATTGGTCGTCCAATAGTTATTCATCGGCCAGGAATACATATTAGTGGTCTGGGGCACGGCTCCGGCCTGATAGCGTCCGGTATTGATGGCACCGAACTGCATCAGGGGGATTTCAGGGCTTCCCATTACAACCTGAACGTCCGAACTGCGTGCCGCCGCAAAATTCTGCACGGTGTACCAATCATTCGACGAACCGGGAATCTGGTCTACCCCAGCTTCGATATTTCCGCCGGGCACGTCCAGAAAGATTCTGCCGTCCTCTATCTGGTACGGGAAAGACACGTATACGGCTTCCGGTTCCGTCTCTGTTTTTTTACGCAAACTGTAAACCACTTCTATCTTTTTCTCTACCTTATATATATGATACTCCACCGTCAGATTATCATGCCCCATCCCGGCTGCCGTCTCTCCCTTGAAACGGTAAGTATCCCATATAGCCCCTTCCTCGTAAGCCTCGAAACGCATTTTCTCCGGATGCCTGCGCGTAAAGCGCGGGTACGTAAATCGCTCCAAAGCACCCCGGTCGTCTATCGTCTCATAAATGAATTCTCCCAACTCCCATTCCGCACTCTCCGTCAACAACTGCCGTTGCAGGTCTTTATCGTAAAGCCGGGAGATGGTGCCCCGTTGCAGATTGAAATCAAGACCATACCACTCATTCTCTACATGCGTACCGGACAAACTTCCTGCGGATGCTTCGGACGGCCGCGGCTCGTCTTTCACGTCTATGCGATACCGGGCGAAGCCCAAAGCCGGTACGTCCCGCACATAAATATACCAATACGTCCCGTCCGAACGGCTCTCGCCTGCCTGGGCAGGAACGCTGCGCCCCGACGCATCCGTAATTTCAGAAACTTTGTCGCGCGGCAAAAGCTGATGGTCGATATACACCTTGGCTATTCCGCTATAACTCCAGTTCAATGTATTGAACACCACTACGGAAGGTACATCCGTTTTCGGGACGAAAGGCTGCAACAGCCCCATCACCGTTTCGCCCAGCAACCCGGCATGCCGGTAAGCCTCCCACGCATACGACTGTTTCAGAGAGCGTT
>ENA-ORNQ01001140-ORNQ01001140.1-human-gut-metagenome-genome-assembly--contig:-NODE-1140-length-21940-cov-13.523875_pt1 | contig 21940 bp, 16 predicted proteins | sample MGYA00242116_ERZ509024 | MGnify/ENA primary metagenome ERZ509024 (study PRJEB26280, sample SAMEA2338697) | human gut metagenome | biome: human gut; feature: human-associated habitat; material: faeces...
ACACCCCATTCGTTAGTAGTATACCATACTGTCTAACAAATGGGGTGCTGTTCAACGGTTCGGAGTTTTTTCTTTTCGGCTTAATTATCACATCGGCTTAAATTATCACGCCGTATTTGCTCACCAGCGGGGCGAGGGCGGTATCGGGGAGGGCGCCCTCATACAGGGCACGGCCCTGGTAGGCACGCAGCGCCGCTTCGAGGATGTCGGCGTCGTCGCACACGATGCACAGGGGCTTGGATATCATGTACTGGCAGTCGGCGAAAAGCTCGACCTCCTCCCATGTGTCGAGCCGCACGGCGATTAAGACATCATCGGTCTCCAGTGCGTCGGAAAGCTCGTCGGCAAAGTCGGGCGTGACGGCGAGGACTTTGCCGCATCGGGCATCGACCGGCAGATACGCCGTGAGCTTCTCGGTCGAGGCCGGAAGCAGGTCGGTGAACTTCGGTGCGGGGGCGACCGGCTCGGCGTTCCGAAGCGCCTTACTCAGTGCGGCGATGTGCTCGGCGGTCGTGCCGCAGCAGCCTCCGAAGATGGCGACGCCTGCTTTGAGAAACTCGGTAACAAGCTCCACGAACTGCTCGGGCGAGCAGTTATACACGGCCTTGCCGTCAACTATCTCGGGCATGCCTGCGTTGGGCTTGACGATAAGCGGCACACGGGAAAATTCACGCAAGCGCTTTATCTGCGGCAGCATTTCGGCCGGGCCTGCCGAGCAGTTTAGGCCGAATGCGTCGATGCCCATGCCCTGCAAAACGGTCAGGGCGGCGGTGATATCCGTGCCGGAGAGGCTGCGGCCGTTTTCGTCGCAGGTGAAGGTCACGAAAATGGGCTTATCGCTGACACTGCGCACGGCAAGGACTGCCGCTCTGGCGTCAGAGAGCGTCATCATCGTCTCGATGACGAAAAGATCGACGCCCGCCTGCTCAAGGCCTGCGGCCTGCTCGGTGTAGATATCCACAAGCTCCTCGAACGAAGCCTCGCCCAGAGGCGAGAGGAACAGGCCGGTCGGGGAAATGTCACCGGCGACAAAGGCTCTGCCGTCGGCGGCTTTCTGCGAAAGCGCCGCTAAACGGCGGTTGTAGTCGGCGGTCTTGTTGAAAATGCCGTGCTCTTCCAATTTGCGGCGGTTTGCGCCGAAGCTCGGCGAGTACAGGACATTGCTTCCGGCTTTGACATAGCCTTTCTGGATGCCGATGATGCTGTCGGGGTTCTCGAGCACCCACTGCTCTGCGCTGACATCGCCCTTGTAGCCGCATTTTTGAAGCTCGGTGCCGGTCGCACCGTCGAGAATGAGCGGAAAGCGGATCTGCATGATTAGTCCTCCGTAATATCAAAAGTCATGTTGTCCGTGAACGCCTCGGTGAATTCCCGCAGGCCGGACAGCTCGATGTATTCGCATTTTTCGGCGCATGAGCGCAGCTCACGGCGGCACTCGGGATCGACCGCCGCCATGGACGCACCGGCAAGCGAGGTGTTGCCGAGGCAGTGCAAGCGCTCCGGCGAAATTTCCGGCAGCATGCCGAGCGTCATGGCGCTTTTGGGGTCGATGTAATTGCCGAAGCCGCCGGCAAGGCAGACCCTTGAAAGGTCGCCGGCCTTTATCCCGTGCCGGGCAAGCAGCACCTCAACACCGCCGGCAACGGCGGCCTTTGCAAGCTGGAGACTGCGCACATCGGCGGCGGTGAGGTACACGCTTTCCGTAAGATGAAACACGCCGTTACCCTGCCCGTCCGGGCGGATGTACCGCCGCAGGCTCCCGGGCGCAAGCTCCGGCGGAAGCAGTCTGCCGCCGTTATCGATGCAGCCGAGCTTAAGCAGCGTGGCGGCAAGGTCGATAAGCCCGGAGCCGCAGATGCCGACAGGCTCGACTGCGCCTATGACATCGTACAAAAAGCCACGGTCATAGCGCACATGGCTGACGGCGCCGCTAAGCGCCGGCATGCCGCAGCTTATGCCCGCACCCTCGAATGCAGGGCCGGAGGCGACGGCGCAGCAGGAGACCCTGCCCCCGCTCACGAGCGCCATTTCTCCGTTCGTGCCGATATCCAAAAACAGCGAGCTTCCCCCGGCGGAACACAGATCGGACGCAAGCAGTCCCGCCGTGATATCGCCGCCGACATACCCGGCAACGCACGGGGCGTAGCTTAGCTCGGCTCCGAGAAGCGTATCGCCCGTGGGGGCTTCAAAAAGCGTCTCGGGCTTAAAGGGCGCCGTGGCGATAGAGCGCACGGGCAAGCCCGCAAAAATGTGCTGCATGACGGTGTTTCCCGCAAGGAAAACGCTGCGCAGTTCGGCTTTATCCCTGCCGCAGTCGGCGAGGGCGTCGAGTATCAGCTCCTCGGTCTGGCGGCGGACGAGCGCCGACAGCTCGCGCAGGCCGTCCGGCTCATCCATGGTGTAGCGGATGCGGCTGATGACATCGCCGCCGTAGGCCGCCTGAGCGTTCCATGCGCTGAGCGTTCCGAGCTCCGCCGCATTTTCAAGGTCGTAAATGCGCACGGCAACGGTGGTCGTGCCGAGGTCAACGGCGGCGGCTATGCCGCTTTGCGCCGCCTTGGGAGCGGCAATGCTCACGGTGTCGGTGAGTATCGCACCGGCGGCGGCTTCGGGAAGCTCGACGGTGTCGCCGTCCGTGGGGATGACCTTGCACGCAAGGCGCTGCACGCCGTTTATTTTCACCCGGCACTTGCCGCATTTGCCCCTGCCGCCGCAGGCAGCGGGAACGGAGAAGCCCGCTTTGCGCAAAGCCGCCAGCAGCGTTTCGTTATCGTTTACCTGCACGGTATGCACTTTGCCGCCGCAACTGACTTCGATGCTTGACACGGACTTTCCTCCTTAATATAATGTCATTATATCTTTATTATATAAGCAGTCATCGACTGCTTTGTCAAGAGGTACGACAGTATGACACGGCTGATGACCCTTGCGGCGGAAAACGGCTTTTCGCATTACGCTGCGGCGAATATGGAGGCGTTCACCCCGAGAGCCGATGTGCGTGATATGTGCAGGCAAAACCGCTGCGGAAGATACGGCGCAAGCTGGGCGTGTCCCCCGGGCTGCGCAACGCTCGAGCAGGCGATCGCGGATATCGGCTGCTGCAAAAGCGGCATACTCGTGCAAACGACAGGCAAGCTTACCGACGAGTTTGATTATGACGGTATGCAGGAGATATCCCGCCGCCACAGGAAAAGCTTTGAAAGCTTCGCCCGCCAGGCGAGGATGCTCTACCCCGACTGCCTTGCGCTGACGGCGGGCACCTGTACCGTTTGCGCAAAATGCACCTATCCCATGAAGCCCTGCCGCTTCCCGAAAAAGCGGCTTTCGTCCATGGAGGCCTACGGCCTTTGGGTCAGCGACATTTGCCGCCGCTCGGGGCTTGAGTATAATTACGGCAGGCTCACCATGACATACACATCCTGCGTTCTACTAAGGAGTGACCGATATGCAGACTGCAAAGGAAATTTTTCTTGAATTACTGAAGCCCGACGGCAGGCCCGAAAGGATATTAAAGCAGTACGAGGCGCTGCACATGTGTCTGTACGACCCGATAAATGTCTATCTGCGCGGCAACCGCAAGCGCGGCTCGGTGTCAAAAGACCGCTGGGGCACGACCATAAGCTTCCCGGAGGATGCCCCGGGCGCAACGCCGCTGCACGGCGACGGGCTCACCGTCTGTCCGGATATCACCCGCTGGCGTGAATTTGTCCACTCCCCCGATATCGCCGCAAACTGCACCGAGGGCTGGGCGGAGTGCCGGGCCAAGGCGAGAGCCGCCGCAGGCGATGACCGGCTCGTTGCCGGCTTCATGGGCACGGGCATTTTCGAGCAGTGCCACTTCCTCATGGGCTTTGAAAACACGCTCACGGCGCTGTACGAGCACCCCGACGAGATGCACGAGCTTATAGAATACATCACCCGGTACCGCCTTGAATATGTGCGGCTTCTTATCGACAACCTTCAGCCGGATGTCATCTTCTCGCACGACGACTGGGGCACAAAGACCGCACTTTTCATGAAGCCGGATATGTGGCGTGAGTTCTTCAAGGAGCCGTACCGCCGCTTCTACGGCTACATTCGCTCCCGGGGCTGCATCGCCATCCACCACGGCGACGCATACCTTGCCGACATCGTCGATGACATGGCCGAGATCGGCATTCAGGTCTGGCAGGGCACGCTGCCGGAGAACAACATCCCCGCATTGCAGAAGCATCTCAAGGGCAGACTCGTTTTAATGGGCGGCATGGGCGCCGCCATCGACAGAGCCGATGCCACGCCCGAGGAGATAACCGCCTACGCAGAGAAAACGCTGCGTGACTGCTGCCCGGGCGGACACTTTATTCCGTCTATCACCTACGGCTTGCCCGGCGCCGTGTATCCGCATATAGACCGGTACATCGACCGTGCGATAGACGACTACAACGCAAAGCTGCACATGCCGCATTTCGACCTGCCGGAGGTGCCCCGCCGCAAGCTTGACGGTGCGGTCAAGACCGCCGCAGCCGAGACTAAGACCGAGGAGACCGGGGGCGATATCCTCACGAGGATAGCATCAGCCATCAAGCGGGGTCAGCAGAAAAAGCTGCTGGCGCTCATAGACGAGGCGCTTAATGACGGCGTGGACGCTCAGGACATTCTCTCGGGCGGACTCATCGTCGGCATGAACGAATTGGGCGAGGATTTCTCGGCAAACAGGGCCTTCGTTCCCGAAATGCTCATTGCCGCACGGTGCATGGCCGCCGCCACCGCCGTACTCAAGCCGCACATGGTGTCCGAGGACGGAAGCAGCCGCTCCATTGGCTCGGCCTGCATCGGCACGGTGCTGGGCGACCTGCACGATATCGGCAAGAATCTCGTCAAGATAATGTTCGAGGGCAGCGGCATCGAGGTGTACGATCTCGGGGCCGATGTCCCGCCGGAGAAATTCATTCAGACGGCAAAGGAGCATAACTGCGACATTATCGCCTGCTCGTCCCTGCTCACGACAACGATGCAGGAGATGCGGCAGATAGTGGAGCTTGCAAAACAGGCCGGCATCCGTGACACGACGACCATCATGGTCGGCGGAGCACCCATCAGCCAGAGCTTCTGCGACGAGATAGGCGCAGATATCTACACGCCGGACGCAGCCTCCGCCGCCCGTGCCGCCGTGAAGGTACTCACCGCCTGAACACCTGCCCCTGCGGCTTTTTACCGCAGGGGTTCCCATTTGTGCGAAATATCGCCGGTTTTCGCAATTTTTGTTCATATTGTGAAGGTCGAATCCTGTTGTTTTTTGCCTGACAATGCGATAAAATGAGGGCACAGTACGGTTATGGAAAGGACTGCGCTATGAAAACGAGATAAGCTCCATCATCTGCGCCCGGGGCGATATTCTCTACGGCAAGGACGGCGACATGGTAGCGGCCTACACCTACATCGAGGGCAAGGACAAGGCATCCACCGACAAGATCGCCGAAAGCTACAAAAACGAAGAGCGTGTGTCCGACACCGCCATCATGATCGCCTACACGGGCGACGAAATGGCGAGCGTTCTCGACCGGTACATAGGCTGCAATGTCATCAAGGATCGCTCCGTAGCCGAGTATACCCGCATGATCGAGGAGACCTTCTTCTCCGTAGTATACGAAGAATAAAAACGAAGGCGGGCGCCGGTGCGGCATCCGCCTTTTTCACTTATGAACTCAGGAACTGGCTATGGAACAGATAAACAAAAAACCGGCGGGCGGCACTTAGAAGGCTCATGGAAAACCGCACTGCCGTCATGATAGCCCACAGCTGCGCCGCAACGAAAAATGCCGGCAGCATCATCGTCATGCGTGACGGCGTCATCGAGGCCGAGGGTACTCCGGCGGAGCTTGATAGCTCAAACGAATACTACAAACTTTTCAGCAAGACCCTTTGAAAGGCGAGAAAAAATGATAACCGAAAAAACAAAACTTTGTGACATCGAGCCCGGCGGCGTGACCGCCGGCTTCGAGCTTGAAAAAAAGCAGTATGTCGAGGCGAAAAAGGCAACGCTCTACACCCTGCGGCACAAAAAATGCGGTGCCCGGCTGTTGTACTTTGACAGAGCCGACCTTAACAAGACCTTTGCCGTCTCCTTCAGGACCCTCCCCGAAAACGACACCGGCGTTTTCCACATTCTTGAGCACAGCGTGCTTAACGGCTCGGAAAAATTCCCCGTAAAGGAGCCGTTTGTGTCGCTGCTGCAAAGCTCCATGCAGACCTTCCTGAACGCCTATACCTTTGGCGACAAGACCATGTTCCCGGTCTCAAGCCGCAATGAGCAGGATCTTTTCAACCTCATGAGCGTGTATCTCGATGCGGTGTTCCGTCCGAGCATCTACTCCATGCCCGAGATATTCATGCAGGAGGGCTGGCACTACGAGTTTGACGAGGAAGGCTCGGTCAGCTACAACGGCGTCGTGTTCAGCGAGATGAAGGGCGCATACGCCGATGTCGAGCGCATCATGGGCGATGCCTGCGACAGGCTCATGTACCCGGACACCTGCTACGGCTTCTCCTCCGGCGGCAGACCCGAGAGCATCCCCGATTTGAGCTACGAGCAGTTTATCGCAACGCACAAGCGCTTTTATCATCCGTCGAACGCCCGCTTCTTCCTTGACGGACACATGGATATCGACGGCGTTTTAGAGTACATAGACTCCGAGTACCTCTCCCGGTACGACTACCTTGAGCCGGACTTTGATTTTTGTGAGCAAAAGCCCGTCACCGGCACTGCGACCGTGAATTTCGAGCCCACCGAGGGCGAGGATGACCGTGCGCACATGGTCATGGGTAAGCTCCTGTGCCGCTTTGACGAAATTGAAAAGCTCTATGCGGCGAAGATAATCGCAGACTACCTCACGGGCTCTAACGAAGCGCCGCTCAAGCGTGCGTTTTTGGAAAACGGCCTTGCGCAGGATGTCGCCCTTGAGATAAACGACGGCATTTATCAGCCGTCGGCGGCGCTCGTGGTACTCAATACCACCGCCGATAAGTTTGACGAAATTCGCTCCTTTGTGCCCGAGACCGTGCGCCGTGTTGCCGAAAACGGCCTTGACCGCAGTGCGCTGCACGCCTGCATCGAGCGCTTTGCCTTCAACTGCCGCGAGGTCACGGAGCCGTATGGCGTGGAGCTTGCGATAAAGGCGCTCGACGGCTGGCTTTACGGCGGCGACCCGCTGCTGCACATCGATAATTCTAAGGTCTTTGACGCACTGCGCAATAAGCTCGACACCGGCTATTTTGAAGCGCTCATGCTCGAAATGCTCGCAGACCCCGACGATAAGTGCTATGTCTACGCTCTGCCGTCCAAAACGAAGCTGTTTGACGACGCTCAGCGTGAAAAGGCAAGGTGCGAGGCCGAGGCCGCCGCATGGGACGACGAAAAGCGTCGGGAAATAATGAACGCCACCCAAAAAATGCAGCTCTGGCAGCAAAGTCAGGATGACGAGGAGGCGCTCTCGACTCTGCCGGTTCTGGAGCTTTGCGATGTGCCCCGTGATGTCGAGCCGATAAAGACGGCGCCGGTAAATATCGCAGGCCGCACGGCGCTGAGCGTCGAGACAAGCTCGGACGGCATCGTGTATCTTAACCTGTACTTTGATGTGTCCGACTTCACGACCGAGGAGCTTCGGCTTTTGAACCTGCTCACGAGCTGTCTCGGCGACCTGCGCACGGAAAATCTCACGGCGCTTGAGCTTCAGAACAAGATAAAGGCCACACTCGGCGGCATCGCCGCAAAGGTCGATGTCATCTCGCACGAGGGCGAGCTTGACAGCTGCAAGCCGTATCTTCTCGTTTCGGCAAGCACCCTGCGTGAAAACGCACAGGCGGCCACGGAGCTGCTGAGCGAGCTTCTGCTGCACACCTGCTGGAGCGAGACCGACAAGATAGGCGAAATAGTTATGCAGAGCGATTATTTCATCAAGCAGTCGCTCATCGGAAACGGCCACAGCTATGCAATGACAAAGGCGCTGTCGGGCTTTTCGGCCGAGGCTGCACTGCGTGAAGCGCTCGAGGGCGAGAGCTTTGCCCGCTGGTTTGCAGACCTTGCAGGCAGCTTCTCCGGGCACGCCGAAGCGCTCGGCGAAAGGCTTGCCGGGCTTGCGCACCGTGCCTTTGCCGCAAACAGGCTGTTTGTCGGCTTTGGCGGCGAGCCGTCTGCTTCGGCGATAGAGAGCTTTGTAAAGGCTCTGCCGGAAAGCGAGATAGGCGAAGCTGCCGCTGCGCCCGAGGGCGTAAAGACCGACTGCACCGTCGAGATACCCGCCGATGTCGGCTTCAGCGCACTGGGCGGAAATCTCAACACCTTCGGCGGAAAGTTTAGCGGCGCATGGACTGTTTTGTCGTCGCTCATGACCTACGGCTACCTGTGGGGCGCCGTGCGTGTGCAGGGCGGCGCTTACGGCACGGGCATGAATGTCCGCTCGAACGGCGATATTTTCTGCTACTCGTACCGTGACCCGAATCTCATGAGCTCCGCCGATGCATTTGCGGCGCTGCCCGATGTGCTGGGTGAGATGCTCTCCGAGGACATGCCGCTTGACGATATCATCATCGGCACGGTGAACACCACCGACCCCCTGCTTGACCCCGCCGGACAGTGTGAATTAAGCTGCCGCCGCTATCTCAGGGGCACGACCCCCGAGGATATCGCCGGGCTGCGCCACGAGATACTCGACACCGCCGCCGCAGACCTCCGCTCGCTCATCCCCACGCTGCGGGCCTATGTCGAAAACGGCGTCTTCTGCGCCGTCGGCAGCCACGACGCCGTGGAATTCGTAAGCGGCAAATAAGTCCACAAAAATTTTATACTTGAAGAATTTTTCCCAAGGCGTTAAACTATACGGGTATTTAATGACTAAGCGAGGGCGAATGCTTTGGACATGACAAAAGGACAGCCGAGAGGCTGTCCTTCAGCGTGTCAAAAAAGTCGTGTGACTTTTTTGTACGCTTCAAAACACGCCACATTTTTTGTGAAGCTTTGCTTCACGAAAAATCTCGCTATGCTCGTCAAAAAGCCTGATAACTCAGGCATTTTTGATGGCTATAATCTAATTTGAGGCGGGACCTTGTCCCCCTCACACTCCCCCTGCTGCGTATTGGATTTTACCTGTTGCGCCTATTCTTCATAGTTCTTTGACAAACTGAAAAGGACAGCCGAGAGGCTGTCCTTTTGTCCTTTTGTCATGTCGGTTTACTTCGTTTTCACATAGGTGTTCATCGGGTGGACCATGTATTCGTTGTAGGGGAACCGGTCGGTGGTTACATATCCGGCGGGAGCGTCAATGAGCTGCGGGATGCGGTTAACGAGCGTTGCGCACGTCAGCTCCACCGTTGCAGGCTCGTTGACGATGCAGGTCGTGTTCGGCTCGCCGTGCAGCGTCCACACATTCTTGTCCGTCTCCTCGGAATTGTATATCTTGCCCACGCACTCGGTCACGAGGGTGATGCCCTCCTTGGTCTCGGTCGTGACGACGGCACGCATACCGGTGGCGTCACCGGCCTTGACGACCATGCCCAGCGTCTCGGACTTTAAGTCCTCCCTGTCGACGCAGGGGATGCATTTTTGCGTCTGCGAGGTGACATGCAGCCCCATCTTGCTGCAAAGCCAGCCGTTCTGGTTCCACATATACGACGGCACATATTTTCCGCTCTCTACAAGCTCCTTCATCTCGTCCGACGGGGTGTCGTTGTAGCAGCCGATGGTCTTGTTGAATTCGTCGATGCTAAGCCCTGCGCCGTGACCCTCGGCAAGCGCCACGCCGTAGTCCTCGACATTGTACCAGCTGCTGCCCTCGATCTTGGTTATCTTGTGCGAGGAGCCGGCTAAGTTCGTGACCATCGTGCCCCAGTACAGGTCGCAGTAGCCCACGCCCGTGAGCGTGCAGCCGCCCTCTTTGGCAAGCTTGTCTAACTTTGCGGTGAGTGCGGGCGAGGAGTTCCACGGATACAGCGCCTCCTCGCAGGTGGTGATGGCGTTCACGCCGTGTTTTGCGCAGATGGTGAAAATGTCCTCAAGCTCGGCAACGGTGCTGCGTGTTGCGATGATGCACACATCGGGCTTGAGCTCGGCTATGCGTCTGTCGGCATCGGCGGAATTTTCGACCACCACGCCGACATGGGGGAAGCCGTTGCCGATTATCTCCGCCACATCCTTGCCGATGTGGCCTTTGTTGCGGCAGAATGCGCCCACCAGCTCGCCGCCATGCTCGATAACATAGCGCATGAGATAGCGGCTCATCTTGCCCGCACCGTACTGAACAACTCTGATTTTGCGATCCATAAAACAGCCTCCTTAATGAAATGTCCGTTTAAGATGTAGCGTCTGCAAGAATAGTTATTTTTTTAACGACCTTGCGCTTTCATTATAGAGTATAACCGCAAAAAGGTCAATCTATAAGCACAAAAAAGAGAGCCGGAAGGCTCTCTTCGGACGGCGGACGGCAAAAGCAGATGAGGCAGAGGGTGCGTGGGGCGGTAACGAAGCGCCGCAGCTGCGCAAAAATTGTGTATCCGGTGCTTCGGGGGGAAGACACCGGATACGGGTGGGGGGGGTGGAGAAAGGAATATAAACTTAAGTGAACCGTATGCCGCAATACTCAGTCGAAAATGCCGAATATGCTATCGAAAATGTCGGAAAAGTCTTCGGAACCGTCTTCGTGTGTGTGGGTCGAAGCAGAAGAGCCCGTTCCGACAGTAACGCTTATCGTTTTTGTGTATGAGCCGCACTTGACGGTCAGCTTTGCCTTGCCGTTGGATACGCCCTTTATCGTGATGACATTGACCTCCGTGCCGGTGACCTTCACGACGCACGTGTCAGAGCTTTTGCAGGTGACAACGGCGGTGGCGTAGACCGGTGACGGCGTGCCGGTTATGGTGGTCGAGCTGCCCTTGGACAGCTTAATGCTCGACTTGTTGACGCTCAGACCCTTGGGGGAAACATTGTAGGTGCCGTATGCGTTCGAGTAGCTCACGCCGCCGGTGAAAAGCTGATCCCAGTAATACTTCTTGCCCGACTCGGTGTAGTGCAGGCCGACGCCGAGGTAGGAGTATTTGCTGCTTAAAATATTGTCTCTGTGTCCGTCGGAGTCCATCCATGCCTTGACGACGGAGCAGGGGCTTGTGTAGCCTCTGGCTATATTCTCGGCAGCGGAGCGGTATTTCACGCCCTTGGCACTGAGTGCAGTGGTCCATTTGTTGCCGTTCGGTCTTGTGTGGCTGAATTTGCTGTAAAGCTCCTTGGCACGCACACCGGATGCGCTGCACAGAGCGTCGGTGGTCTTGAGCTTTGACAGGCCGTGCCTGCTTCTTTCGACATTTGTCCAATAAAGGACGGCGTTTTCGTAATTGCTTGCACTTGATGCCGCATTTGCCTGCGGCGAAAGAAACGCACATATAAGAATGACGGCTGCGAACAGCACGCAAAGCATCCTTAGCGTCCGGGTTTTCTGAAGCTCGGTCATAGAGAGCCTCCGTTCTTTATTTATTAAGCGCTCAACCATAAGGACGGCGAAATGCTTTGAATATTGCAGAAATATTTTTAATTTTAAAAATTTTTTAATTAAAAAAGGTGTATATACACCAGAAACTGAAAGCTTTTGTCGAGAAATGCTACTTCTTGACAGAAGAAAGCTCCGGCGGTAAAATCATTTTCCGATGAACAGGAGAACCGCTATGAACAAGGAAAATTTCAAATCATATATTGCGCTCATCGGCTCGATGCTGATATTCGGAACGCTCGGGGTGGTGCGAAGATATGTGCCGCTGTCGTCGGCGATGCTGGCGCTGTGCCGAGGTGTGCTCGGCAGCGTGTTTTTGCTCGTTTTCGTGCTTGTGCGGGGCGGCAAGCCGAAGCTGCCCGAGCGCAAAGCCACACTTTGGCTCGTTTTAACGGGCGCTGTCATGGGGCTTAACTGGATGCTGCTTTTTGAGGCGTATAATTACACCACCGTTGCGGCGGCGACCATGTGCTACTACATGCAGCCGACCATCGTCATACTGCTTTCGCCGATAGTGTTCCGTGAAAGGCTCGACGCAAAGCGGCTTGCCTGCGCTTTTGCTGCAATCGTCGGTATGCTGTTTGTTTCGGGCGTGCTCAGCGGCGGCGCCGGACAGGTGCAGGACATTCGTGGCATACTTTTCGGCCTCGGTGCGGCGGCCTTTTATGCAACGGTCATCATCTTAAACAAAAAGATCGTCGTCGGGGACATTTACGCAAAGACCATCATCCAGCTTGCCGGTGCGGCGCTTGTGATGATACCGTATGTGCTGCTGACCGAGGGCGTGCCCGACCTTTCGATGAGCGCTGCCGGTGTCGGCACGGTGCTGCTTGTCGGCATCGTTCACACGGGCATCACCTACGCTTTGTATTTCGGCAGCATGCAGCGGCTCAGGGCGCAGACCGTTGCGGTCTTGAGCTATATAGACCCCGTGTTTGCGCTGCTTTTGTCGGCTGCCGTCCTGCACGAGAGCCTCACCCCGCTCGGCATAGTCGGCGCAGTGCTCATCATCGGCTCTGCGATAATAAGCGAGACTGCGAAAGAATAGAAAAAACACGCGGATCTTTCGATCTGCGTGTTTTTTGCTTTTGGTCGACTTTTCGCCGTTTTCGGCGTTCAGAAGCTTGCCACGGGATTCTCCGGCACTTCGCACGGCTCGTCTGAGATATAGGTCAGCACCGGACCCTTTTTGCCGTAGGCACGGCTGAACTTGTGATTTATCCTCGCTGTGAGGATATGCCACGAGTCGCCGGTGATGCTTTCCCAGCCGTCCCACTTGCAGATGAGACCGGCAAACTGGATATCCTCGGCGCAGCAGGTCATGACATGGCGGCCTACGATGAAGCTGCCTTCGGGCACCTTTTTGCGCTTGAGGTAGCGGCACTTGAAGCGCACAGTCTTGTTCTCGTACTTCTGCGGCTCCTCGGAAAGGTCACGGTACCAGATGGCGTAGTCGTCATCGCCTATCTCGATGATGGGCGCATTTACATCGAACGGCAGGGGGTCTTCGATATCGTCGTACTGCACATTGCCATCGGCGTACTCGTAGGCAATATCGCTTCTGCGTGATGCGCCGCGGACTATCTTGTGCAGGGTCATGCGGTCGATGGAGTCGTCGTAGCGGTTGAATACCACGAGCTCGGCGCTTTTGAGCTTGTCGTACACGAGGTTGCGCATGTTGGCGTTGTAGCTTACAAAGGTGCGGGCGTCGGCGAACAGAAACTCCTGATACACCATCCACATTTCCGGCAGCGCCTGATACAGATCGTCGAGCATCCACATGCCGTTATACTCGATAACGACACGCTCGCTGTTTGTCTCCTCAAGCCACTTGCGCAGGTTGGGGCGATTAAGCTCCTCGGGCTCCTCGACGACCTTTATGAACACATTTTTGCCGGCAAACTGGTCGGGGGCGTACTCCTCCTCGCCCTCCTCGCAGACGATCAGCAGCGTGCGCTCGCCGGAGTTAAAGCGCTTGTCCTCAAGCGTCTCCTGAATAAACTTCGTCTTGCCGCTTTCCAGAAAGCCCGTAAACAGGAATACGGGTACATCTTTAATTTCACTCAATGTTAAACAGCTCCTTGATAGCCTGCTCGTTTATCTTTGAACCGATGACGCAGATCCTGCCGGTGACGGCAGCGCCGCCTCGGCGAATGTCGACCTCGCCCGGAACATAGTCAAAGTACACCCACTCGCCGTCGGGGGAATCGACAAAGCCCTTGGCACGAAGGATGGTGCCGTAGTGCCTGCAATCGTCAAGCTCGCTGAGCTTTTCGCGAATTTCCTCTTCACTGAACTTCTTCGGCGTCTCAACGCCCCAGGAGGTGAACACCTCGTCGGCATGGTGGTGACCTGCGTGGTCATGGTCGTGGTCGTGACCGCAGCCGCAGGAGCAGTGGTCGCCGTGGTCGTGGTCATGGTGATGCTCATGGTCATGGTGATGCTCATGGTCATGATCATGGTCGTGGTCATGCTCATGCTCATGGTCATGGTCATGGTCATGCTCGTGGAAATGCGTCATCTCCTGCATGGTGCTCGACAGGGAGTCGATGCGCTCCATGACCTGCACTATCTGCTCGCCGCTTAATTCCGACCACGGGGTGGTGATGACGGTGGCATTGGGGTTTAACTGCGAGAGCATGGCGCTTGCGGTGACGACCTTGCCGTCGGAGGCGGAATCCGTGCGGCTGAGGACGATGACATCGGCGTGCTGCACCTGGTCGTTGAAAAATTCGCCGAAGTTGCGGATATACATGCGGCACTTGCCGGCATCGACTACGGTGACCTTTGCGCCTATCTCGGCGCCCTCGACGCCTGCGACTGCCTTTGCAACATCGCTGAGCTTGCCGACACCCGACGGCTCGATGAGGATGCGGTCGGGGTGATGCTCCTCAATGACCTTTTTAAGCGCCTTCGTGAAGTCGCCGACGAGGGTGCAGCAGATGCAGCCGGAGTTCATTTCGGTTATCTCAACGCCTGCGTCCTTGAGGAAGCCGCCGTCAACGGCGATCTCGCCGAATTCGTTCTCGATGAGGACGAGCTTTTCGTTTTTGTAGCCCTCTGCAATGAGCTTGCGGATGAGCGTGGTCTTGCCGGCACCTAAAAATCCGGAGAAAATGTCTATCTTAGTCAAGGTTATTACCTCCAAAATATAATACTTTTTAACAACATTATATTATAACATCTTCGTCAAGCCTTTCAATCTGTTGATTATTTATAATAATGTGTTATAATATAAAGTCTAATAGTGTTTGTATTATATATTTGGAGGGTTAACATATGGCAAAGAAACAATTCAAGGCCGAGAGCAAGAGACTGCTCGACCTGATGATCAACTCAATTTACACCAACAAGGAGATATTCCTGCGTGAGATCATCTCCAACGCATCCGACGCAATCGACAAGCTGTGCTACCTGTCGCTGACCGACGATAAGGTCGGCCTTGACAGGGCCGATTACCGTATCCGCATCACCGTCGATAAGGACAAGCGCCTCATCACCGTGTCCGACAACGGCATCGGCATGACCAAGGCGGAGGCGGAAGCCAACCTCGGCGTTATCGCAAAGTCCGGCTCGTATAAGTTCAAGGGCGAGATGGACGCAGACCAGGCCGAGAGCGAGGATCTTTCCATCATCGGTCAGTTCGGCGTGGGCTTCTACTCGGCGTTCATGATCGCCGACAAGGTCACCGTTATAAGCCGCAAGTACGGCGAGGAGACCGGCGTTCAGTGGGAGAGCACCGGCGCTGACGGCTACACCGTCACCGACTGCGACAAATACGCCGTCGGCACGGATGTCATCATGCATGTCAAGGAGGACACCGACGAGGAGATCTACGGCTCGTTCCTCGAGATATGGAAGCTCAAGGCGCTGGTTAAGAAATACTCCGACTATGTCCGCTGGCCGATAGTCATGGACATTACCCGTCAGGAGGAGCAGCCCACCGGCGAGACCGACAAGGACGGCAACCCCGTCATGCAGAAGGTCAATGTCACAAAGCCCGAGACCGTTAACTCCATGGTGCCCATCTGGCAGCGCAGCAAGGCCGATGTCACCGACGAGGAATGCGCCGAGTGGTATAAGGAGACAAGCCGTGACCAGAACGACCCCGCAGTCGTTTTGCGCGTGAATGCCGAGGGCAATGTGTCCTACAAGGCGATGCTCTTTATCCCGGGCAAGGATATCGACCATGAGATGAGCGGCGCCACCAAGAAGGGCATCAAGCTCTACTGCAACGGCGTGCTTATTCAGGAAAACTGCGACAAGCTCGTGCACGATTACTTCGACTTTGTGCGCGGCATTGTCGATTCCCCCGACCTGAGCCTGAATATCTCCCGTGAGATACTTCAGCACAACCGCCAGCTCAAGGTCATCGGTCAGAACCTTGAAAAGAAGATAAAGGGCGAGCTTGAGAAGATGATGAAGGACGACCGTCCCAAGTACGAGCAGTTCTGGAAGAACTTCGGCATCCACATCAAGTGCGGCGTGTGCGACGAATACGGCAGATACACCGACTTCCTCAAGGATCTTCTGATATTCTACACCTCCGAGGAGAGCCAGCAGACGCTCAAGGAGTATCACGACAATATGCCCGAGAGCCAGAAAGCCATTTACTACTGCACCGCCGACACCGTCAAGCACGCAATGAGCCTGCCCCAGTGCGAGGATGTGCGCTCAAGAGGCTATGAGATACTCTACCTCACGCACCCCATTGACGAGACCGTTTTGCAGCAGCTTCGTATGTACGAGGGCAAGCCCTTTGCCAATATCATCACCGACGATCTCGGCTTCCAGACCGAGGAGGAGAAGAAGGCTGCCGAGGAGCAGACCGTGCAGAATAAGGAGCTTTTCGACTTCATGGTCGAGAGCATCGGCGACGAAAACCTCAAGAAGGTCACGCTGTCGAGCAAGTTGGTGTCCTCTTCCTGCTGCCTTACCACGCAGGGCGGTCTGACGCTCGAGATGGAGAAGTATTTCCGCAACGGCCCGAGCGAGGCAATGCGCAATCTCAGAGCCGAGCGTGTGCTTGAATTAAACGGCGAGCACCGTGCGTTCAAGGCGATAAAGGAAGCATATGACGCAGGCGACAAGGACAAGGCCGCAGCGCTGAGCAAGATCCTCTACGCACAGGCCGAGCTTATTGCCGGCGTGGAAATTGAAGATCCCACTACTTATGCCGAGTTAGTTACGGGACTGTTTTAATTAGAACTACCCAATATAAGCTGACGGAAGCTGAACTCTATCGTCTGTCGGCGCACTCGCTCGACATTTTTCGACTTTTTCAAGGGAAACCGAAAATTTCTTGAAATCTCGCCGACAGATGCGAAGCAGTTTTGAGGGAGCAGATTTTCGCTCAGGCAAAGATAAAGCCCGACGGGCATAATGGAAATATATGGACTAGGGGTTTAGCGAAGCATGGGCGGAAAGCTGCCCATCAAAACCAATAGCGGTTTGGCTTTCGTTAGCTTAAAAAATGATGAGAAAACGACTTGGAATTTACATTCACATACCGTTCTGCGTGTCGAAATGCGGCTACTGCGACTTTTACTCCGTCCCCGGCGGCAAGCAGCGCATGCCCGATTATCAGTCGGCGCTTTTAAGCCACATCAGCGAATCGGCAGGCAACATCTCCGCCTATGAGGTCGACAGCATTTATATAGGCGGCGGCACGCCGAGCTGCTACGGCGCACAGCGCATCGTCGAGATACTCGATGAGCTAAAGCGTATAGGCAATGTCCGGCTCGATTCGGAGATAACAATGGAGGTCAATCCCGACACGGTGCGGCTTGACGACCTCAAGCTCCTGCGCCGTGAGGGCGTGGACAGGCTGTCTATCGGCGTGCAGTCGGCCAATAACGACATTTTGAAAATGATAGGCCGCAGACACAATTTCAAGCAGGCGCAGATGGCGGTGGAAAACGCACGCCGGGCCGGCTTTGAAAATGTGAGCCTCGACCTCATCTACGGTCTGCCGAGCCAGACCAAGGGCGACTGGGCGGAAACGCTTCAGGCCTGCATCGAGCTGCACCCCGAGCATTTGTCCTGCTACGGGCTCAAGCTGGAGGAGGGCACGCCCATGTACCACAGCTATCTGAACTCGCCGCTTTTGCCGGACGATGACGAGCAGGCGGACATGTACCTGTACACCGTCGAGGCACTGTCGCACTACGGCTACAAGCAGTACGAGATATCGAACTTTGCCGTACCCGGCTACGAGTCACGGCATAATCTCAAATACTGGCAGCTTGACGATTACATGGGCTTCGGCCCGGGCGCACACTCGTGCGTGGGCAATCTCAGGTACAGCTATGTGCGCAGTCTTGATAAGTACATTTCCGCCGTCAACGGCGACTCGATGATAATCGACGAGTACGAGGAGATAGTCCCCGTGCAGCGTGCCGCCGAGTATATCATGCTCGGCCTGCGCACGACCCACGGCATCTCCGAGGCCGAGTACCATCGGGTGTACCTCAGCGATTGGTCGCCGATTGAGCGCAAGCTCGAGGAATTTGCGCAGCAGGGCTGGGCAAAAAAGACCGGGGATCGCTGGAGCCTGACTCCGGCGGGTATGCTTGTTTCAAACTCGCTCATCAATGCGGCCATCGAGGCGCAGACCGGCGCCAAGGTCGAGATAAATCCGTGGATGAGAGAGGCCTTCGATGCCGCCGAGAAGCAGGAGCTTCCCGAGGGCGATATCGAGCGCTTCGAGGCGTTTTACAGGAAAAAGGCCGGTCGCTGACGAGAGGATAAGCAGATGGCAAGAAGAAAGAAAGAGGAAAACCTCCACAGAAAAAACAGACCCAAAAAACGCAGGAAAAACGCCGTCTTGGCGGTCGTTTTGGTGCTCGTTTTAGTCGCAGCGCTTGCACTCGTCGGCGCAGTCGTCGTCGGCAAGACCTCCGTTATCCACCCGAACATGGTGCTGAACGGCGTCGAGGTCGGCGGCATGACGGTCGATAAGGCCGAAAAAGCGCTCAGCGACGCAGGCTGGGAAGCGCAGGGCGACAGCGAGGTCAGCGTCACGCTCCCGGGCGACTTCAAGATAACCGTCAACTCCGAGGAGGCCGGGCTCAAGCTCACGAGCCGTGAGGCCGCCGAGGCCGCCTACGCCTACGGTCACAGCGGCAATCTGATAAACGACCTCAAGGCGTATTTCAAATGTATAACGGGCAAGGTCGGCTCGGCCGATGTACTTGCCACGGCAAATGCCGAGGGCGTTCGGGCGAAGGTCGATGCCGCACTCAAGGAATATGACGAGTTTCTGAAGCAGGGCTACCGTGTTGACACGGAAAACGCCAAATTGGAGCTCATAAAGGGCGGCGAGAGCGTCAGGGTCGATGCCGATACGCTGTGCTCTCTCATCGTCAAGGCCTTTGACGACAAGACCTACAAGGTCGATTACACCGCCAAGGTCGACGACGCCGAAAGCGTCGATTTTAATAAGATACACGATGAAATTTACGCCGAGATGGTCGAGCCGAAGTACGATGCCGAGACCAAAAAGGCGACCGAAAGCGCCGTGGGCATCGACTTTGATGTCGAGGCGGCGCAGAAGCTTTGGAACGATGCCGCACCGGGCGATACCGTCACCGTGCCGCTTACGGTGACAAAGCCAAAGCACTCGTCCGAGGAGCTTAACAAGATGCTCTTCCGTGATAAATTGGGCGCACAGACCACCGTTTACCGCTCAAGCGCAGCGGGCAGAGCGACAAATGTCGAGCTGTCGGCGGCGAAGATAAACGGCGTGGTGCTGAACCCCGGCGAGGTGTTCGACTACAACGCCGTCGTCGGAAAGCGCACCGCCGAAGCGGGCTTCAAAGTCGCAGGCGCATACGCAGGCGGCAAGGTCGTGCAGGAGGTCGGCGGCGGTATCTGCCAGACCTCGTCCACGCTCTACTGTGCGGCGCTGTTTGCAAATCTCGAGATAACGCAGCGTGACTGCCACATGTTCGCCGTCGGCTATGTCCCCTGGGGCATGGATGCGACCGTGAGCTGGGGCGGCCCGGAGTTTCGGTTCAAAAACAACCGTGACTACCCGATAAAGATAGTCGCCAAGACCGAAAACCGTGAGCTGACCATTGAGATCTGGGGCACGGATGTCGACGGCAGCTATGTCGAGATGACAAACTCCGTCTCCACCGTTTACAGCAGCAAATACCCCTCCGTTGCGGTCGGCACCAAGGCCATCACCTACCGCAATGTTTACGATAAGGACGGCAAGCTTTTAAGCCGCACCAAAGAGGATGTCAGCGTTTATAACTATCATCCCGAGGATATAAAATGGCCGTCGCCCTCACCCTCGGCAACGCCGAAGCAAACCAAGACCCCAACGGTGTCCGCAAGCCCTTCGGGCTCTGCTGCCCCTTGAGAATATAAGACAGGAGAACGAAAATGGAAAAGGGAACATTCTACATCACAACACCTATCTACTACCCCTCCGATAAGCTGCATATCGGTCACACCTACTGCACTGTCGCAGCCGACACCATCGCAAGATACAAGCGCCTGTGCGGCTACGATGTCATGTTTCTCACGGGCACCGATGAGCACGGTCAGAAGATAGAGGAAAAGGCCAAGGCCGCCGGTGTCACGCCGCAGGAGTTCGTTGACAATATCGTCACCGGCAAGGGCGGCATCAAGGACCTGTGGAAGCTCATGAACATCTCCAACGACCGTTTCATCCGCACCACCGACGACTACCATGTCAAGGCCGTACAGCGCATCTTCAAGAAGATGTACGACAACGGCGATATCTACAAGGGCGCATACAAGGGTATGTACTGCACCCCCTGCGAAAGCTTCTGGACGGAAAGCCAGCTCGTCGACGGCAAGTGCCCCGACTGCGGCAGAGAGGTCCACTACGCCGAGGAGGAGGCATATTTCTTCCGCCTTTCCAAGTACGCAAAGCCCGTGCAGGAGCTGCTGGAAAGCGGCGAATTTCTCGAGCCCGCCTCCCGTGTCAACGAGATGATAAACAACTTCATAAAGCCCGGCCTTGAGGATCTGTGCGTGTCCCGCACCAGCTTCAACTGGGGCATCCCCGTCGATTTTGACCCGGGTCATGTCGTGTATGTCTGGGTCGATGCGCTGTTCAACTACTGCACCGCCATGGGCTTCATGAACGATAAGTACGACGATTACGATAAGTACTGGCCCGCCGATGTCCACATCGTCGGCAAGGAGATAGTCCGCTTCCACTCGATAATCTGGCCGGCAATGCTCATGAGCATGGGTATGCCCCTGCCCAAGAAGGTCTACGGCCACGGCTGGCTCGTCATCGACGGCGGCAAAATGTCGAAGTCCAAGGGCAATGTCGTAGACCCCTATATGCTTGCCGATATGTTCGGCGTGGACGCTCTGCGCTTCTTCCTGCTGCGCACCTTCCCGTTCGGCTCGGACGGCAACTTCTCAAATGAGCTGCTCATCAGCACCATCAATACCGATCTTGCAAACGACCTGGGCAACCTCGTCTCCCGCACCACCGCAATGGCGGTGAAGTACTTCGGCGGCACGCTGCCTTGTGAGCGTGAGTACGATGCTCTCGACGATGAGCTTGTTTCCATGGCAAAGGCGCTGCGTGAAAAGTACGCTTTCCAGATGGACAAGTTCCAGCTCCACCTTGCGCTCGATGAGATATTCAAGGTCATCCAGCGTGCAAATAAGTACATCGACGAGACCGCACCCTGGGTGCTTGCAAAGGATGAGGCAAAGAAGGCTCGCCTTGCAACGGTTCTTTATAACCTGCTTGAGACCCTGCGCATCTGCCTTGTGCTGCTGGCTCCGTTCATTCCCGACAGCTGCGCCAAAGCCTTTGAGCAGATAGGCGCCGATGCAGCTTGCACCACTTGGGACAGCGCCGGGATCTTCGGCGTCCTGCCCGAGACCGTCACCGTCCACAAGGGCGAGACGCTCTTCCCCCGTGTCGATATGGCCAAGGCTCTCGAGGAGCTTGAGAAGATGAACAAGCCCAAGGGCCCCGTGTTCCCGCCCGTTGAGCCGAATGTGACCATCGACGACTTTGCAAAGTGCGATATGCGTGTGTGCAAGGTGCTCTCGTGCGAGGCGGTTAAGAAGTCGGATAAGCTTCTGAAGTTCATGCTCGATGACGGCAGCGGCACGCCCCGCCAGATACTCTCCGGCATCCACAAATTCTATGAGCCCGAGCAGCTCGTCGGCAAGACCGTCGTTGCGATCCTGAACCTGCCCAACCGCAAGATGATGGGTCAGGACTCCTGCGGTATGCTCCTTTCCGCCGTCCACGAAGAAAACGGCAAAGAGCAGCTGCATCTGCTGATGCTCGACGACTCCATCCCCGCCGGCTTCAGACTTTGCTGAACGAAAATAAGAAAATCAAGAAAATAAAAAACCCACGGTTCTGAACAGCACCCCATTTGTTAGACAGTATGGTATACTACTAACGAATGGGGTGT
>ENA-ORNQ01001144-ORNQ01001144.1-human-gut-metagenome-genome-assembly--contig:-NODE-1144-length-21918-cov-13.547226_pt1 | contig 21918 bp, 18 predicted proteins | sample MGYA00242116_ERZ509024 | MGnify/ENA primary metagenome ERZ509024 (study PRJEB26280, sample SAMEA2338697) | human gut metagenome | biome: human gut; feature: human-associated habitat; material: faeces...
TCGACCGTCAGCCGCTCCCCATCCTCGCCATCCCCACCACGGCCGGAACCGGCTCCGAGGCGACCAAGACCTGCGTCATCAGCAACGAGCGGCTCGGCGTAAAAAAGAGCATCAACCATTATAGCCTCGTTCCGCAGGTTGCGCTGCTGGACGGGTCCCTGCTCCAGACGCTCCCACCTAGGATTCTGGCCTCGACCGGTATGGATGCTCTGGGTCATGCCATCGAATCGTTTACCTCCCGCACGGCAACGCCCTATTCCCGCACCTTCTCCGCGCGGGCCATTGAGCTGATCAGCCACAATTTGGAGACCGCCTGCCTTACCGGCAGTCTGGATGCCTTGCAGAACGTAATGCTCGGCAGCTATTTTGCCGGCTGCGGCATCAACTGCGCGGGCATCGGCATTGCGCACATTGTCGGCCAGCCGCTCGGCGCGGTTCTGCACAAGGCGCACGGTGATCTGATCACGGTTCTCCTTCCGCTTGCCATGCAGTATAACCGGCAGGACTGTGAAGCGCTCTACGCGCAGGTCGGCCGTCTGATCGACCCGTCGCTGCACGCAAAAACGCAGAGCGAAGCGGCAGATGCGGCAATCCGATTTGTCTTTGATCTCCGGGAAAAGCTGAAGCTGCCTCGCACGCTGTCCGAGCTCGACGTCAAGGAGCTTCCGGAGCGGGAGTTCATGCTGCACAATATCGCGATTACAACCGGCCATATCAAGAGTAACCCGCGCCCGCTCACCGATGATCTGCTCTGGGCGTATATTCAGGAAGCATTCATCTAAACATTTTAGCAGCATCCCGCACTGCAATAAAAATATCCGGCAGAACCGAATTTTTGGGTTCTGCCGGATATTTTTAATTCTGCGCTTGACCTGATAATTACGTGTTCCTTTTCATACCGCCACATGTGCTTTCTTAAATGTGACCTAGCCTTTCCGAAAAAATTCGTCCGATTTCAGGTCGTCAGTTTTAGTGGACTTATCACCGCCTACCATCAAATACTTCCGTCTGGAAGTCATCGTTTCCATAACTCACAAGTGTAATCGTCATGTGATAGAACTCAGTGATTTCCTGCCGATTTGTTACCGGTGAGCCAACTTCTTGTTCATTGTTCCACTTCATTTCTGTAATGGATGCAATATCGTCTGCGCTCTCAATACCATACACGCGATAAAGCTCGGTGAACGAACAGTTTGTGTTGCTGTCAAACTGATAGAAGTTGCAGAACAGCGCGGCATACCATGTGTCACCGTCTCGCAGAACATATACGCCATCACAAACAGCAGGTGCATACCGGTATAGCTCGATGTCAGTCTGGCTGACAGTGCTTTTATAGCCAATGCCTCCGTCAGATTTCAGGTAGGAAATGTGTTCGCCAGCCATATCGGTGGTGATTTCAGGCGGCAGACCATACTTCTCAAGCACCTCCGGAAGTTTGACAGCCTCGTAAAATTTGCCGTTGTACTCAAGCGCGGCAATGTTCTGCACGGGATCTTGGGTGCCAGGGCCTCCCTTATGGTGAAGCATAGGAATGGCGATAATCACCGCCAGACACAGGCAGGCTGCAACAGCTCCCCATTTAACCCACTTGCGCTTCGGTTTTGCATTGGCTCGGACTTTGTTGGTCTCCTCGATAATATCATCGTTCAGCATATTCAAGGCGTCGCTGATCTGCTCTTTCTTCATAGTTCATAGCCCTCCTTTTGCAAATATTTTTTTAGTCCCTGCCTTGTTCGGTAGAGCATACTCTTGACCTTTGGCTCGCTTACGCCGTAGTAGTCTGCGACTTCTCGGATAGAATCCGCAAAGTAGTATCTGCCGACAAATGTGTTTCGTGCTTCTGCCGGGAGTGTGCGAAGATAGGCGTTGATTGCTTCTCCCAACATTTTCAGTTCCACGCTCTGCTCCGTCGTTTCGCTGCCGGAAACGCAATCCTCAAGTTCGGAAAGAGAGATTGCATATTCCGAAGATTTCCTTTTTTCTCTATTCCGTGTGCGGAATACGTCAATTGACAACTGCCGTGTGATTTTTCCTAAATAGGTGGAGAGAATGCTGGGCTTGTGCGTCGGCATGGAGTTCCACGCCTTCAAGTAGGTGTCATTGACGGTTTCCTTGCTGTCCTCCCAATCGGAGAGAATATTGTGGGCAATCTTTGTAAGATACCGCCCATATTTCCGTTCCGTTTCGCTGATGGCGTTCTCGCCTCTTTGCCAGTATAAGGAAACAATCATCTCGTCCTGCATAGGCGAATCTCCTTTCTCATCTGCTGTCAGATGCCTTCATTATATAACCCGACAAAAATCGGGGTTGGTTTCACGCTTTTCAAAATTTCCTCAAAAAAATTATAGCAGATTTTTGTGAACGCTTCTACCCATGCCGTTTACGCTGTTTTTCCTCGCCGCTTCGCTTGCCACCCTGCGGCGTTTTCTTCTTCGTCATGGGTGGTCGCTCCTTTCTGCCCATAGGCACAAAAAAGGGCGGCTACTTCGGTTTGGAAATAGTCGCCCTGTGGGTCAATATTTAGTTCATCAAATTGGAATTGGCTTACTCTATACCTGCTCCGTCTGTGGACTTGTATGGCGAATATACATCATTGCTCAAAACAAAAATGAAGTCTGGTGCAGAGGGAGTGGTATAGATTTCACAACCAACCAAAAGGTCATTTGCTTGGTTGTTTTCTGTGGGTACACCATAGTCAATGCAACTCTCAATCTTACCAACAACAGATAAATCCTTTATTTCGCCAGAATAATTTGTTGCTGTGTAAAGCATATCATTGAACATTACCATAGCCAATGATGTACGCAACATAGAGCGTGTCGCCGGAATCGGCTTCGCGCCAGAACGCATTCTCGCCGATGCTGTTCAGAACCGTTTCGCCGTAGTACATGGTCAGCGTAGAGAGCTTCGGGCAGTTATAGAACGCATGGCGGCCAATGGTCGGCGCGAGCGGAAGCTCGGCTGTGGTCAGGTTGACGCAGCCCTCGAACCAGTACGCTAGATCTGGGATGGTCAGCGTTTCCACGTCCTCAAACCAGACCTCGGTGATCTGATCGCGGACAGCCGCCCAAGGCTGATCGTCTGCGCTTTGGAACACCGGCGCCATGTCCTACGGCTCCATCTCCGAAGAAGCGCACCGCTGCCTTGCCGTTGCGATGAACCGCCTGGGCGGAAAGTCCAACTCCGGCGAGGGCGGCGAGGAGCCGTCAAGACTTGGCACGGAGGAAAACTCCGCCATCAAGCAGGTCGCTTCAGGGCGGTTTGGTGTTACAAGCGAGTATCTTGTAAGTGCAAGCGAGATCCAGATCAAGCTGGCGCAGGGAGCCAAGCCCGGAGAAGGCGGCCATCTGCCCGGCAGCAAGGTCTGGCCATGGATCGCGCGTACGCGGCATTCCACGCCTGGTGTGGCGCTCATTTCACCGCCGCCGCACCATGATATCTACTCGATCGAGGATCTGGCGCAGCTGATCTACGATCTGAAATGCGCCAACGAAAACGCCGATATTTCCGTCAAACTCGTCTCCGAGGCGGGCGTCGGCACCATTGCCGCAGGCGTCGCCAAGGCAGGCGCGCAGACGGTGCTCATCTCCGGCTATGACGGTGGAACCGGCGCGGCACCGCGCAGTTCCATTTACAATGCCGGCCTTCCGTGGGAACTTGGTCTGGCCGAAGCGCACCAGAGCCTCATTGCCAACGGCCTGCGCGGCCGGGTGCGGCTTGAAACAGACGGCAAGCTTATGACCGGCCGCGATGTGGCGATCGCCTGTATGCTCGGCGCGGAGGAATTCGGGTTTGCAACTGCGCCGCTGGTGTGCCTTGGCTGCGTCATGATGCGCGTGTGCAATCTCGATACCTGCCCGATGGGCATAGCGACCCAGAGACCGGAACTGCGGAAAAACTTCTGCGGCAAGCCGGAGTATGTCATGAATTTTATGGAGTTTGTCGCGCAGGAGCTGCGCATGATCATGGCGAAACTCGGCGTGCGCACGGTCGACGAGCTGGTCGGTCATACGGAGTATCTGCACATCCTGCCGCATCAGATCACGCAGCGCGCCGCGATGGTAGATGTCTCCGGCATTCTGGCCCGCTGCGGCGAAGAAAACTGCCATTATGACCCTGCACAACGGTTCGATTTCAAGCTGGATACGACGCTGGATAAGCAGGTGCTTTTGCCGCTGCTTCCGAAAAAGGGAAAACCGGCTGTTCAAAAGGATTGCACCGTTGATATTTCCTGTTCTGATCGTGCGTTTGGCACGCTCTTCGGCGCGGATATCCGGCGCTATGAGACACAGATCGAACGGCTTGTCTGCGGCGATGACGGCTCTGTAAATGCGGTGATCCTGCAGGGAAGCGACGAGCAGCTGCCCTGCGATCTGCTGTTGCTTGCCTCCGGCTTTTCCGGCTGTGAACCGGCGTCTCTGGATGCGTATGAAGCCGTCCGGAATACCGGCGTGCCGGTCATGACAGCGGGCGATATGGTTTCCGGCGCGTCGCTCGTCGTGCTGGCTGCTGCCAGCGGCAAACAGGCCGCTGCGCAGGCAGACGCAAGTCTTATGGGCTACACCAATATTCTCTGAACGTGGTACAAGCGGGGAGCCTTAGACGCTCCCCGCGCCGGCCCATCCTGCAAGATCCGGATGCAGAAATTGAAGGCCTGCTTCCATACTTTTTTCATTTAAATTGACGATTGGCTTCCGTTACAGACGGCATTGGAGCCGGGGCTGATCCGCTCCGTGACCGTATTGGCGCTGTATCTGAGCGATACGTTGCTGATTGTCTGCGGCCTGTCTAGGGTGTATCCGAAAACTCCCAACGCACCCGGACAGCGGGTCTTTTCACGCTGCACTGCGCCATTTTTCCTTGAAATACGTTAGTATTCCTGCGAAAAAATGTCTTGCTCAACGCAAAAATTCCTCGCTGCCGGTCACATTGGGAGTTGGAAGAATACACCCTAGAACATCAAAAAGGGAAAATCGCGGGATCTTGAACGCTGCGACGAAAAAGCAGGACAAAGCCGCGGGGTCGTGCGCGCCCCGCGGCGGTCACATCTGCCCGCCGTGCGGGCAGTTTCGGGGATTTACGAGGGCGTTCCAAACACAGCAAAAAACAGCCGGAGGGCGTTGCGGAATGAAAAAAGCCCGCCGTTTCAAGGAAAACGACGGGGTTCAACGGAAATAGTGCGCAGAGATAGCGCGTTATTGCGGGACGCCGGGTTGGGCCACGTTTGGGCGGCCGGCCAGCACCTGCTGCACCTGACGCCGACGCAGGAACACCGTTAGCCAGCACACGAGCATAGTGGTCAGACCGCAGATGGTCATGCAGAGCCGGCAGTCCAGGACCTCCCCCAGAGCGCCGATGGCTAGCGACAGCACCGCGCCCGCCGCCGTGCAGAGCAAGGATTCATAGGCGTTGAGCCGGGCACGCAGCCGGTCTGGGATATAGCGCTGTACTGCTGCTTGGCGGATGGTGGCGCTCTGGATCCCCAGAAAGCCGCAGAGAGCCCGGTTTACCAGCATCAAGGGGTACGGCAGCCACAGGAGGCAGGCGTCCATCAACTCATAGGTCTGATATACCCCGAACAGGAAGCCGAACCGCTTTCGCTCCGGCAGGGAAAAGCGGTAGCGGACAACTCCGCCGATGGTACGCCCGGTGAACTCCGCCACAGAGAAAAAGGAATACATGGCGGTGGTGAAGCCCTGCGCCGTGCGGAAGAAAGCAATGAGCAGGGGAGCGTAGCCCATAGCCATACCGTTGGTGATGGCCATGTACGTATACAGACCGTGCAGGCCGCGTTCCTGCCGCAGATAATCGGCGGCCTCCCGGACGTCTCGCCACCAGGTTTTCAGAGACAGCAATGGCTCCTGATCCCGGCGGTTCTCCTGCACATGGATGCTGTTTTCGATGAGGGCGGCCAGCACCGACAGTACAGCCTGGATCAGCAGCAGCCGCCCCACGCCCAGAGTATCATACAGCAGCGCCGCCAACGGCATCATCAGGACCTTCAAAATAGGGTAGAGCATGGCAGAAACGGTGTATGCCCGCTCCTCCTGCCCCTCCGGCAGCAACAGAGGGTAAAAGCTGTTGTAGGCCAGCTCGTCGAAGGCGCCGAGACACGATACCAGCAGAGAAAAGGCCAGATAGGCGGTGTAGGAGAAGGCGTTGTGCAGCAGGAAGATCCCCGCTCCGGCGTAGCATACGCCGTTGAGCAGATCGCCCCATACCAGAAACGGTTTGCGCGGCAGGCGATCCATCATGGGGGCGATGATCAGCGGCAGCAGCACCATGGGAATCAGCTGAATGGCCACCGACAGTGCTGCGGCCAGTGTGCTGCCCGTCTCGTCAAAGACCAGAAAGGACAGGGCAAACTGGCTGATAATGCCGCCGGCAGCGCCAAGTGCCGTCGCGGCGGTGATACGGGTAAAGTCCCGCGTCCAGAGTGTTCGTTTCATGGCATTCACCTCACTGCTATGATTATCGCATAGCCGCTTACAAAAGAAAAGCGGGTCATCATGGGAAAAATATTCCCGTGACGACCCGCTTAGATGCGCGAAACTGCTATTTTACAGGAAACTCCTCCAGCAGGCGGCACGCCTGACGGTACTGGCGGTTGGCTTTGTACCACGCCAGCACCCACGGCAGGTGAAACCGGGTGAAGCCCATGGGGTAGGTGTCCCGCAGGAGTTGGAAGCAGTCCAGAAGCTGAGTACCATAGGTGCTGTCGTGGAGGTAGCCCGGGTGCTCCAGCCGATAGCGCACCAGCGCCAGCATCTGCCGCTCTATCTCACCGGAGGACAGGAGCTCTGCCTGTTGAACGGCTGTCAGCGCCTGCTCCCGATGCCCAAGCTGCTCGTGGCAGATGGCAAGCTTGTGCAGCTCCAGAAGGCTGGGGTGCGGGAGGGCAGAAAAATAGAGCAGGGCCTTTTCGGGTTGGCCCAGTTCCAGTTGGGTGGCGGCGATGTTATAACGGAGCGAACCCAGACTGTCGGCGTCACCCAAGGCCTCCGCCAGACGCTCCGCCACGGCGAAGTGGGCCAGCATCTCCTCCATGCGGCCCAGATCCGAGTAGCAGTTGCCCATCCACAGACGGCAGGACAGCATCAGGTGGGGATCCCCGGCGTCTGCCGCCGAGCGGCAGGCGTCCCGCAGCACCTCAATGGCAACGGTGTAATCACCCTTGACGTAGAGGGCCTTTCCGCGGAGTGTGACCAGAAGCGGCAGCGGTTCCAGCCGTACCGCCTCCTCCCATCGGCCCTGCAGACCGCGCTGCAGCGCCAGCTGCCGGTTGGAGAGAAAGGACTCCCATTCTTCCGGCAGAGGGCGCATGTTATCCTCATAAAAGGCATCCAGCAGCAGGGCGTCCGCCGCCAGCGGACTGCAGGCGAGGATCTCCTGCCGGGGCTGCACCAGCCGCTCATAGCAGGAGGCGAAGTCTGGGCTGCCGGAGAGCAGGGCCTTCCAGCATGGTTCCAGACTCTCGGGTTCCGGCGTCCAGACCAGGCCCAACCGGCGAAACAGAAGCTCCGTCACCTCCGGAGAAGGCGTTACCTTGCCCTGTTCGATCTTAGACAAGTAGGAGGGCGCGCAGATGCCCCGGCATAGACCCTCCTGACTCCAATTGAGCCTGAGACGGGCCTGCCGGATCAGCAGCCCGGCAATGTCGCCGCCCTTCATCATATGAACTCCCGCACACTCTGCCGGGAAACGATCAGCTTTGCGGCAGCTTTTTCACCAAGTGTCATCCTTTTCTCTCTCCTGATTTTATGGGATACCGAAATTCTTGTAAACCAAAAATCGGCTGCTTTTGCGCAAATATTGGTTGCTTTTCGGATTTTTTGCAAACCCAATCGAAAAGCAATTTACATAATACCATTATAAAGCAGACTGCAAAGAAGTCAAGGAGGGAGATAGAAGCTAACCGGCGGAAAAACTGCGCCGCAGTAAACAAAGAATACGAGAAAACATCTACGCGGAGCTGCTTCCGGGCGGGGCCGCTCCATGCAAAGCAGACCTTCCGGCGGCGAAATGCACAAATCGGAAAGGCAAAATTCTGCGCAAATAGAGATTGTGCTGCATGGCTATTTTCAAAAAAGTCGCTATAATACAAATAAGAACGCCGATCTCCATTCACCTGCCGAAAACAGAGGGGTATAATCAAACTGCGAATGGAACTTCGCAGAGATTACGAAGCAGGAGGAAAAACAATGAAAAAGAGTGTTGCAAAATGGATCGCATTGCTGCTTTCCGTCGTTATGATCGTAATGTGCGCGGCAGGGTGCGGCAAGGCCCAGACGCAGGAGCCTGCGTCGGATAATACCGCCGACGCACCTGCACAGACAGCCGATACGCCGGCGCAGGCTGACGAACCGGAACAGGCAGACGCGCCCGAGCAGGCAGAGCCTGTCACCATCACGTTCTGGCATACCTACGTGACAGCGAAGAAGCGCAGTTTCTGAACGTCGTCATGCCGCTTTGGGAAACGCTTCATCCCGAGATCAAGGTCGAGGCCGTCCGTCAGGACAGCAGCCAGTACCACCAGATGATCGTGACCTCCTTCGGCACCGGCATGAGCCCGGACGTGGCCCGTGTGGACATCGCCAACATCGCAGCCTATGCCAAGCAGGGTGGTCTGACCGCGCTGAGTGATTACCCGGACTTCGCAGAGCTTTCCGCATCGTATCTGGACGCACCGCTTTCGACCAACCTCTATCAGGGCAAATATTACGGCCTGCCGCTGGATACCAACTGCAAGGCGGCCGTTGTCAACACCAACGTGCTCAAGGAGCTGGGGCTGGACGAGATCCCGGCTACCATGGAGGAGTTCATTGAGGCCGCCAAGACCCGCGGCACCTATTCCCTGAATGTTTCCGGCGTCGGCGACTGGGATATGTACCCGTATTTCTGGCTGTTCGGCGGTGTGCTGACCGACGACGGCTTTACCAAGGCCAGCGGCTATCTGGACAGCGACGCCAGCATCGCAGCCATGCAGAAGATCGTGGAGCTGCATGACGAGAAGGTCTTTACTATCCGCGACGTGGACGGCTCCGTGGACGCATGGGACGGCATCAACAGCGAATACGCCATGTTCTTTGAAGGCCCGTGGTACTTCGGCTCCTATGAGGACAGCCTCTCCAAGGGCATCACCGCAGCGACCATTCCCACCTACGAGGGCCGCAGCGCTTCCGTGGTCGGCGGCGAGGATATCGCCGTGTTCGCCACCAGCGCGCACCCGGAGGCAGCCTATGAGTTTGCCAAGTTCATGACCTCCGAGGATGTGCAGCTTGCCATGCTCGAGGCCGGTCAGCTGCCGATCCTCAAGTCGCTGGTAAGCAGCGAGGCCGTGCAGAGCAACCCTGTCTGGTCTGTTTATATGCAGCAGATGGAATCGGCCAAGGCGCGCATTCCGTCTCCCAACAATTCCGCGATCCAGGAGATCTGGAGCGAAACGGTGACCAGCATCTTCGTCGATGGCGCGGATGTGGCGCAGGCGCTTCACGATGCGGCGGCCCGGATCGACGAGCAGCTCAGCTAAACCGCGTCTTACAGCAGGCCGCAGGACCCAACGGTTCTGCGGCCTTTTTGAGAAAGGAGGAAGGGTATCCCCATGGTTTCTGCCGAAAAAGCCGGTCTGCGGGCCGGGCGGCCCGGCGCAGTCCGCAAGGGCGTGCGCGGCTGGCTCACGGCGCTGCCGTTTATCCTGCCGGGGCTGATCCTGGTGGCGGTGTTCGTGCTCTATCCGCTGCTGTTTACGATCCGCATTGCGCTGTCCGATTATCAGATCGTGCAGGGAAACATCACGTTCATCGGTCTTGAGAATTTCAAAAAGGTCCTGTCCGGCGGCTCCCGGTTCTGGTATGCCTATCGGAACAACTTCCTTTACGCGCTCGTGACCGTCCCGTTTATCCTGCTGGGCGGCATGCTGTTTGCGTATCTGATCAACAATCTCAAACGCGGACAGGGCGTCTTCCGCGTGGGCTTTTATCTGCCGGTCATCACCTCGTGGGTCATTGTCAGTCTGGTGTTCCAGTATATGTTCAACAACTCCAACCGAGGGCTGATCAACTACATTCTCGTGGATGTGCTGCATGTGCTGGACGACTATGTGCCGTGGCTGCTGCGGGAGTGGTCCGGCAATGCGGCCATCTGGCTCATGGGCATCTGGAAAAACGTCGGCTGGGCCATGCTGATCTATCTGGCGGCGCTTCAGAGCATCCCAAAGGAGCGCTATGAGGCAGCGGAGCTGGACGGCGCGGGGCTTTGGGCAAGATTCCGGTATATCACCATGCCGAGCCTGCGGCCCACGACCTTCTATGTCATGGTAAACATGATCATCGGTTCGTTCAACGTCTTTATTCAGGTCATGATGCTGACCGGCGGCAATCCGAACGGCAAAACATCCACGCTGCAATACCTGCTGTATGACAAGGCCTTCAATCAGTTCGCCTTCGGCGAGGCTTCCGCCATTGGTATGATCTCCGCCGTGACCATCGTGATCCTGACGGTGATCCTGAACCGGACGCTGAAGCTGAACAGCACAGAACAGGAGGGATAGGCTTGAAACACGTCAAAAGCAAAAAGGGATCGGAGCTTCTGGGCCAGATCCTGCTGTGGGCGCTGCTGATCGGCGCGCTGCTGGTCTTTTCTGTTCCGTTTTTCTTCATGATCAGCAATTCCTTTGAGGAATTCAGCTATGTGCTGCCGTACCCGCCCAGGCTGCTTCCGACCAGACTGGATTTTTCCGCGTACAAGCATATTCTGGAGCTGGAGATTTTCCCGACGGCGGTCTGGAACAGCGTCGTCAATACCTGTGTAACGGTCGTTCTTTCCGTGTTCATCTCCACGCTCTCGGCCTACGGCTTCGCCCGCATCCGGTTTCCGGGCCGGGACAAGCTCTTTGGAATTTATCTGTTTACGCTGATGATGCCGGGCTTTCTGAACATCATACCGCAGTTTCTGATTTTGAAGGGTATTCCGCTTCCGGGCCTGACAAACGGCCTGATCGGGACGCGCGCCGGTCTGATTCTGGTGTATGTGGCGACCAACGTCTGCGGACATACGTTTTTCCTTCGGAATTTCTTCCGGGGCCTGCCGGATTCTCTGTCTGAATCGGTCATTATCGACGGCGGCGGACATGGCACGATTTTTTTCAAGATCATGCTGCCCCTCTCCAAGCCGGCGATCGGCACGATGACCATCTTCGCGTTTCAGGGCTTCTGGGAGGAGTATTTTACCGCCAAGGTGCTCGTCGGCGCGGATGAGAAAATGATGACGCTCCCGCTGCTGCTGCAGCGGCTCAACGGGCAGTACGCCACGCGCTGGGAGTGGGTCTTTGCCGCGTCGATCCTCGCGCTGATACCGGTCGTCGCGCTGTTTATCCTGTTCCAGCGGAAAATGGTCGTCGGCGGCCTGACACAGGGGGCGGTGAAGGGATGAAGCTGATCTGTGAATTTGACCGCGCGCAGTATCTGACCGGGCAGGAGGTACGGCTCAGCCTGCCGGAGGGCGTGAACGCGCCGCGCGTATGTGTATACCGGCTGGAAACGCCTGTTGACTGCTCCGTGCGCCAAAGCGGACGGACGCTGATTCTGCCGCCGCTGCCGATTGGCAGCTACGGAGTCGCCGTCGAAGCCGGCTCTGTGCGGTGGGAGGGCGCGTTCGACGTTGTGGAGGATCCCCGTCAGGTGACGCGGTACGCTTTTTTATCGGATTTTACCTCTGCGGACACCGAAACGCAGGACGTGGACTGGCTCCGGCGGCTGCATTTTAACGCCGTACAGTTTTATGACTGGATGTACCGCCACGACATGCTGCTGCCGCCGCAGGAGCGGTATCTCGATCCCATGGGCAGGGAAACCGACCTTGCCGCGATTCGCGCGAAGATCGCCGCCTGCAAGGCCGCCGGAATTCGGCCCATTGCCTACGGCGCTGTCTATGCCGCTGCAAAGGAGCTGTTTGCAGAGCGCCCGGAATGGGCCATGTATACCATGGACGGGCAGGCGATGACCTTTGCCGGGTGGCTCTATTACATGAACATCGCGCCAAGCTGCGGCTGGTCGGAGCATATTCTGGCAGAATTCCGAAAGGCCGTCGCCTTTGGCTTTTCCGGGATCCATATGGACACCTACGGCTTTCCAAAGCAGGTCTGGGACGCGGAGCGGCGTCCAGTCGAGCTGACCGACGCGCTTCCGAAGCTGATCGACCGGGCGGCGGAGGCAGTCCGAAAGGAAGACTCTGCCGCAGGCGTGATTTTCAACGCCGTCAACAACTGGCCGATGGAGGCGGTAGCCGGAACAAAGCAGGACGCAGTCTACATTGAGGTCTGGCCGCCGAACGACCGCTATTACGATCTGTATACGCTGATCCGGGAAGCGCGGCTGTGCTCCGGAAAGCAGGTGGTGCTTGCGGCCTATCTGCATCCGTTCCAGCAGGCGGACACGGACGGTGCGGAACGGGCGTTCCGCCTGTCCTGGGCCGCGATCTGCGCAGCAGGCGGCACACAGCTGGTGCTGGGCGAAAATAAAGCCGCCCTGCAGGACAGCTACTATGCCAACTATGCTGCCCTCCGTCCGTCCTTCTTGCCCGTGGTGCAGCGGTACTGCGATTTTCTGGTGCGCTATGCCGCGCTTTTGTATCTGGACGCCGGTATGGACATCGGACGCACTGCGGCCGGCGGGATCAATGAGGATATTCAGTTCGAAGCGGAAGACTGCGTTTTTTCCACGGACGCGGAGGCGGATACCGTCTGGAGCATGATCCGGGAAAGCGGGAGCCGCCTGAACATTCAGCTTGTCAACCTGCGCGGGAACAACGCGCGGTGGAACGAGGCAAAGGCCGCGCCGAAGGCTGCGGAGAACATCCGGATCCATGTGCGGCTTGACCGGCCGATCGCCGGTGCATTTGCCGCTTCGCCGGACGGCGAAAGCCTGTGCGCGGAGCGTCTGCCGCTGACCTGCCGGCAGACGCCGCAGGGGCGGATCTATACGGCAGAGCTTGCGCGGCTGGACTATTGGGCCGCAATCTGGTTTACAATGGAGGACGAAGTATGCTGATATCCTACAATGCAGATCTGCTCCCGAAGGTGCGGATGCTGGGACAGATCCGGTATAACGAGCCGTGGATCCATTTTTCCCGCTGCATCAACGAATGGGTCCTGTATGTGATCCGGGACGGGAATCTGTATTTGCAGGAGGACGGCGTCCGTTATCATCTGAGCGCGGGAGATTTCTTCCTGCTGGAGCCGGGCCTTCCGCATGAGGGCTATCAGAAGGCCGCCTGCGACTATTATTACGCACATTTTACGCACCCGGATATGCACCGGGCCGCAGACGACCGGCAGGCGATGGCGCTGCTGGCGGAAAAACGGCGTCAAAGTCTGGTCGGCTATAATCTGGACGCCTGCGATCCCACGGCTCCGGAAACCTGCCTGCCGAAGCAGTTCCATCTGACCGGCGGGGAATTCAAATCCCAGCTGCACGCGGCAGTAGAATGCTATGACAGCCGGGAGGACGACTATAAGCGCCGGGCGTCCGCCCTGCTGCACAGCTTTCTGCTCCAGACGGCGCACGAGCATCTGCTTGCAAAAAACAGCGTACAGGGACGAAAAATCCGAAAGTCCGACGTGATCGCGGAGCAGCTTCTGCGCTATCTGAATCAGAACTATACCAAGCGTCTGACCAGCCGGGAGATCGAGGAGCTGTTCGAGGGAAACTTCGATTATCTGAACCGGGTGTTTTCCTCTCTGACCGGCTCGCCGGTGTTTGCCTATCTCAACATTTTGCGGATCAACAACGCAAAGCAGCTGATCTCCACGACCGATCTGCCGTTTTCGGAGATCGCGTATCTGGTTGGGATCGAGGATCGATACTATTTTTCCAAGCTGTTTCGGAAAATGACCGGCATGAGCCCGACGGAATACTACAAGGAGGTCAGAAGCTGATACGATGCAGGAACGGAAAGGAGAAAACGCAATGCGTGCGGCATGGTGGAAGGAACGGGTATTTTACCAGATCTACCCGCGCAGCTTTCAGGATTCCAACGGCGACGGGATCGGAGATATCCCCGGCATCATCTCCCGGCTGGATCATCTGAAATGGCTGGGCGTCGGCGCGGTCTGGCTGTGCCCGGTGTATGATTCTCCGAATGCGGACATGGGATATGATATCCGTGACTATGAAAAGATCATGTCTGAATTTGGAACGATGGAGGATTTTGATACGCTTCTGCGGGAAATGCACAAGCGGGACATCAAGCTGGTGATGGATCTCGTCGTGAATCACTCCTCCGATGAACACGCCTGGTTTGTGGAATCGAGAAAAAGCCGGGACAATCCCTACCGGGATTACTATATCTGGCGCGACGGCAAGAACGGAAGGGAGCCGAACAACTGGTCGTCCTTCTTTACGCCGTCGGCGTGGAGTTACGATGAAAAAACCGGCCAATGGTACCTGCATCTGTTCAGCGAGAAGCAGCCGGATCTGAACTGGGAAAATCCAAAGCTCCGGGAAGCGGTCTATGCCATGATGAATCGCTGGTTTGACCGCGGCGTAGACGGCTTCCGGATGGACGTGATCAGTTTGATTGCAAAGGCGCTCGGTCTGCCGGACGGTCAGGGCGACGGGTATGTGTTTGCGCCGGAGCAGTTCGCATTTCAGCCGAAGCTGCACGAGTATCTGCGGGAAATGCGCCGCCGCTGCTTTGATGGGAGAGACTGTATGTGCGTGGGTGAAACGACCTTCGTAACGCCGGAGAATGCAGACTCCGTTGTCGGCGACGGCCGGGAGCTGGATCTGCTGTTCCAGTTCGATTTTATGGATCTCGACGGCCGGGACGGCAAATGGAATGTCATTCCGTTTGACCTGAAGAAATTCAAGCAGCTTCTTGTGCGCTGGCAGGAGGCGGTCGATTGGAACACGCTGTTCTGGGGCAACCACGATCAGCCGCGGGTCGTGTCGCGGTTCGGATCCGACGCTTCGGAGGCGCTGCGCGTCCGAAGCGCAAAGATGCTGGCGGCAGCCATGTATCTGCTGCGCGGAACGCCGTTTTTGTATCAGGGCGAGGAAATCGGCATGACAAATTTCCCGTTCCGGGACGAGACGCAGCTCCGCGATGTGGAGAGCCTCAATCTGCTTGCGCAGGCCCGAAAGGATGGGCGGGAGGCCTGGGCATGGAACGGCATCCGCAAAAAGGGCCGCGACAATGCGCGCACGCCCATGCAGTGGGATGCCTCCGCCAACGCGGGCTTTACCGCCGGAACGCCGTGGATCGATGTAAATCCGAACTACCGGCAGATCAACGTGTATCGTGCGCAGGCAGACCCGGATTCGATCCTGCATTTCTATCGGAAGCTGCTGGCGCTGCGGCAAAGCTCGGATGCGCTGCGCAGCGGGACGTTCCGCCTGCTCCTGCCGGAGCACCCGCAGCTTCTTGCCTATGAACGCGCCTGCGGCAAAGAGCGTATCCGTGTATGCTGTAATTTCAGCAACGCGCCTGCCGCGCTCCCGCCGGAAATGCAGGGCGACTGTCTTCTCAGCGACGGCGTCGAGAATGGCCGGATGGAGCCATACGGTCTATTTTGTGTGCAGCTTCTGCACCGCTGATCATCTCTGAGCAAAATAGAACCCGTATGCGAAAAACACAAAGGGCGGCGGAGAGGATACCAAGCATACCAGAAAATGCGCGGCATGAGCTATCAGGAGGTGCTGCGGACAAACGGACAAATCTCGTTCCCGGAGGTTCTGCGTCAGCAGAATCGGCTCTGAGGTTGCAGCAAAAGGCAGCTTGCAGGTCTAAAAACTTGCAAGCTGCCTTCTAAAAAGTCTGCACTTTACTGCACCCGAGATCCAGCCAGAATCAGCCGGACGATCATCTGCCGAAATAATATAGATACAGATCCTCCATATTGGGTGCTGATGGTACTGCGTCGGGTCGAGGGGCGCTTTCGCTGAGCAGGCGGATCACACTTTTTCCGTCTGTGTGCATGACATTGCTGCAGGTATATTGCTTTGTGAGTGCCGTTTCGTCCGCAGCTGGAACTGTAACGAGCCAGACTTGCCCGTTCAGCTGCTCCAGCAGCGAAGCAGGCTGTTGCATTTCGAGAACAACACCTTTCCGGAGCAGAATGATTTCGTTTGCGACTGCTTCGAGATCCGATACAATATGCGTCGACAGCAAAACGAGCTTTTGCTGGGAAAGATCACTGATGATCCCGCGGAACCGGATCCGTTCTTCCGGGTCAAGTCCCGCCGTCGGCTCGTCCAGCACCAGAATTTCGGGATCTCCAAGCAGTGCCTGTGCGATTCCCACGCGCTGCCGCTGTCCGCCGGAGAAACCTTTCAGCTTTTTCTGCTTTTTGTCCTCCAGACCGACCATGCGCAGAAGCTCATCCGTTTGCCGCTTGGCCTCAAATTTTGACAAGCCCTTTAATCTGGCGATATAGAGCAGAAACTGCTCCGCTGTGAAATTCGGATAAACGCCGAAATCCTGCGGCAGATAGCCGAGCTTTTTCCGGAACGCAGCGCCCATGACCGCAATGTCCTGCCCATCCAGCAAGACACGTCCGGTCGATGGGGCGAGCAGATCCGTCATGATCCGCATCAGCGTCGTTTTCCCGGCTCCGTTTGGACCGAGCAAGCCATAGACGCCTGATCCGAGGGTCAGGTCGATCTGCTGCAGTGCGGCTGTATCGCCGTAGAGCTTGCTGATATGTTCGAAGGAAAGCTTCATAATTCCTTGCGCTCCTTTCTTTGATGGATGGCGGCCAATAGTAACCCACCCAATAACAGCGCGTACCAGACCCCCCAGACTCCGGGGGTCACACCGATTCTCCGTCCGCGCATCCATTCTGCAAAAAATCCATACCGGACAAACCAGAAGAATTCAAACTTTTTCAGCACAGCGGCATTGATAAAATAGCTGAACGCAAACGGAGCTCCGCAGATGCACATGGCCGCCGGCTGATTCTTCAGACTGTCACATACAAATGCTGCAAAGAGGAAAAATCCAATTGTTCCGATGAGAACGATCGCCGTGCTGCGGAACCATGCGTGATTCCAACCATCCGGTTGGGGAAGCCTGCCGGAAATGAGAATTGACAGCGCATGATTTCCGGCTGCTAACAGCACAGCACCAGCCGAAGCGGCAATGCTCCCGGCAATCAACCGGTTCCGGAACAGCGTGATTCGACCATAGGCGGTGCTGTTGATGACGGGAAAGACTCCTGTTTCACGATCCGCGGAAAACAGACGGATCAGAACGAGCAGAACCAGAAAACCGAGTGTTACGGAGCCTATCTTATTCCAGAATTCTGCGGATAAGGACCAGAACGCTTCGCTGCGGGTCTGGAAATCAAAATAGGCGAGGACGACCCGAACGGATAGCCCAGCACCCAAAACGAGCCAGTAAAGGGAATTTCGAAAATAGCGGGTCAGTTCAGTTTTCATGTCGTCGCCTTCCTCCGCCAGATCCTCCAAAAGAGGAAAAACTCCAGAAGGGTCATGCCAATCCCCAGCAGAACCGGTTTCCATACGTCCGACCACAAATATGGAAAGACCCACGAATAGCTCTCCTGCAGCAGATAGCCACCGAAGCCGAACCGATAGAGCGCGTAGATCGGCACGCGAAGGAACTCTGGCAGCCGAAACCCGACAGCGGAATACGCGAAAAACAGCAGATAGCTTCCGCCGCAGAGGAACAGACTGAGCGCCGTCCGCCGCGTCAGCGCAGCGACGATCAGAATAAACCCGGCGAAGTATAACGCGCCCAGAAGCAGAAAGCCATACTGGAGCGCACAGTACGCAAGATTGGACATCGGCGGCAGCGCCGTATCCGTAAAATACACGCATCCGGCAACAGGGGAGAGGGCACCTTCGAACCCGAACGCGCCGCCGTTTACCAGCAGACTGGCTGCGCCGATGATGAAAACAACGGCCACGCAATAGAGGACTGTAAACGCCGTTTTCGCTCTCCATGTGCACCGGCGGCCAAGCGCTGCCGTCCCGACCAGATCGTCCGTCCGGTATTCCCTTTCACAGCAGACCAGCCGCGGCAATCCGACCGCAAGCAGAAACGCCGTCAGCGTCGCGCCATGGGAATAGATATTCTGCTGAACAAAATTCCAGTTTTGCTGTGCATTATAGAGCGCGCTGTAATTCTGTTCCGAAATGTCTGTGTATAGCCCCAGCAGCAGATACAACCCGCCGAGGAGATACGCGACCCAGACCTCGCGGAACGCCCGGTGCTTTCTGGCTTCATCCGATATAAGCCATGTCATAATGCTCCCTCCTTCGTTGAACGTTGTGCACAAGTATGCCGTATAAAATCAGCCCGATGACCGCCAGAGCTGCGTAGGCGGCAGTGGAGCAGAGCTGCAAAAGCCGGTCAAACGGAAGCACCGTCACGAGGAAGCAGAGCGCCGCCCAGAAGACGAGCGCAAGCAGGGATAGCCCTTCTGGATTACGGAGTCTGGCAGACAGAAACAGCAGCAGCGTGCATAAATAGATGCCCGGTACCGCGCCGCAGAGCGCCAGCCGCAGAAGATCCTCCCCCGCAGAAACGTGCAGCGTCACGGAAAGCAGCAGCAGCGCACCGAACATGCAGCATGAGATCACGACCGACCGCGCGGCCAGCATTTCGGAATAGGAATACGGAAACGTAGCTTCCAATTCACGCATGCGCTGGTCACAGGCAAGTACATACCGATGAAACAGCAGAAGCATCGGCATAGGCGCGGTGCAGAAAATCGTCAGCATCGGCATGGACAAAACCCGGACGCTGACCAGACCGAAACTCAATGCGCCCACGAAAAGCCCGAGCAGCAGCCACGCGTTTATTTCGCTCGCGGCGATCCGCAGCAGCGTGAAGACTGATGTTTGCCTGTTCTTCGGCTCCGGCATGGACGCTTGCAGAAACCGGATGGTGCGTCTGATCTCCTGTTCCATTCGCTCATTCATGAAAAGTCCTCCCACAAATCATCTGAAAGTGTGCTTCTGGCAGCGCGAAGCCGGGACTTGACGGTCGGCAGCGGTGTATTCGTCATTTGTGCGATCTCCTTTACAGTGAATTGATGGAAATAATGTAAGAGTACCGCCTCGCGCTGCGCGGCGGGCAGCTTCTCCAGCGCAGCCTTGACAGATGCGGATAACTCTGCTATGTCCTCAAGCGAGGCAGCCGAATCCGGGCGGTCAAAAACAGTGTCCTCCGCCTGAACGACCTTCCGCCGGAGGCGGAAGTAGTCCATACATTTGTTATGCGCAATTGTAAACAGCCAGCTGTCAAATTTCCTCCACGGCGTATAGCTGCCGATGCTCTGCATCATCGCAATAAAAACATCCTGCGTTAGGTCGCAGGCATCCTGTTCGTGCCCGGTCAGTTTGAAAACATACCCGTAAATCCGCGGATACCAGCGGCGAACCAAAAGCTCCAGTGCGCCCTTATCTCCGCCCTTGATCCCGCGCACCAGTTCATGATCGCTGTATTCCACCGCCTCACCGCCTTTTCTGTCAGTATAACGAACGAGAGTGTCAAAAGGGATTAAAAATGCAAAAGAAATTTTATAAAATTATATCAGACCCTTGCGTGTGTTTCCAACTGCAATGTTTGATATTTTATATTTTGACGCTACTGAAAAGGTTAGGCCCCAAAAAAGAAAATGGACGCCCGCAGGCGTCCACTTAAAAGTCAGAAGCTATTTGCTGATTTCTCTTTTCTCAAAAAGCGTCCATTCGTTATCGATGAAAACAACAATCCCATCGGAGGTGTTTGCATAAGCAGCGCCTAGAATATCGAAGTTTGCCTGTCCGTCCTCCTCTGGCCATTGAGATAGTGGAACAGTAGATGTAATCTCTCCAATGATTGCGTCTTCGGCCACCTCACCGGGCATCTGCTTACCTGTGCTGCAATAAATCTCACCATTGTACATGATGGAGGGAAGAAGAGCATTCGGAGTGGATGGTTCTTTATGGCATCCAGATAAGGATAAAATGCTGATTAATAAAAGGATAACGGCAAATTGTCTTTTCATGCTACGCCTCCAAATCTCAAAGTCTGATTTATAAGAAAATAATACACCGCATGGCCGCCGATGTTCTGCATCATTGCGATAAATGCATCCAGCGTCAGGTCAAAAGCTCCAGTGCGCCCTTATCTTCGCCTTTGATCTCACGCACCAGTACATGATCGCTGTATTCCACCGCCTTTTCTGTCAGTATAACGAATGAGAGTACCCAAAGGGATGAAAAATGCAAAAGAAATTTTATAAAAATTATAACAGGCCCTTGCGTATGTCTCAAACTCCGCACTATTTGAGCGTTTTTATATTTTAGCGCTGGAGTGCAAAAACTGCGCCGCAGTAAACAAAGAATAGGGATTTCCGACACGCACGAATGCGGATAAAAAATATTCCGATCTTACGAAAAAATCAGTAGACTTTGCGCCCCTTCTGTGGTAGTTGTTTGTGCTACCAAAACGAAGGAGGCACGAACATGGCAAAGAAACGGGCAAACGGCGAGGGCAATATTCGAAAGCGCAAGGATGGGCGATGGGAAGGGCGATATACCGCTGGATACGATGAAAAAAACGGTAAACGAATCATCAAGAGCGTTCTCGGCAAGACACAGGCAGAAGTGAAAGAAAAGCTGGCGAAAGCTGTCGCAGAAGCGGAAAGCGTCGATGTACGGAGAGCAGACGAGTACACGCTCGGCACATGGCTGCAAACGTGGTATGAACTCTATGCGAAACCACATCTGCGATTCTCAACTGCCGAGTATTACCGACGCGGAATCGAGTTACATATCACGCCGCGCATCGGAGATATTCCGCTGAAAAAGCTGACTGGGCGCGATCTGCAATGGCTCTACAAGGACCTACAGGAACATGGGCGGCTCCGCGAAGCACAGAAGGGGAAGCAGCCGGGGCTGAGTGATTCCACGATCCGCGGCATCCACACGGTGCTGCACAACGCGCTCGACCGGGCAGTCAAGGAACGCCTGATTGTGCGCAATCCAGCGGATGACTGCATTCCGCCCAAAATCCCGAAGCACGAAATGAAGATCCTGCCGCCAGAACAAATCAAGTCTTACCTAACCGCAGCAGAACAGCGAGGTGTTCTGCCTATGTTCTATCTGGAACTCATCAGCGGCTTGCGCAAAGGTGAACTGGTTGCGCTGCAATGGTCGGATTTGGATATTGAAAACAAGACGATTTCCGTCAGCAAGCAGGCAGGGCGAAACAACGCCGGAGAACCCGATATCACACGCCCGAAAACGGAAAACTCGATCAGAAAAATCTCAATTCCACAGGAGGCCGTCGATCTGCTGGTCGCAGAACACCAGAAACACCCTAGCAACCCGTGGATGTTCCCATCCCCGAAAACAGGCGAGATGTACCACCCGGACTCGGTCGTGAACATTCACAAGAAAATCCTGAAGGATGCAGGGCTGGAACACCTGAGATTTCACGACTTGCGACACACATTCGCAACGTTGGCGCTCCAAAATGGCGTGGACGTAAAGACAGTATCCAGTATGCTTGGCCATTTCGACGCAGGCTTCACGCTCCGCACCTACACCCACGTCACGCGGCAGATGCAGGAAAGTGCAGCAGAAAAGATGGGTAATTTCATGGCACAGGTCATGTAAAAACAAAAGAGCGGCGGAGAGGATGAGATACATATCCTCTCCGCCGCTCTTTGGACATTTCTAAACTGTACCCCAGGAAGTGGACAAGGAAAAGACCCATAGCGGCATGAACTATGGTATACTGAAGGCAGGAAGAAGGAGACGGCTATGGGAACAAGGAAAAAATTCAGCGCGGCGGAGAAGGAGCTTCTGCGTGCAAATCCGTACACGGAGAAGGTCACGGAAAATCAGATTTCGTTCACGCTGGCGTTCAAGGAAGCCTTCTGGCGGCTGAGTGTAGAGGGATGCA
>ENA-ORNQ01001152-ORNQ01001152.1-human-gut-metagenome-genome-assembly--contig:-NODE-1152-length-21759-cov-14.322567_pt1 | contig 21759 bp, 24 predicted proteins | sample MGYA00242116_ERZ509024 | MGnify/ENA primary metagenome ERZ509024 (study PRJEB26280, sample SAMEA2338697) | human gut metagenome | biome: human gut; feature: human-associated habitat; material: faeces...
CCTACGGTATAAAAGTCGCCTGTGAGTTGGTGCATATTTGTAGCTGCCGTATGCCGTAAATCATGGAAACGAATGTGCGGCATTTCGAGGTGCCGGATAAGCTGACCGAAGTTTGCCGACATTCTATCCCTGCGCTGCGGTGAGCCGTCTGGCTTTGCGATAAAGAGTTTGTTGTCATAGTACACGCCGCCGCTTGCTTCTATCAATGCTTTCTGCCGCTCGATTAAATCAAACTGCCGCAGGAAATACGGCAGCGTTTCCTCGGTAATCGGCAAAATGCGGTCGTTGGATTTTGTCGGTGCCATTTCTGTAATGTTTTTTGTGCCGGGTGGTACCTTGAAAGGCATTTGCTCGACAACACCAAACTGCATTTTTTCGAGGTCGATATTGAATGTCCGCAAGCCGATAATCTCGCTCATACGCAATCCATACATTCCGGCAAGTACAACGGGCATTTCCCACTCCGTACCGATCACGTTGCTCATAAATTGCTGCATTTGCTCAACGGTGTACGGGTCGGGTGTTTTTCCCTGCTTGCCAAACTTTGTGATTACATCACGGGCAGGATTATGTTCGATATAGTGATATTTTCGTGCGTGTTCCATTGATACGCTCAAAATGCGCTGTGCGTAGCGGACGGTGCTGTTAGACAATCCTTTATCAAAAAGCTGCTGGAACATATTATCAAGCATAGCCGGCGTCAGTTGGTTGAGCTGAACATGACCGACATAAGGCACAATATGATTTTTGATATGGCTTTTATAGCTGGCAAACGTACTCGGACGTAAATTTGCCTTGCCATGATTTTCTACCCATTCTTCTAAATAATCTTTGACGGTCTGCTTACCCTGCGAAGCAATAACAGGCGTATAAACAGGATTAGAAAGTTTTACTTTCATTTCTGCTTCATGCTGCGCTGCTTCCCTTTTGGTAGCAAAGCCTTTTTTGGAATAGGTTTTCTTCCCCTCCGGGGAATTGTACTTGATATTCACATCATAAACGGTACCTGGCTTCCCCGTCAGAACGCCGTTGCTATCGCGCTTATTCTGTACTTGTCTTGATGATATAGCCATACTTTAACCCCCTTGTGTTGTCGGGGGCTTTGCCGATCTCTTTGCCCTGTGGTACCAATCCCAAATTGCAGCGTCGGCAATCAAGCGGCGGTTCCCGTTTTGGATATATTCAAGCTCTCCGCTATCCATAAGTTCACGTAGTTTATTTTCTCCAATACCGCTAACCTTGCTCATTTGCTCAACGGTTTTAAGCATGGGAAGCAAGGGGGCGGTCTGGCTTGCGGTTTCCTTTTTTGCCATAAGAAAAACCCCCTTTCGTAAAATGGCTAAAAAGTACAATACGAAAATGGGCTTTTCATCGGACGGCTGCCGGCAACAGCTCCACGGGAGTTTCACCCCGTCCCATGCTTGTGGGTGCGCCGCGCAATGCTGTGAGGGCGTTCAACGCGGGAGTATCATTGTCCTGCCTGTACGGTCGTCGCCCGCAAGCTGCCACGCTTGCTTTGCGGCGTGGTGTTATTCGCTCTGCTTTTCCCCTACGGGGAAAAGCTGTCATGGCGCACCCGCCGTCCGGCTCGGTACAGGGAGAATGTGTCCGATCTTGCCCTATGCTGCGCCGCCGCTAACTTGCGCCGCTTTCTTTGTCAAGGAGCAAACAGGGCAGATTTACGCAAAGCGGAAAGGGGTTAAACGCTTCGCGTTTACTTATCTGCCTTAAAGGATAGGACAGCCCGCATGAGCTTTGATTGCAGCCGTTCCCGCAAGTCCTCGTCTACTCCGTAGTAGGTATTGCCGCGCTCGTCGCGGATTTTTCGGATAGACAGGTGGGCTATGTAGCTTTGGTAGTGCTGCATGACAATGCTCATGGCTTCCGGGTCGCCCTTTGTCGCGGCTAAAATGACCGGGTAGGGCAATAAGCCGCGCTCGTCGGTGTTACAATTCGTCCCATTCATCGGCGCGTTCCTCCAAGTATCGTTTTAGCAGTTCAAAAGAGCTTGTCCGGCGGTACTGTACTGTGCTGCGGGGTACTTTCATCAGCTCCGCGATCTCAACATCTGTCATGTCGAAAAAGTAGTACAGCAGTACGGCTTGACGTTTTTCGTCCGGCAGGGAGTGCAGAGCTTCGGCAAGCAGTTTCGCGGTGATCTTCAAGCCACCCGCGCAAAAGGCTTCTTCGTCCTCGTTGACAAAATATCTGTCAACGGTATAAAGCTGCTTTTCTTCTTGCGGGGTAAGGTCTGCAAAGCTCACTTCGTGCCGCTTGCGGCTTTTGCGTTCCCGGCAAGCGTCGATCAGTTCGTTGCGTAACGTGCGTTTGCAGTACGCATTAAACTCACATCTCGTTTGCCATTCAAACCGAGCAGGGTAATCCATGTTCTCACCCCCTCTCGTTCCCGGGGGCGGGTTATTTATCCCCTTTCGGCTGCCTTCCACGGACGTGCCGTGTCTATGCCAAATGGAAAAGCAAAGTTTTTGAAAAAACTTTTGAGAACAGCAAAATGCGCCCGCCCGCAAGACGCGGACGAGCGCAAAGGAAATGTAAGCAGTATTTAGATGTATTGACAGTTCATATTCATAGCCGGAATATCCCGCTGGTGGGTAATGACTTTTTTTGACAGTAAAGCGTTAGGCGGGTTACAGTAAATGAAAATGGACACGACGATACCTCCAAGATACCGCCGTATCCTTAAAAAAGGGCGACTTTAATACACCCCCCGTAATCCAATTTTTCAAAAAGGAAAACGGCGGCTTTGATTGTTTATTCAAAACCGCCGTTTTCGGTTTGCAACCATACTCAACACTAAAAGCAGCGGTTTAGTTTTTCCGCTTAACCAGCAATCGTACAGCGCAAGCAGTTGTCAAAAAGAAAAGAGCCGATAACCGCATTTTGATCTGCGTATTATCGGCTCTGCGTCTGTGCGTCTGGCTCTTTGATAACTGTGGTATTCAGTTGTTTTACATTGATTAGCGTTTCTTGCTTACATTTAGGGCAATACAGAGGGAAGTTTATGAGTTCTGTATCTCCTCGTACTTTTATTCGTGTCTTGTTTTTGCAAATAGGACACAGCAACCAGATGTTCTCCATATTCTGTCCTCTAATTTACTGCTTTTGTGAAAAGCTTGAGAAAAATACTTGTTTCTTCTGTATTAAGTTGCTGTAACAAGTTTTCAAATATCGACTTTTCAATTTCACGATGTTCCGTCTGGGCTTGTACTCCCCATTCTGTTAGCTCTAAATTGTAGGCGCGCTTGTCGCTATCGCTTTGACTTCTCCGCAAATATCCTTTCGCTTCAAGTCTTTTCACCGCACTTGTTAATGTACTTTTTGGCAATCCCAATAGTTCGCTAACTTTTTTCATCATACAATTTGGATAGCGTTCGACAGTTTCCAAAATGCTTAATTCTATCATGGAGATACTAAGTATTGCCGGGTATTTTCCACTGCACATTTCGCTTTTCATACGCATACCAACTATATGCCAAAGCTCGTTTAGAGCCTGAACTTTATCCATTGACATTCACCCCTCTATATGGTACGATAATCGTACTATAATAATACGATTATCGTACTACATTGTCAAGAGGAGATGAAAGATTTTTATGGATTTCCAAGTTATTAGAGCAACAAGAGAATTTGCGTTTGATATGGGGTATGTTCATTCCTACTCGTGGCAAAAAGCATATACAGGAATAATCCCAGATGAAATAATTAAAACTTTTACACCAGAAAATCGAGCAAAGATTTTCTTAGATGTACTGGAAAACCCTTTAGAGGAGTATTATTTATTCAAAGTCGATGATCGTCCAGCAGGAATTGCGTCATTAGCTAAATCACACGAGAAGAATATGCCCAATTATATTGGAGAGATATATTCAATTTATTTTCACCCGGACTTTTGGGGAACCGAAGTCACCCAAAAAGGATTTCAATTTTGCATAAACAGACTAAAAAATTTAGGCTTTTCCGAAATTACAATATGGGTATTAAATGATAATCTTCGAGCAAAAAGATTTTATGAAAGAAACGGATTTAAGTTAGATGGTAATTCCAAAGAAATTGAAATTGGAGTAAAACTACTTGAAGTTCGATATTCTAAAAGAATACTCTAATCATTAACAGCCGGACTAACTACCCGGCTGTTAATTTTTTCTTATTATTTTTCAATTCATCCTATGATTTTTTCTTGAATATAAGGAATTATTTAAGCTAATACTGTGAATTGTATAGACATATCCAAAAGGAAAGGTGAACAGTAGAATGTAATAGGGTGAATAAAAATGGCGAAACGACCTGTACCGTTATACGATTTTAAGGCTTTCGGGGCAGCCATAAAAGCCGCGAGAAAAGAATACGGCGAGAGCCGGAAAAAGGTAAGCGACGAGTTATATATTTCCCCGCGCTACCTTGCGAATATCGAGAACAAGGGACAACAGCCGAGTTTACAGGTGTTTTATGACCTTGTAACCCGGTATCATATTTCGGTAGATCAATTTTTCTTTCCGAACAGCGACGCGGAAAAATCCACCAATCGGCGGCAGCTTGACGCGCTGCTGGACGGTATGAGCGATAAGGGCATACGGATTGTAACCGCAACGGCAAGAGAAATAACGGAAGTCGAAAAAGAGTAAGCACAAAGCAAAACAGGAAAAAGGACGCTATGGAAACGGATTGTTTCTATGGCGTTTTTTTCTGCGGAAGTGTTCGGCAAATCTGCGATTTCATCGTGGGAGAATACGAAAAGATGAATAGCAAGCATAGGAAAGGGGTACCCTTTCCGTATTTTCGCCCCCTGCGCCCTGCGGCGCGGCGGCTGAAAATTGCTTGTTGGGAAGTGTCCCAAACCCTCTTTGCAGGGAGAAAGGAGCGCGGCATGAGCGGCAGGAAACGGACAGCACAAATCAAATTCAGAGTAACCGAGGAAGAACGGGCATTGATTGAGCAGAAAATGAAGCTCGTCCCCACCCGGAACATGGAAAGCTATCTGCGTAAAATGGCAATCGACGGGTACATCATTCAGATAGACCATAGCGACATAAAGGCTATGACTGCGGAGATACAGAAAATCGGGGTCAATATCAATCAGATAGCGCGGCGCGTCAATGCGACGGGTAGCGTCTACCAAGAGGACATAGAGGAAATCAAGGGGGTGCTTGCGGAGATATGGCGGTTACAAAGATTAAACCTGTTAAAAGCACGTTGAGCAAAGCCCTTGACTATATCCAAAACCCGGGCAAGACCGACGAGAAAATGCTTGTATCCTCTTTCGGCTGCTCCTATGAAACGGCAGATATTGAGTTTGGATTTACCCTGTCGCAAGCTCTGGACAAGGGAAACAACCTCGCCTATCACTTAATACAATCCTTTGAGCCGGGGGAAGTCGATTATGAAAAAGCCCATGAGATCGGAAAACAGCTTGCCGACGCGGTAACAAAGGGGCAGCATGAATACGTCCTTACGACGCACATTGACAAGGGTCATATCCATAACCATATCATTTTTTGCGCGGTCAACCTTGTAGACCACCACAAGTACGTTTCCAATAAACGCAGCTATTACGGCATACGCAACATCAGTGACAGGCTGTGCCGGGAAAACGGCTTGTCGGTGGTTGTGCCGGAGAAAGGCAGCAGGGGAAAAAATTATGCTGCATACCACAAGGAGAAATCCGCAAAGGCAAAACTAAAGATTGCCATTGATACCCTAATCCCGCAAGTAAACAGCTTCGAGGAATTGCTATCCCGTCTGCAAGGGTTGGGCTATGAGATAAAGCGCGGAAAATATGTGTCCTGCCTTGTACCAGGGCAGGAACGGTTTACCCGCTTAAAAACCATTGGCGCAGACTACACCGAGGAAGCAATCCGGGAACGGATAGAGGGCAAGCGTACCCATGCGGCAAAAGCCCCGAAAACAGATCGGGGCGTCAGCCTGCTTATTGACATTGAGAATAGTATCAAGGCGGCGCAGAGCCGGGGCTATGAGCAATGGGCGAAAATCTACAATCTGAAACAAGCGGCAAAGACGTATAACTTCCTCACAACCCACGGGATTGAACAGTACGGGGATTTGACCGCCAAGATCGCAGAAGTCCAGACGGCAAGCGAACAGGCGGCAGAAGCATTAAAAGACGTGGAAACAAGGCTTTCCGATATGGCGGTGCTTATCAAGAACATTACCACCTATCAAAAGACAAAGTCCGCCTATGACGCATACCGCAAGGCAAAGGACAAGGACAGCTACCGGGCAGCCCATGAGCGTGAAATCATTTTGCATGAAGCAGCGGCAAAGGCATTAAAGGCGGCGGGCGTTTCCAAACTTCCCGACGTTTCCGCGCTGCAAACGGAGTATGTCAAACTGCAAGAGCAAAAAGAAGCTCTTTACGTCGAGTATGGCAAGCGTAAAAAACAGGTTAAGGAATACGACGTTATTAAGCGGAATGTTGACAGCATTTTGAAAATGGAGCGTCCGCCGGAACGTGAAAAGGAAACGGAAAGAGGATAAGGTTAATTTATAGACAGTCAATAGAACGTTGTGGTATAATAACATCAAATAATTTGAAAAAGAGGGTATCGACTATGATAATTGATAGAAATACAGATATAAATACAGTTATTGAGGAAGATGTTATTATCACAAATTCTGCTACATTTCATATGCATGGCATTTTAAATGGGAATATATATGTAGAGGAAAACTCTACGTTTTACTTACATGGTATATTGAATGGCGATTTAACAACAAAAGCAAATTCTTCATCGCAACTTAGCGGAATAATGAATGGTAACATCTTAAAAAATGATGGTAAAATTAAATTATCGGGAATATTGAATACAAAATTAGTAGTTCCACAAAATTTAGTCAAAGAACCAGGATGCTATATAAATGGGGAAAAATATTGATAGTTAATTTTTAATGCGGTGAGTAGTTTGGAAAAACTTAAATTAAAAGTATGTGCGTTATGCCACCAAAATAGTGAGCTCGAATTAAGCCATATTATTCCTAAGTTTGCAATACGCTATCTAAAAGAAACATCTATCGGACAGTTGCGCTCTACCGATAATCCGAACTCTACAATTCAAGATGGAGAAAAGCATTATTTGCTTTGTGGCGAATGCGAAGATAGATTTAGCGAATACGAAAAGAAGTTCGCTGATAATATTTTTCGCCCCTATTTTAAGCAGAAACAACGAGCTTTTAATTATGATCAATGGTTGCATTATTTTATTACATCGGTAAGTTGGCGACATTTATATTTAGATTTACTTGATTTTGTTCAAAATGATGTTGTTGGTTTGGACGCTTTAGAATGTTTAATCGAGAGTGAACAACTCATGCGTGATTATCTCCTCGGAAAAAGGGCAGAAATCGGAAACATAGAACATCATATTTTCTTTTTCGAGGATATTGATACCATTTCTGATGAATTAAAAGAGTTGCAACCACATGTGAGTATTCATAGAAATATTTGTGGCTATACCGTTGCTAATGAAGCAACAAAAACATATTTTACATTCACAAATATGATGGGGATATTCTTGTTTACACTTTATCATAAGGGAAACGATGAAGTCTGGGAAAACACACAAATTGTTAATGGTGTTGGAAATATCGAAGCAAAAGACCAGAGAATTACAAGTGTGTGTGGGCAAGAAATTACAAGAATCATGGAAAATGCAGAACGTAGCCAAGAACAATTAAGCGATAGACAACAAGAAAAGATTAAGCAACGTTTACAAAAAGCTGCGGACAAAATCGAAAAATATCCTATTTGGGACGATTTCAAAAAAGATAGAGAATTATAAAAAGCCGGGATGCAGTAGCCAATCAATGACTACCGCACCCCGGTTTTCTATGGGTGCAGTCTGGAAGCGTTACGCAGTAGAACGCTATTTTTGAGGGAAAAGGTATAAAGCGCTTGTCCTATGAGAAAGCGGCTGTCAGAGCCGCGCTATACAAGGCTTTTTGCGCCCCTATCGCGTAACAGGGAGCGCATTTTTCGCATACGCTCGGCGGCTTGTCGGCGGGTGATCCGCTTGCGGCACTCCGGGCAGTATTTGACGCTGTTTGAGCTGGACACAAAGGACGCGCCGCACTCGATACAACGCCTTTTGTCCTCGGTGTTCATCAGCTCCGCATACAGGAGCTTGTCGGCGGGAAGTACGGCGACGCGAAACCATTTGCAAAGCAGCGAATAGGAAATGAGCTGCGGGCAAACGCACTCGTCCCCGTCGTCCAGCAAAAGGCATTTACCGTCTACGCAGTTGCAGCACTCCCGTTTTACAAGGGCATTGACTTTCCGGCTTTGCGGCGGCGTCAGCCGCTTCACCGCACTCATGCTTCATCGGCGGCATAGACGGCAAGCCCCGCGTATTCTTCATCGGTCAAAGCGTCCACTTTGGAAAGGGTGCGCTTTGCAAGCTCCCGCATATCCGCATCCATATCGGGCAGCGCGGCGGTCATGTTCTCCATAAGCTGCGCCTTGCCGCCCTCGTGGTAAATGCTCATAAGGTTTGTTTCTTCAACGGTAAACTGTACCATACTCATACCTCCAATTCGTGATTTTTCGCCTTTGCGGTCTTTTTCTGCGCCGCTCGTTCCTTTTCGGCTCGAAGCTGCGCCCGGATAGAGGGCTTTTCCTGCTTTGCGCCGCCGCGCTCTTTCTCCGCTTTGATTGCGGCGGCATAGTCCGCAAGGGAGATCGGCTCGCCCGCCTTTGCTTTTTGCTCCAGCTCTCCGGCGGTGAGCGTCTGCGGTGTGTTATTGATAAGCCCGTCAAAAGCGTTGTCGTTCTGTTCTACGGTGTCCTCGATGTGCTTTAAGGGGTTGACCTTTTCCGGCTGTTCGGCGGGAATAGCAAAAGCCCGCGTCCCATTCCCCATAATCAGATACTTGCCGTCCTCGGATTGATGATGAAGCCCGTACCCGGCAACTTCCATTTGCTCGCGGCTCATGGCGGTTACATAGAAAGTCCCCCTCGGCGTTTTCACGGTTTCGCCCGTTTCCAGCTCGTCGGGGGTAAGCTGCCGCCCCTGCTCCTTGAAAAACTCCGGCACTTCCCGATAGCCGATACTGTCTACATAATGGGCGGCGTCCCTGCCGTCCCGATGAAGCACCACAATATCGGAAACGGAAAGGCTATGTCCCTTGAAGTCGGCGGGGTGGTCGATATTAAAACGGGTGTAAATATCTTCAAGGGAAGTGTCCGGCGCAAGGGGCGCGGTATAGATCAGCTCATAATTTGCCCGGTCTACGGCTTGTCCCGCCGCTTGCAGACGGTCATAAGGCTCAAAACGCAAGTCCCTTGTTTCGTCCCCGCGCTTTAACTGATAAATGGAAAAGGTGTCCCCCTGTTCCTGCTCGGCTTGCCGCTTTTGCTGCAACTCGGTAAAATGCCCCTCAATCTCGTTAATGAGTTCCTTTGCGGTAGCCTGTATCGTTTCAAGGGACGCTTTTAACTCCGTCATTTCCTTGCCGCTGCTCCAACCAGCCACATAGCCGAAAGAGTAATCGGACGTATCAAGCCCAAAGTGCTGGCAGACGGTATAAGCGACGCTTTCCGCTTGTACCTCGCGGGTATGGCGGTCAACGCGGTTTTGTTCTTCCGGCGGGGCGTTCAAGTCCACATCGTGCAGCTTCGCATGGGCGATTTCGTGAATGGCGGTCTTTACCGCCTGTAACTCGCTCACGCCCTCTTTGATTGCAATACGCTTGTCGGTCAAGCTGAAATACCCATTTGCGCCGTTTGTGATCTGCTCAAAGGCAATCGGGACGGGGGACGCTTTTTCAAGAGCAGCGAAAAAATCCTCGTACTGCTCCACATCGGCAAGCAGCGGCTTAACGGAAAGGTCGGGAAACTCCTTGCCCTCGGTCTGCGAAATATCAAAGACGGTTACAACCTTAAAGGCAGGGACGGTGATTTCCTTTTCTTCCTTGACTGTCTTTCCCTCTCGGTCAAGTATGGGCGTTCTCGTTTCCGGGTCGATTTTATCCACCAGCTTTTTTACCTTGTAGGGCGCGGGGGCAAAGATTTTAATACCTTTTTCTCCGCTTTTCACATGGCGGTCAAACTCCTTTTCCCATTGACGGAAGCCCTTTACCAAATTGCCGCCCTGCATGGCAATTAGGATAGTATTATTCAAGCTGTAATCGTGAAACTTCGACATGGCGGTTAGGAACTCTTTGTAGCGGTCGCTGTCAAAAATCGCTTGTACGCCCTGTTCCAGACGGTCGGTAATCTCCTTAACCTTGTCGGCAGGTTTTTCAGCAGTAAGAACAATCGGGACAACGGGGCGGGGCTGCTGCGGATCGGCGGCGGGCGGCATGGTAGCCGCCGCGTCAAAGTCTGCCCGTTCTGTTTCGCCGCGCTCCGGCTGCGGGTAGCTCATAATGCGGTATTCTTTGGGTATGTCGCTTTCGCGCCCGTTGTACCACTCGGAAAAGGTGTTCTTGTTGTTATAGATATAGCCCTGTTCGGTAAATCTGCCCCCGTCGTTGATAGCGGCGTCCCGCCCGTATTCCTCATACATGAAATACCGCTTTGCTTCTTCCGGCAATTCCAATTCGTCTAACTCGTCAATCAGATGGTAGCCGTAATCTTCTTCGTTTTGGACGGTGGGATAAATCCAATAGCAGTCAAGATTTTGTGCAAGGTTGATAAGGTCTTTAAGATTTCCGGCATACTCGCCCAGCGTAACTGCCGCCGCAAACTTCGCTTTATCCTCGTCGCGCTGCATTTCAAGCAGCTTTCCGAGATAATTTAATTCGTCTATGCTGCCGCTTTGGATAACGGAAAGCGGCACATCAAAGGGGCATTGTTCGGTATTTGCAAAGCCGCCCACAAATAAATCCTGCGGGTTGTCGGCGGTAACGCCAATATTCCTCATAGCTTCGTGAAGCTGCTCCGTTGTGGCGGGCATAGGCAGCCACGCGCCGTCCGTCTGTCCGGCTTCAAGGCGGCTATGGTTTCCAAGTAAGATAGAAAATTGTTCGCTCATTCGGTCGCTCCTTTCGTTTCAGATTTTCAAGAGGGTTTGGGACACTTCCCAACAAGCAAAACCCCCGCAATCGTCGGCAGACGAAAACGGGGATTTTTACGGAAAGGGTACCCCTTTCCTATGCTTGCTGCGTAACTTCTCTGTCCCTCTGGATTGCAATTCGGTAGTTGACGTACTTCCCGCCCGTATCGGCTAACAGGATAGTGCCGTCGTAGGTTTTCCCCGTTTTCGGGGAGTACAGCTTTTTGACTTTTGCTTTCCCGTCTTTCAAGAGGGCGGCGGCAATCTTCGGGGAAAAGGTTACTTTCCGTTCCTCAAAAAATCGGTCATTCTTCCACATGGTAAAGGCGCAATCCCTGTTCGCGCAGTAGTAGTTTTTCCTGCCCTCGTAGATGTTCGCACCGCAACGGGGGCATTTGCCGATCACCGGCTTTTCCTCTTTGAAACGTTCCTTTTCCTTGTCGGAAAGGAAAGGATAGGTGCTTACCAACTCCCGCGTCATGGTTTCAATGCCCGTCATAAAGTTGTCCGGGTCGGCGTTGCCCTTTGCAATCTGCGTCAGATTGTTTTCCCAATCGGCGGTAAGCTGCGGGGAAGTAAGTACCTCCGGCAGGACGCAGACAAGCTCAATCCCGCTTTTAGTCGGAATGAGCTGCTTCCCCTTGCGCTCCACAAAGCCGCCCTTTACCAGCTTTTCAATGATAGCGGCGCGGGTGGCGGGCGTCCCAAGCCCCCGGCGTTCCGCGTCCGGGTCGGTTTCCTCATTCCCGGCGCGTTCCATAGCAGAGAGCAGCGACGCTTCGTTATGAGGCTTCGGCGGCGTCGTGAAATGCTCCGTAACCGCCGCTTGCGGGTTGTCAAAGGTCTGCCCCTCGGCAAAAGGCGGCACGTCCAGCGAAAGGGCGTTTTCCTCGTCGTACTCGGTATCGGCTTTCTTTTTCAGCGTCGCCATAAAGCGGCGTTCCAAGCCTTTCCACCCCTCGGCAAGCACCGTCTTTCCACTTGCGATAAACTCCTGTCCCGCGCAGGAGAAAACCGCCGTAACCGCTTCAAAGATATGCGGCTCGGCGCAAGCCATTAAAAGGCGCGCCCCTGCAAGGGTAAGGATATTGCGCTCACTTTCCGGCAGCGCGGCAAGGTCGGCTTTCGTAAGCTCCATTGTAGGGATAATCGCGTGGTGGTCGGACACCTTTTTGCTGTCCAGCAAACGGGAGATTTCCGGCGTGAAGTCTGCGCCTTGCATAAAGGGCAGCTTTCCGGCAAGCAGGGCGGCGATCTGCGCCGCCGTACCGCCCATGTCGTCGGTAAGATAGCTGCTGTCTGTTCTCGGATAGGTAAGCAGCTTCTTTTCGTACAGGGCTTGCGCCAAATCAAGGGTCTACTTTGCGGTATATCCGTAAATGCGGTTTGCTTCCCGCTGCAAGCTGGTAAGGTCAAAGAGCTTCGGCGGGGCAACGGTTTTCTTCTCGCGGGTAACGGAAGTACAAACCGCCTGTGCCGCTTCGCAAGCGGCTTTCAAATTCCCGGCTTCTTCTGCGGCGTGGATCTGCGCGCTTGCGGCTTCCACGCCGGAGAGGGACAGACGCACATGGTAGTATTTTTCTTTCTTAAAGGCGGTAATGGCGGCGTCCCGGTCTACAAGCATTTTGAGCGTCGGGGTCTGGACGCGCCCCACGTTCAGCGTCTTTCCATACAGGCAGGAAAACAGGCGGGTCATATTGATACCGATTATCCAATCGGCTTTTGCCCTGCAAAGGGCAGAGGAATAAAGGGGGTCGTACTCTTTCCCGTCTTTGAGGGACGCAAAGCCCGCCTTGATCGCGCTTTCTTCCATAGAGGAAATCCAAAGTCGGCGCATGGGCTTTTTGCAGCCCGCCACATCATAGACAAAACGGAAAATGAGTTCTCCCTCGCGCCCTGCGTCGCAAGCGTTGACGACTTCGGAAACGTCGGCGCGGTGCATGAGGTCTTTTAGGATTTTGAATTGATTTCCCTTGTCGCTGGCAACAGCGTACTGCCATTCCTGCGGCAGAATGGGTAAGCTGTCATAGCTCCATTTTTTGTACTGCTCGCCATAGGCGGCAGCTTCCGCAAGCTGTACCAAATGCCCCACGCACCAGGAAACAAGGCAGCCGTTTCCTGCGATATACCCGTCCTTCTTCTCCTTTGCGCCCAGCGCGGCGGCAATCGTCGCCGCCACGCTCGGCTTTTCAGCTATGATAAGTGTTTCACTCATACGGTTTCGTCCTCCTGTTCGTCGGCTGCTGTGCCGTCGGGCAGCTCGCCGTCCGCTTCCTCGTCCTCGTCGTAATCGTCAAAATCGTATTCATCGAGATTGTCATTTCCCTTTGCCGCGTCCTTTTTCGGCTTTAAGACTTTGAAATAATAGAACGCTGCGCCGCCACCTCCGGCAAGGATAAGGACGATCAGCAGAATACCGCCGATGTTACTCTGCGTTTCTTCTTCCGGCTGTTCGGGTTCGTTCGGCTCGGCTTCCTTGCCCGTACAGTCGCCCAGATTGACAGAGCAGACGGGGCAAGCGGTATTGACGGCTCCGGCTTCGCATTTATCCGTACAGTTGCAGACGGCGGGCGTTTCTTCCGTCTGCCCGTCCTCGTCCTCCATTAGAGCCATAAGGTCGGCTTCGTCTACTTGATTGAGGAAATGGACGGTGTTTTCTCCCTCGTCGTCTCGGTCGATGATGATATAAAAGTAGTTGCCGCTTTTGGTGGTAACGGTAATGAGCTGCTTATTGCCGCCGTAGTCGTCCACAAGGGTAGCGTTCCCGTCCGGGGTAAGGGGCGGCGTGTCCTCGGTTTCTTCCACGACAACGCCCGTGTCGTTGGTGGCGTCATTCTCAGGCGTTTGTGCAAAGGCGGTAACAGAAAAGCCGCCCATGAGCATAAGGGCGGCACAAAGCGCGGTCAAAGTCCTTTTGATTTTATTCTTCATTCACTGCGTCCTCCTGTTCTTCGGCGTAACCGTCTGCGGGGAGAGCCGCCATACCGGGGATTGCGTCGCCGGACAGCATGGCGGTAAGCTCCTGCGGGGTAAGGCGCATAGCCCGCACAAGCTGGACGATTTGCAGATTTTCCGTTTCGGTTTTCTGCGCGGTAAGCTCTTTGAGCTTGTTCTGATACTCGGTGATCTTCTCGCGGGTCTTTTGGATTTCCCGGTCAAGACGTTCAATTTTGTTCATAGCCATAGATAAAATTCTCCTTTCTTCGGTGGGTCAGTCCCAATTCATCAGCCCATACCCTTTGATACATTCATAGGTACGGGCATAGCTCTTGATTTTACAGGCGTCGCCGGAATTACCCTCGACGGTATAAACGCGGCTTCCGTCTGTGCCGATCACAATGCCTACATGGTCTGCGCTGCCGTCTAAATCCCAATCGAAAAAGATAGCGTCGCCGGGGGCGATATTCTCATAATCCCTCGCGCCCCATTGTCCCCGCGATTGAAACCACGGAACGCCCTGCGATTGACAGCCGGAAAAGCGCGGCTCGCTTGCGCCCGCCTGATTGTAGCACCAACTCACGAAACAGGCGCACCACTTCACGCGGGAATTGAAGCCGTACCAGCTCCAATAGGGATAGCCGCCCACGTTGCCGACTTGCTGTTTTGCAAGGTCTACAAGGGCGGTATTGCCGGGGCGGGTACCGTTTACGAACTGTACCCCGCTTATGTCCTCGGACGGGCTTCCGTCGGGAGAGCCGCCGCCGAAAATAAGCGGCTTGTTGCCGCTCGTTTCCATATAGACGCGGAACATTTCAAGCTGCTCGTCGTTCAACAGCTCCGGCGCAATGGACGTGATCGGGCGGGTTTCCAGCTTGACGTTGAGGATATAGTAGTTATACGGTACCTCTACGGTGTAGCTGTTGCCCTCGCTGTCCGTCCTCGTTTCGGTGCGGTAGCGTACCTCCACTTCCTCGGTCAGCGTGAGGGTGTATTGCATATCAAAGATACGCTCGATTTCTGCCTGTGCGCTCTGCGGGGTGTAGCTTTGCAAAAGCGCGGTCAGATGGGACGCTAATTCGTGGGGGTTATGCCCGATAGCGTCAAGGTCGTAGTGGTATTCATCGTAGCCGGGGTGGGTGCTTTCGATGTTGTCAATCTCTGCTTGCAGCTCGTTTTCCATAGCGGCGTAGTTGTTTTCCACCGCCACAAGGTCGCTGTCCTCCGATGTGTAGGAAGTCCCCACAACGCCGTTGACCGCGCCGGAAAACATAGAGGAACAAGAGGACAGCCCCGCAAAAATGATGATGAACAAAAGCAGCGCGGCAATCGCAATCAGTACGCCTACCGGGTGCCTTGCCACAAAGAGCGCGGCTTTCCTTGTTTCCTCGGCGGCTTTCTTTGCCGCCTTGCGGGTGCTTTCCGCCGCTTTTTTCGCGGTGGCTGCGCCGCCTTTCCTTGCCGCTTTTGCATATTCCCGCTTGATTTTCTGCTTCTGCATGAAACGGGAAAGGGGGTTGCTGCGAAGCTGCGGGTTATCGTGCAGGGCTTTGTAATAGTAAAAGCTGGCGTTTGCCTTTGCCGCCGCTTTTTCCGCTTGCGCCGCCTTGCGGTAAGGTTTCAGCTTGTGGCTGCGGTAGCCCTCTTTGACCTTTCGGACACCGTATTTCCCCATGCGCTCGGCGGCTTCCTCGGATTTGTGCGCCCCCTCAACGCCGGAATTGTCTTTCTCCACGGAATGTATCTTGTTGTGGACGAAAATCCCGGCTTCCTGCGCGGGGCGGGATAAGGGATTACGCTTGCCCTCGAAGCTCGGCGGCGTTTCCTGCTTGTCAAATTGCAGCCGCGATTTCTTCTTTGGGGGAAGTGCCGCCCGCGCTGCGTCCAGACGGTCGGCGGCTTTGTCCGATTTCTTGATGTACTTTTCCAGCTCCGGCGTTGCCCGTTCCTCGTCGGTAAATTGCAGACGGGACGGCTGCGCCTTTGACGCTGCGGCTTCCTGCGCCCGCCGGACAGCCTTTTTCGACGCTTTCCGGGTCTGTCCCGCGCCGATATGCTCCATGACGCGCTCGGCGGCTGCGTCCTGCGGCTTTGAAAAATGCTCCGGCGCGTGGGGCAAGGGAGATGACGGGGAAACCGCCCCTTGAAGCTGCGCCGCGTCCTGTGCGGCTTGCTGCTCCGGCGTTTTCTGAAAATCCGCGTCCTGTATGCGCTTGCTGATAAGCTCGCTTTCGCCCGTGGTCTGGTTTTGCTCGGTCAGCCCGTCGCGGCTCATTTTCTGCGTGATTTTGTCGCGGGGCTTCATCGGGTCTTTCAAGTGCTTTCACCTCCAATCCGCGCCCTTGCAAGGGCGCAATATTCAATGTTAATCTCAATGCCGATATAATGGCGGTCAAGGTCTTTTGCCGCCTTGCCCGTAGTGCCGCTTCCAAAGAACGGGTCTATCACAACGCCGCCTTTCGGACAGCCCGCCAAAATACAGGTTTCCGCTAACTTCGGCGGGAATGCGGCAAAATGCCCGCCCTTGTAAGGGACGGTGTTAATCAGCCATATATCCCGTTTGTTCCGCATGGTGGGGATCAGCGCGTCGTCGTAGTAGCCGCCTTTCCGCGCTTTGTTGATCCCCTGCACTTTACCCTGTCCGGGTACTTCCTCGGCATATTTGTGTCCGGCTGCGCGTCCCTGCCTGTACCGCGCCGCCGTCGTGGGGGCTATCGGATCGGCTATGGCGGCAGCGTCATAGAAATACTGCTTTGACTTTGCAAGCAGAAAAATGTGTTCATAGCAACGGCTCGGACGGTCTTTGCAGCTTTCGGGCATGGGGTTTTCTTTCTGCCAAATGATGTCGCTGCGTAAATACCACCCGTCCGCTCGCAGGGCAAACGCCAACAGCCACGGAATACCGATTAAATCCTTTTGCTTGCAGTTTGGGGCGCGGCGGTTAAGGGATAGGCTCTGCCCGTTCCTGCCCTTTGGATTTTTCGGGTCGGTGTAGCCGCCTTTGCTGCCGGTGCCGCAGTAGGTGTCTGCGATATTCAGCCAAAAGGTGCCGTCCGGGCGCAATACCCGTTTCAGCTCATGGAATACGGCGACAAGCCGATCAATGTACTGCTCCGGCGTGTCCTCGCGCCCGATCTGCGCGTCAAGCCCGTAGTCCCGCAGGGCATAATAGGGCGGGCTGGTAACGCAACAATGGACGCTTTCATTGGGCAGCTCCCGCAGGGCGCAGAGGGCGTCCCTGTTGATGATTACGTCCGTTTTCATGCGTCGCCCACTTCCTCCGGCTTCGTTGTCATTACGCGGTAAAGCTCGGTATCTTTCGGGAAACGGTCTATAAAGGGCAGTACCACGTTGCCGTAGAAGATAAGCCCCTCGCCCGCTTCGGTGTGGGTAACGTACTTCATCTGCTGCGGGGAAATGTTGAGCTGCTTTGCAAGGATAGCCCGGTCGCCCTGCGCCTGATTGAGCATGAGGACAAAATCGCTGTTTTCAAAGATGTTTTCCACTTCGCGGCTTGCCAAGAGGTCTTTGACGTTCTGCGTGATAGCGGTCGGTATGCCGCCCCATTTCCTAAACCGTTTCCAAATCTCGACGGAATAGGCTGCCGTCTGTTCCTCTTTCAAGAGCAAGTGAAACTCGTCCATGTAGTAGCGCGTCGCCTTTTTCTCTGCCCGGTTGACGGTCACCCGGTTCCACACCTGGTCTTGCACAATGAGCATACCTAACTTTTTGAGCTGCTTCCCAAGCTGCTTAATATCAAAGCAGACAAGGCGGTTTGAAAGCTCCACGTTGGTACGGTGGTTAAAGACGTTGAGTGAGCCGGAAACATACAGCTCCAACGCCGCCGCAATCCGCGCCGCTTCCGGCTCCGGCTGCTGCAAAAGCTCGTTGTAGAGGTCGCCCAAGACAGGCATTTTTGCCGGGTCTGGGTCGGCAAGGTACGGGCGGTACACGTTCCGTACAGCCCGGTCAATGACCGTCTTATCCACGGGCTGCAAGCCCTCCTTGCCGCCGATCACCAGCTCGCAGAGGGAAAGGATAAAGTCAGATTTCAGCGCAAGGGGGCTGTCGTCCTCGCTGTAATTGAGGTTAATATCCATAGGGTTGACGTACTGCGGCTTCCCGTCAATGCCCTTGCCCGTCGGGGAAAGCCGGATTACCTGTCCGCCCAAACGCTGCACAAGGGAGAAATACTCCGCTTCCGGGTCGCAGATGATAATATCGTCGTCCGTAATGAGGAAAGCGTTTGTCATTTCCCGCTTTGCCGCAAAGGATTTACCGCTTCCCGGCGTTCCCAAGATCAGCCCATTCGGGTTTTTAAGCTGCTTGCGGTCGCAAAGTATCATGTTGTTGCTTAAAGCGTTCAGCCCGTAATACAGGGCTCCCCCGGTCTGAAAAAGCTCCTGCGTGATAAAAGGGATAAAAATAGCGGTGCTGCTTGTCGTCAAGCCCCTTTGAATGGGGACGAGGTTTTCCCCGATAGGGACGCACGACAGCAAGCCCGCTTCCTGCTGGTAGTCAAGACGGGTCAAAGCGCAGTTGTATTTCTGCGCGATACCCGCCGCCGCGAACACGTCATTTTCCAACTTTTGCTTTGTGTCCGCTATGTTTACCACAAGGAACGTAAGGAGAAACATTCGCTCATTCCGGCTCTGTAAATCCTGCAAGAGATTTTTCGCTTCGCTGCCAAAGATGGCAAGGTCGGACGGAATAATATCCATGTCATAGCCGGAACGGACAGCTTTCTTCTGTTCCTCGATTTTCATTTTGTCAAGGTCTGTGATTTTCCGCTTAATCGTCTTAATGGCTTCGCTCTGGTCGATACTGCGAATATGGAGATTGACAATCACGCCCGTTTCAAGGTCGAGAATGTCCGACAAAATGCGGTCGTTCAGCTCCGGCGCAAGTATCTGTAAGAACGACACCGCGCCGATCTTATGCCCCATGCGGAACGTGCGCCCCTCTCCGAAACGGAACGACGGCGGGGCGATAAAATCTTTGGTGGAAAGCCCCGACGGGGCAAGCCACGCCCAGTCAAAGGAAAACGGCTCGCCCTCCGGGTGGAACACCCCATGCAGCACTTTCAAACGGTCATAGCCTGTCATGGGGCGGGCGGCTACGCCCAGCACCTTAAAATTGTTGAGTACGTCCGTTTCGATACGGGCAAGACGGGCTTTTGCCGCCGCCAAGCTGTCCGCTTCAATGGAAAAGGTGATGTATTTATATTTGACAAGCCCGTTGTTGCCTTTGGAAAGCTGGTTTTTGAGCATATCCGAATACTCGGCGCGAATGGAATTGAAAGCGTCGTCCCGCGCCGGAATGTCGATAGCCTTTTCCGCTTCGCCGCGCTGCGTCCCTTGATTGATGAAAGAGAGCTGCACCGAAACGGAAGCGTCAAAGTAATTCAGAAAGTCGCACCAGTTTTCAAAGATAGCGGTCTTGTCGTCCGCCTGTGCAAGCTGATAGTTAATATCCTCAAACACAACGCTTTTGCTGTATTTCTTTTCCGTAATCCTGCAAATCCCGTCCGGGTACATCTGCAAGTAGGGAATGGTCTGCTGCGCGGTATGCGCTTTCCCGTCGCCCTTTGCCTGTCTTATAAGGGCGGCAATCTGTTTCTGTTCGGCGCGGGATAATTTACGCTTTGTTCCTGCGGCGGCTTCCCGCGTCTTTTGCGCCTGTGCCTTTGACAATAGCCGATACCTCCTTTTCAAGTTTTCGCTGCCGTTCCAAGACGGCATAGAAGTTTTCCGTCTGATAAGGGCGTTCCTTTGGACGGGTAAACTTTGTCTGAATGATGTTCTTTACCACGACTTCAAGGGGCTGCCCGTGTCGTTCATACATGGCAAAGAGGAAACAGGGCAGCATAACGACAATCATTGCCATAGCTGCAAGGGTCGTCCCCGCGCTGCCTTTGAGCAAAAAGAAAAGCGGCAATCCCACAAGGAGAGCCGCGCCCAGACAAACGATCTGCCGTTTCGTAAGGTTAAATGCTACTTTGGTTTTGATTTTGGATAGGTCTTTGGGTACGGTAACATACGCCAAGCGAATACCCCCTTTCTGCCCTTAATGGGCGCTGAATATGGATTTTGCAAGTGCGCCGGATTTGAACAGGGAGAAACAGAGGATTACCGTATAGGCTGCAAGGGAGAATATCGCGCTGTGCAGATTATCGGCTACCACCATTTCATTGACAAGGACGGCGTAAATGCCGACGCATATCATAATGAGGAAACCTTGAAAACCGAGGGCAAACAGCCCTTTTAGGTAGTTGTTCCCGATCTGTCCCCATTCCCGGTTTGTCATAGTTGCGAATGGGATAGGCGAAACAGAGCAATACAGGTATATTTCTATCATTCTGCCGTAGAGGATAACCGTTATCAGCACCGACATGATTTTCATACATAGGCTGACAAGGCTTGTTTCCATAACGAGCAGGAGCAATTCGGGGATTTCCATAGCTTCCAGCCCGTCCTGCATGGACGCGAGGGCTTCGGCGGCGTCAATGGAAGTTTCGCCGCCGATCACCCCCGCCGCGCCGGAAACAACGTGCTGCGCCACGTCGAACACCGCCATTGTTATATCAAAGGTGTGCGTTACGAGGAATACCGCCACAAACGCTTTGAAAAACCATTTGAAAAACATAAAGGTGTCAACGTCGTGCATATTGTTTTTTTCCACTACCATGCTGATTAGCTCATAGCATAGGACATAGGTAATGACAAGCCCCGCAATCGGTACGACGACGTTTTCCGATAGCGTCTGTATCATGGAAAAGATATTCGCGTTCCAGCCTTGCGGGGTTTGCCCTACCTGCGTTGCGATTGTGCCTACTTTCTCGTTTACGTCCCCGAACATAGTTGACAGATTACCGTTGATGGCTCCGATCAGAATACCTTTTATCCATTCGTTAATCGCGTCAAGTATGCTCTGCATAGGCTACCTCCGCGGCTTATGAGAAAAGCCCGGAGAGAAGTGGCACCAACAGCATACCGACGAGGGCGACACCGCCGCCCGCCATGAGCTGCTTCATGCCCTGGCTTTTTGCGCCCGGATTATCATTTCCGTAGCCCTCAAGCAAGTTAATTACGCCCCAGATACCAAGTCCGGCACCGAGCGCGATAACGAGGGTCTGCAAAACGGTAACTGCCTGATTAAAAAATTCCATATAACCTCACTTTCTGCCGCATTTTGCGGCGGTAAAAAATTGTTTGTGTTGGATTTCGGGTAAAAAAATAGCGGTAGTCTTTTCGGCTATCGCATGGGGAAAGGGATATGCTGTTTATAGGTAGGGGCGCGTCCCCAATAGGGACAGGGATTTTTTCGTCTGATAAAAACCTCCCTTCTGCGCCGCCTTACAGGTCGGCGGCGTCTATGGCGTAGTAGTCAAATACTTCGTCCGGCTTGACGATTGCGGGGCGGCGTCGCAAGTGCTTTTCCATGTCAAAGGCGTTTTTCTTGTCGTAGTCGGAGAGGTATTTGTAGTTCGGGTGCTGCGTTATATCGTACTTATCGGAAAAGAACGGGCGCACACCCCGTAGCTGCAAGATACATTTGCCGCCGTCCATGACGGCGATTTCGTCCTGCGTCATAAGTTCCTTGCCGAGCTTTTGGAAGTTCAGCCCGTGGGACAGCTCCCGCCCGCGTGTTTCCGAGGTATTGAAGCTGTCAATCGTTTCTTTCCCCAAGATTTCCGATATTTCTTTGAGGGTTGTTTTCTCCTTGCCGCCGAGGAAAAGCGTGGTGTCGCAGTTGCCGACTATGGTATCGGCGTTGTCCTTATAGATTGCCTTTA
>ENA-ORNQ01001158-ORNQ01001158.1-human-gut-metagenome-genome-assembly--contig:-NODE-1158-length-21690-cov-3.329559_pt1 | contig 21690 bp, 16 predicted proteins | sample MGYA00242116_ERZ509024 | MGnify/ENA primary metagenome ERZ509024 (study PRJEB26280, sample SAMEA2338697) | human gut metagenome | biome: human gut; feature: human-associated habitat; material: faeces...
GGGTAGTGGGATTCGAACCCACGACCTCCAGAGCCACAATCTGGCGCGCTAACCAACTGCGCTATACCCACCATAGTGTTTTATTGGCTGTAAGTGGTGCGCCAGAAGGGAGTCGAACCCCCGACACACGGCTTAGAAGGCCGTTGCTCTATCCAGCTGAGCTACTGGCGCATAGAACATTTACTTTGCCTAAAAAGGCTGGAGCGGGTGATGGGAATCGAACCCACGCAATCAGCTTGGAAGGCTGAGATTCTACCATTGAACTACACCCGCATATGCGGCCTTCTTTTTCGAAGGCACGTGTTATTATATTATTGAAAGTATATTTTGTCAACGACTTTTTTTATATTTTCAAAATTGGCAAAGCCCATACAAAAATGAGCTTTGCCGAACTTCTGCCGCCAACTTCTTTATTTCCCTATTCGGGCCAAATTTTTTTCAAAATTACCATGAAGCAGCTTTTCCATCAGACCGGCTGAATAGTTGCGCCGAAGCATCTCTTCTATAATATCGCCGAAAACGCCAATATCACCGCTGTGACCTATCAGTTTATCACAGCCGTCAACATCACTGCCAAAGCCTAAAATATCTTCCCCGCCGATCATTAGCACAGCTTCAATATGTTCAAATAATTTTTCTAAACTTTTTCCGCCCACAAAATCCTCATACAGTGTCAGTCCCATAAAAGAATCCAATTCAATCAGTTTTTTAATCTGCCAGTCCTTTAAATTTCGAATATTTTGATGGATACGGTTTACATTCCCGTGGCTAAAAATTACATTTTTCAATTTTTCTGCACAAGACGCAAACATTCGTTCCCCGGCATGCGCAAGGTCAATCAAAATTCCATGACTGCCGATCTCACGCAGCACACATTCTCCAAACTGGGTAAGTTCACCGTCCTCCCGACAGCTGCCGCCCAGTGCGTTGGCCTGATTCCACATTGGCCCCACATAAACCGGCTTTTTTTCAATAATTTTTTGAGTATCTTTTAACGAGTTCAGCCAGCTAAGACCTTCAAATGCTAAAAAAGTTTGTTCTACCAGTTTTTTCCCTTCAAAAGCCTCTGTCTGCCTTTTTACTAAATTTTTTTCGGCTAAATGCCCTTCAAACGCAGCAAATACACTCTTTTTGAGCTTTCCCCTTGTTATGCCTTCCGGCGTAAGTCCTGTAATTCCCTCTTTTATCCGCCGGTAAAGATAGTCACAATGCGCATCAAAAACATACATAATCAACTCACCTCAATTATGATATGTCAAAAAACACGCAAATGTTAGGCCTCGCTTTAGGCGATATTTCTATTGTATTCCCTTGCCAAAGGATTTATACGCAGCAAAAAAATTTTTATGCCGCCATCCATTACCGCAACATACAGCCGGGATAATTAAGCCTATCCCGCCGGCCATCATTCCATACGCATTGTTAGAACAATCTTCTAACGGTCCCGTTCCTCTTTCCTAAAGTCTCACTCTTCTTGTTTACGGTATTTTTTTAGTGTCAGCGGGCCCAACAAGCCGGAAGGCTCTATCAGCAGATATTTGGAAAATTCGTCGCGCACACGGAACACATTGGTATTGCTTACGGTAACGCACAGCGTATTTTCGCCCGGCCGCACCGCGCCGGAAATATCAAATTCATACGGCGGAAGAATCGCCTTCCCCACCGGTATGCCGTTTACCTCCACCACGGCGGTTTCACCCACACGCCCGAGGTTCAGCAAAAAAGTACCCGCCTCCTCCAAGCGGAACGAAGCCTTATACTGCATATTGCCCGAAAAGCGCGGCAGCGCATCGGGGGCGGTAATATTGAATAGCGTATCCGTCGTTTTATAAAGCGAATACTCTTCCTCTTCCGGCTTTTTGACAAAAATATCAAACACCGGGGCAAGGGGAATCTCTTCCGTCACCGCTATTTCCTTTGCCTCCTGCGCTTTTCCGGCAAAGGAGCCGAAAAACAGCATCACCGAATGATACGGTTCCAGCACAATCGGCACCTCTTTTTCCGCCGTCTTTTTCACCGCAACGTTATGCATAGGGTCATATTCCGTATACGTGCCGCCGGCAAAGGCTGAAAGCGTAACGTTAACGGAAATCGGTTGGTGAATATCCTCGCTTACAAACATATAGATATGCGCGCCGCCGCGTTTATAATGGCTATATTTCAGTGCCGGAACCTCGCGGTCGCATACGACATCCCGCTTACCAAGCTGCGCAAAATAGGCCGGAAGATCTTCCACGGAAACCGACGGACGGCCGCCCGTATCCGTGCCTTTTTTCGCCGCATACACAAAACGCAGACCGGAGGCTTGCAGCTTTTCCTCCAAATGCGGCATAAGGCAGCCCGGCCACGGCACAATCAGCAAAGAATACTTGCCTTTAAGCTCCATAAGCACATCCTGCGGTACGATATCATAGTCGATCTGGTGGTCATACAGCACCTTGGCGCAGTCCTCCAGCGGCGTAAAATCAGTTTGCATCCAGTGCGCTTCGGCATCATAGAGCAGCGCACAGGAAATTTCCGCCTCCCCATCGCTGAGCAGATGGCAGCAGCGGTTCATATAATCCATAATATCCTTAAAATACGGGTACTGCGGGTTTTTGCCGGAATCATAAAAATTCGGCGGGCAGTCCGGATCATCCGGCTTAGGCGAAAACGCATGCGGCACAAAATAGTTGATTCCGCGCACCAGCATATGGTCGGCCAGGTACTTCATCATCTTCGTACCCTCACCCCAGCCGTACGCGCCGAAAATCTCACACATGGCCCGGCCCTTTTTGGCAGGGTCAAAATGTGCCAGAGAGGACGCCAGCTTTGCCAGATAATAATTGGCAAAATTATAAAGCATATGCTTATAGCTGACATAGCCCGCATTGCTGCACTCGGTAAGCCCCGGCATAATCTGGTGCAGAACAACGTCGATGCCGGCCATATCCATAGGGCCAATCGCGCGGAAATAATGGCCCGGCCCATAACCGGTTCCGGCATGACGGTGGTTATCCTCAATAATATGCCCGATGAACATCACACCGTGCTCGCGGCACCACTGCCCCACCGGCCGGCTGTAGTACTCTTCAAACGCACGGGAAACAATATCCATATATTTTAAGCGTATCTGCTGGGAAAGCCCGTTGTCAAAATCAAACCACAAACCCGGCAGCTTGGTATAAAAACCGTCGCCGTATGCTTCCCGCAGCTTTTTCGCCACGTTTTGATGCCAGGGCAGATGGAGAAACGGCTGTCCGAGATCCACATCGCCCGAAATCGCCGTATTGTTGTGGAAGCACGGCTCATCTGCAAAAAAACCTAAAAATGTATCTCCAAAATCCTCTTTAAAATGCGCATAGTGCGATTCAAATACCTCTTCAATATAAAGCTGGGTGGCCTCCGGGTTCAGTTTATCGGAATAGCACCGCGCATAGGGCGCGATTCCCACACGCGTTTTAACCAAAAAGGCAATACGCCACAACCCTTCGGGCAAGTCAAAATACACCATTCCGTCTGAAAGGCCGGATGTAATATCCAGCACCTCGCCGGTAAACAACGGGCTATCGGGAACATGCCGGCAGGCAAGCACAGCCAAAAGCTCCTCTCCCGGCTTTACCCAATGCTCAGCAAGCACCGCACCGCTTTCAACCGGTCCCGGAACATCCGCATGATATTCCGTAATACCAAAAGGCTGCAGATCCTTATATTTTTCGACAAAAATACCGTTGGCATAGCCGGAAGGAAAATGCTTATCATCCAAAATCCACAGCTTCATCCCCAGCTTTTTGCATTCGTCCAAAATCCGCCGTACGTCCTTCCACCAGCCCTCCCGGCAGAAATCCTCATGCGTGCGCGATTCCAAACAAACCGACCGTATGCCGGATTCATAAATACGGTGCAGCTCCGAAATATACAGTTCCTCGCTCTCCCCATGCAACCATAAAAACGGCGCCATATAGTCAAATTGCGTATTATCAAGACATTCCTGCAGTCGCTTATCCATAAAAAGCCTCCTAAAACCCATTCAAGTTTTTATTATTATAACAAACTGAAAATCCAAAAGCAATAAAAATAATACGCATTTTCCCGCTAATATACTCTATCTTGACACAGCAAAAAATCAACATTATAATAATTTATAAAGAATACATTGCAGGAGACATAAAATGCTTCAAGAAAATACCCCGAGCCTCTATACAGAACGTCTGTTTTTGCGTAAATTTACCGTTTCCGATATCCCCGCACTCTTTCGTATGCTGCAAGATTCTGAAATGAATACGTTTTTGCCTTGGTTTCCTTTAAAAAACATAACCGAAGCAGAACAGTTTTTAGAAAAAAATTTTTTATCGTATTATAAACTGCCTTCCGCTTACCGCTATGCCATATGCAAAAAAGAGAAAACCCATCCCATCGGTTACATAACGCTCGCCAATGACGACAGCTATGATTTTGGCTACGGTTTAACCAAAGAATTTTGGCATCAAGGCATCGCTACAGAAGCAGCCTCGGCCGTTGTTTCACGCCTTAAATCTGCGGGATATCCTTATATTACCGCTACCCATGCTATTAATAATCCCCGAAGCGGCCGGGTAATGCAAAAATTAGGAATGACCTACCGCTACTCCTATGTAGAGCAATGGCAGCCTAAAAATATTCCTGTAACGTTCCGAATGTATCAATTAAATTTTAATGGCAGCAGCAATACCTACCGCAAATATTGGGACCGGTACAGCAACCATTTTATAGAGAAAATTCTTTAAAAATCGCTGTCAGCGGATTTGTGCATTCTATAAGCTTCCCCCAGCTGTTCCGCATAGCAGAACAGTATTTTTTATATTTTAAACAAAAAAATCCTTTGCAGCAACAGGCGATCTCCTTATTGAAATTATTTAGAATTTTTACGTAAAAATCCACTACTCGTTATATACCAACAGAAAATAAACAGGACAAATTCAAAACGAATTTCCCCTGTTTATAGAATTAATAAATATGTGCTAAAGTCTGCTTCACTCTATCAGAGATTTTGGTTGTTCCAACACCAAATATAGATGTGTGAAGCGTGTCATTTATCGGATTTGTCCAAACTTCATCGATACCGCCTATCCCTTTTACCATTCCCAAAATAGAGCCTACGGTTGCACCATTGCAGTCTGTGTCAAAACCATTTTCTACTGCCATACAAATAGATTTTCCAAAATCGCCGTTTCCATAAAGAAGAGCTGCTACAACAACCATAGCATTCGATATTGTATGACACCAACCATAAGTTGTGTATTCATCATATCTATGATGAATACCTGCAAAACAATCTTTTTGAGAAATTCCGTGCTCATAGCCTTTCAAGACATCGGTAATTGCTTCATGCAATCTGGACGTGTGAGGAATTTGAGCAAGGCCGCTAAGAATAATATCCTTAATATTATCCGTACAGGCGGCCACTGCAAGCATTGCAGCCACAAACATTTCACCATATATGCCATTTTTGATATGGGAAATAGATGCATCACGAAATGCCATTTCAGCAGCAATTTCGGGTTTTCCAGGGTTGATATAGCCAAAATAGTCCCCTCGAATCTGCGCACCTATCCATTCACGGTACGGATTTTTATAAACAGCCGATTCCGGCGGTTCAAAACCTTTAACAAAATTGCAAAAAGCAACTCGCTCAGCCGTACAATAGGAGTCTTTACTTTGCAAAGCCAACCATGCTCTAGAAACATCATAAGAAGTAAAATCTCTTCCGTATTTTTTGATGATTTCCTGTGCCAGCACAACGTAATTTGTATCATCATCAATGGGCATACCATCGACCTTATCTGCGTAACACCTATTTATGAAACGAAAGCTATATTTATTTAATATATCATTATTTAAATCGCTATGCAGAATATATCTATACATAGGATAGTTTTTAGTCTCTTTCAGAAACGGAATTAACTCATTTGTTTTGATTCCCTCTACCGTTTTTCCCAAAAGACATCCGCATATTCTGCCCATCCATGCTCCATGGATCTTACTTTCCAACAACCTTTTATCAATAGACACCGGCAGGGATTGTACATCTTTCCTTAAATTCTTTATCTCCACCAAGGTGGACGGCTCAACATATTGATATCCTTCCGCCGTTTTAGCATGCAGCACAATATCAAACAAAATATCACCAAACATTTTCTTTGCTTCGTCTTTTGGAAGTCTGGAAACAGCAACGAACACATTTTCATATATCTTTATATCCAATCCTTCGTCTATGGATTGCTGATACTCCACAAGCAAATTAGAAGAATACGATTCCCAGTCATGTACATTTGCATATTTAGGCTTAAGCTTTTTATTAAAATTCAATTCCTCTGTAATGCGGGTGTCACTATCTAAAATTAAAGTATCAAGGGAAATATCAAAACATTTTGCAATTTTAATCAGCTTATCAATTTCCGGTACAGAAACATCACTTTCCCATTTCTGAACTGATTGTCTTGAAACTCCAAACAGCTCCGCAAATTGCTCCTGAGACATATTTGTATTCATACGCAGTTTATTTATTATTTCTCCGATTGCCACAATACTTACCTCCTATTATTTTTTATGATTATATCAAACAGTAAAAAGCTATACAACCAATCGGAAAGTGCTATTTATGCAACTGAAAGTTAAAAAAATCTATCCTTCAAAAACAATCTTTTATAAGCAATACTATATCTACGTCCTTTTCATATACAGCGCTCTCTCAAAAACCAAATATATCCGACAATATAAAACGCACCTGCTTTATTCCCGCTCCTCTTTTTCATGCCTTTTCCCGCTGGGAGAACAATTGAACAATCGTTTATATGCCCTAAAAAAAGCGGAATAATCCTGATAACCGCAGCGCAGATATACTTTAGTAGGGGCTTCCCCTACCGATATAAGATTTTTAGCAATATGCAGCCGCCGGATTTCTATATATTTTTTCGGTGATATCTTCATAGTCGCCCTAAACTCACGAAATAAATACGCCCGGCTTATATGAAAATAAACACATAGCTCCTGAATATCCTTAAGGGTTGTCAACTGGTTCTCGATATATTGCAGGCATCGGCTCATAAAGGGCGTAATAGACTCCTTGAGCCGTACAATATTCTGCCGCTCGGTAGCGTAGAGCAAATACAGCAGTTCTGCAATCGTACCGGTCATGATCCGCTCTTTCATATCCCCCGAAAACAAATCGGCAAAATCCTGCAGGCGATAAAACCCTTCACATATTCTTGCATTTGCCGACACATTAATAATACAAGGCTGCGAAAACAGCTCAAAAACCTCTTTTTCAACCGGAAGCCTTTTAAAATCAATCACAAACCGCACATACTGCATATCAGAAAGAATCTCAACGCCGTGAAGCTCTCGCGGCGGAACCAGGACTACATCCCCCGGAAACAGCTTCTTCCTCTCGTATTCAAGTACACATTCCGCATCGCCGGAAATAAAATACAGCACTTCATACCATTCATGCCGATGCAGTGAAATCTCATTATACTGCGGCTTTTCCGTTACACGGTAAGAGTATTGCCAATCCTTAAAAAACACATAGCTATTCATCATAATCACCTATACTATTATATCGTATCGTATACTTTTTGCAATATATTTTGATAAAAATATCAATTCTCATGCTATACTGTCTATGCTATACTAAAAAAACAGGAGATGATATAATGAAGCAATTTTGCTGTGACGCCCTAACTGTAAAAATTTCAGATACCGCCGCAGAGCTTGGAGATACCGCAGACAAAGATATTATCCAGGCAATACAGAAAGAGCTTAGAAAAAAAGAAGAAATCAACATAATTTTTGCCGCTGCTCCTTCGCAAAATGAAACACTGCGGGCATTACTTGCAGAAAAGAATGTGCCGTGGGAAAAAATCAATGCTTTTCATATGGATGAGTATATCGGTCTGCCGAAAGGCTCCCCTGCGTCATTTGGCTATTATTTGGCCCAGCATATCTTTAAAAAAGCCCCGTTTCGCGCCATACATTATATCAATGCATCGGCAACCGATCTTTCTGCCGAGGCCCAACGGTATTCTGCCCTTCTAACAGCATATCCGGCAGATATCATATGTTTAGGGATAGGCGAAAACGGACATCTTGCCTTCAATGACCCACCTGTAGCTGATTTTAACGATCCTCTCCTTGTAAAAAAAGTGGCATTGGACCAAACCTGCCGGATGCAGCAGGTACACGACGGATGTTTTGCTTCCCTTGATGAGGTCCCCCGTTATGCACTTACCCTCACAATTCCGGCACTTTTTAACGCAAAGCATCTGTTCTGCTCCGTTCCCTATGCGACCAAGGCAGCTGCCATCAAAGAAATGCTTACTACAAACAAGATTGATGAGCACTGCCCCGCCTCGATTCTGCGCAGACATCCTCATGCAGTTTTATATTGCGACAAAGAAAGTGCGGCGAAAATAAATGCTACGATATAAATGCGATAAAATTTTAACAGAAACCGGAATTTTTGACGGATATGTTTATGTACAGAACGAAAAAATATACGCCGTAACAAAGGAAGAACTGCCCTTCCGTAAAGAAATCGATCTCCGTACATTTTTTCTGGCACCGGGCTTTATCGATCTCCACTGCCACGGCGGAGATGGTTTTGAATTTATAGACGCTACCCCCGAAGCTTTTTCTCGCTGCTGTCAGATTCATTATCAGCATGGCACCCGCATCCTATATCCTACTTTTTCGGCTTCAGCTTTCCCAATTTTAAAAAAAGCCCTTACTATATTTGCAGCAGAAAAGAATCGGCAGCAAATGATCCTTCCCGGTGCACACTTAGAAGGACCCTACCTCTCTCCTCAAATGTGCGGTGCGCAAGACGCCGGCGCTGTCCGTGCCCCTGTGCGTCAGGAATATACTGCTTTAGTAAAACAGTTCGGTACTCTTATTAAACGCTGGACGTACGCTCCGGAACTGGACAAAAGCGGTGCGTTTATCCGCTTTTTAACAGAACATAAAATCATTGCTTCTATGGGGCATTCCGCCGCAACTTATGCAGAAGTCCTTCCTGCCTTTTCCGCAGGATGCCGCTTGGTTACTCATCTTTATTCCTGTACCTCCACCATTACACGGCAAAACGGGTTCCGGAAGCTGGGCATCATTGAAGCTGCATTTTTACTTAAAGATATGCTTGTTGAAGCGATTGGAGATGGCTGCCATCTTCCGCCGGAGCTGCTGAAGATGATCGTTCAAATCAAGGGATATGACCACGTATGTTTGGTTTCCGATGCCATTCGCTTTGCAGGTATAAAGAATTGCAGCGGTCTCACCAGCAGCGGAAACATTCCGTATTTGATCGAGGACGGAGTTGCCAAATTAACGGACCGCAGTGCTTTTGCAGGCAGCATCGCTACTGCAGACGTTCTTTTAAAACAAGCAGTACAAGCCGGCATTGAATTAAATAGCGCAGTAAATATGCTTACCGCCATACCGGCCAAAGCAATGCACTTAGCAGAATACGGGTCAATAACTCCCGGAAAACGTGCTGTTTTTACCGTATTTGATAAAAATTTTGATACCTTTTCGGATCTTTCATAAAGGAAGCTGCGCAACGCTTGCTTCCTTTTCCGTATTCGCAGATAGAAATAGTCGATTCTATTTCTTTAGGTTAAAAAGTTGGATGCATCCCCCATCTGCACGTTATTACTACATCCGGCACGTTGTCCAAAGATGAAAAAATCATAGATTTTTTAAATTTTTTGCTATTCCGGTTGACAGAGACATATATCAGCGATATAATAAAAGTTAGCAAGAGCTAACTTAATTAAGTTATTTTATTTTTTCTCTTAGTTAGCATTTGCTAACTAAGAGAAGATGCGGAGGAACAGACAATGATAAAAACAGTCCTGAAGATTGACGGAATGGCGTGCGGAATGTGTGAAGCTCACGTGAATGATGCAATAAGAAAAGCCTTTGCAGTAAAAAGGGTTACCTCCTCTCACAGTAAAGGAAAGACCGAAATCCTTACAGAAGCGCCTATTGACAACTATAAATTAAGAAACGCCGTTGAGCAAACCGGATACAAAGTACTCAGCATTCATACCGAAACCGATACAAAGAAACGATGTTCACTTTTCAAAAAGTAAACGACGGAAAAACGGTGCTATCGTAGAATTGAACAGCGCAATCCGTACATATAGGTGATCACGAACTTAAAGCTTTAAATGAAATAATTTTTACCTTGGAAGAGGGAAAATTTATTGTTATGTTCAATCCAATCAGTACAGGAAAAAGCACACTGCTGAACTCATTGAAAAGTTTTTACGGAGCTGCAAGCGGAATCACCAGGGTAACCACGCAGATTGCCGAACCGCCGCCGTAGATTTTGTATTCCGGTTGCCGTAAGCTGAATGACAGAGTAGAAAACCAAAACATTGAAGAATGAAAAAAAGAAAGGATATTCATGAATAATGCTGCAAGTACACTGATCATCCTTGGAACGGCGTTTATTTTTCACGTAGTAATCAGTAATGTAAAACGCCTTTGCCGGAAATATATAAAAAAGCAAAAGCGCCCGGAGGATTCTTAACTTCCGGCAATAAAACAGCACACTACAACGGATTAAGCATATTATATTGATTAAAAATTTCAGTTAGCAACAGCTAACTATTTCAAAAGGAGATCTCCATGTCAGAAGAACTGATTATCAGGCATTGCTCCCCAACGCTTGCAGGGATGAAAACCGGAAACATGTTTACCTGTCACTATTCGGACATCAATGAAATGCGAAAAGCTGTTCGCTTCTGGAACCGATTATTTACTAAAAAAGGTCTGCGCGTCCTTCCTTTACGGTTTCAGAAAAATTGCGCGTTGATTTATATATACCGCCCTTCCTATCTCTGCCGGGATTTAAAAAATGAAACAGCCTATCGGCTGCTTTGTGAACGGGGCTATGGTATGAAAACTCCGGAACACTGCATCGTACAGCTTATGAAGCGCATGAATACATACAAAGAATTTCCTCATGAAATCGGGCTGTTTCTCGGATATCCCCCGGAAGATGTCTCCGGGTTTATCGAGCATAACGCAAAGAACTGCAAATGTGCCGGCTGCTGGAAAGTTTATGGCAATGCACAAGAAGCACAAAAAACTTTTGCAAAGTATAAAAAATGCACTGATGTTTATTTTATGCAATACGCTAAGGGAAAGTCTATCGAACGGCTCACGGTAGCCGATTGATATATTATTTTAAAGAAAGGTTGGTACATCAATGAAAAAAATAGCCATTGTTTACTGGAGCGGAACCGGAAACACCGCAGCCATGGCTTCGGCCGTTGCCAACGGAATCAAAGACGCCGGTGCTGATGCAGTTATGCTGACTGCCTCTGAATTTGACGCCTCGATGATGGATTCGTTTGATGCCGTTGCTTTCGGTTGTCCATCAATGGGCGCAGAAGAATTAGAGGAAAGTGAATTTGCTCCGATGTTCGATGCCTGTGAGGAAAAACTCTCCGGCAAAAAAATCGCTCTATTCGGCTCTTATGGTTGGGGCGACGGAGAATGGATGCGCAACTGGGAAGAGATCTGCAAACGTGACGGCGCAGTCATAGCTTGCGATTCCGTAATCTGCTGCAATGCTCCCGATGATGACGCAATAAACGCCTGTAATGCACTTGGTAAAGCTCTGGTGTAAATCCTCAGCCACTGCGGACATACGAAATTCTTTCGTATGTCCGTATTATTCTATACATCAATCGTTGAAATTCCCAATATATAGCAGTACAAAAGCATTACAATCAAGCGGGTAAGTTGGTTATGACTTTTGCAAAAAGAGCAATAAGACAGGGAAAACAGCTTATTTTCCGCCGAAATAAAAAAATAAAGCCGGAGCAAAGAAAACTTTGCTCCGACGTGTCAAGAGGCAGCAAAAAAGATGCCGACGCAAAATTCTGATGTGGAGTTGAACCGACAAGAAAATATATGCAATGAAATATCGCTGACACGATATGATATACGGTTATGCCGTATGGTATACTTGCAAAGCAAGTATACCATACCCGCAGGGTAAATAACCCATTCCGACAGGAACGGATATCGTTGTAAAAAACCACTCTTACCTTGGTAGACAAAAGAGGTTCCTTTCGTGTCTAGGAGGCCTAAAAGTGCACCAGCTTGATACCTTTTCACACAAACACCCAACTATCATTTGAGGCGCCCAACTAAAAAACAACTATACGGTTATTGTTTTTCCTTTTCGCGCATTTTATAATATAATTGTGGCCACGAAAACAACAAGAGAGGTTTTATTATGAATATCTATTTTGCGGAAAAGCTGAAAAAGCTTCGAGCAGAGAAAAAAGTATCACAGGAAAAACTGGCACAGTATCTGGATGTTTCATCTCAGGCGGTAAGTAAATGGGAGACAGGAAACGCATACCCTGACATCACACTGCTTCCAGACCTGGCGCGCTTTTTCGGAGTTACGGTTGACGAGCTACTTTGCGTTGAGAAAATTGATGAAAAACGACTGTTCGACGAGTATTCTGAAAAGGCGGCGGACTTGTTCAGATCCGGTAACACCGCAGGCGCGCTCGCGCTATGGCAACAGGCGTACCGAAGTATGCCCAATAATATCGACGTTAAGGAAATGCTGATGTCTTCATACTTTGATACGGATCGTAAAAAGTATTTTAATGAGTTTTACGATCTTGCAATAGATATCTGCAACGAAAACGCTGAGGGAAAAGCATGGGCAATGTATTACAAAGGTCAGGCGATTTCACAACTCGCTCGTGTTTTTGCGGAACGTGGAGAAACGGAGGAGGCGCAAAAATGGGCAAGAGAGTCGATCTCGATTTTCAATTCTACGGAAATCATCGCTTCGATGATCGACATAGGCGAAGATTTGATCAACGATGTTGCATTCTGTACCTATTGGTTTTTGGAAGAACTATTTTATTTGGCATGTCGCATAGACGGAGATGACAGCATTGACCTTGGCATTGAATATAAACAAAACTGCTTTAAGACCGTGGCAAAGATATTTGAAACAGTCTATGAAAATGATGATACAGGTTTTGAACAGCTGCAGCATTTGTTTAATCTTCATCAAGGAATTGCTGAATACGAAGCAACAAAACAAGGCAACGAGTGTGTTATTAAGCATCACCTTGAACGTGCATTTGAGTGTTGCAAAAAGTCTATGGCAGTAAAAAAGCACAAACTGATTCATCCAATGCTGTACGGTTGGCAGACTTCTGATACTCCGAGCGATAACAAAAGTAATATTCGGTATTTGTCAGAACGCTTAAAACAGGATGTATATGATCCATATCGTCAGATAGATTGGTTTAAGACTATTGAAGTTGATACAGCAAAACTTCTTTGACCTTATCAAGGTCTGAATACGACAAACCCCTCTACGAAAACCTCTTTTGCCTTAGTAGACAAAAGAGGTTTTTTACATGGTGCGCCAGAGCATTCTATAATCGAACCGTTTACCTCTTGCAAGGTGACGGTTTTATTTACTTCTCTATAATTAAATGTTATGACCAGCTTATCGTCGTACAGATAAACGGCGTTTACAAAGCTGTTAATCAGCCTTTGTTTGTGTTCTTTCTTTGTTACTTCCATACTGCGAAATCTCTGTAGCCAGAAAATTAATCCCTCTTTGGTAAGAGGAGGGCGTTTCATTTCTTCTTTGATAATCTTTAATTCCAATTCTTCCTTGATGCTCTCAAGCTCGATCATACGCTGCTTTGTAGTAGTCGTGATAATCCCCTGTTCGATAGCATTCATCAGATTTGCTATCGCTCTTACTGTTTCACTCAGTTGTTGTTTTAATAGGATAATGGATGTATTTTCACTATTTGCCACATGAAGTACGATGCTTGCAATATCATCAATCACATCGTCCTGCATCAGCATATCTTTCGTATACCGAACAACAATATCTTCGATCCACTCCTTTTTGACAGTCTTTTTATCACAGGAGTGCTTGTACTTTGCGTTGTTGCATTTGTAGTACCGATGCACCGTACCGTTCCTACCTGTACCGCTTTCTCCTGTCATATAGACACCACATTTACCACAGAACAATTTGGTTGTCAGTAGATAGTCGTCCTCGGCCTTGTGCCTTGCGGCGGCTTTTTTGTTTTTCTGCAACTGCTCCTGCACCTTGTTGAACAAATCCGTTGGAACAATCTGCGGTATACCATTCTCGTGAACAATGTCTCTAAACCTATATTCACCGATGTAACGTCTGTTCTTCAGCATATCCGTTACAATATTGATGGATATTTTTGTGCCAAGTGATGTTGTTAATCCTTTGGCATTTAACAGGGTCACGATCTCCTTAATGGTCTTGCCTTTGGCGTACCACTTGAATGCTTCTAATACCCATGAAGCTTTCAAAGGATCAATCTCAAATAGTCGTTCTTTGTTAATGACATATCCAATAGGAACAGTACCGCCGTTGAATTTGCATTTCAAGGCATTTTCAGTCAAACCTCTTGTGACCTTTTCGGCAAGTTCAGCAGAGTAGTATTCCGCCATCCCTTCAAGTACGGATTCAAGCAGTATGCCCTCTGAACCATCGGATATGTGCTCCGTTGCCGAGACCACTCTGACATTGTTCTTTTTAAGCACATTCTTATAACGGGCTGAATCGTAACGATTTCTTGCGAAACGGTCTAACTTCCATACGATGATTACATCAAACTTCTGTTTTGAACTGTCTTTAATCATCTTTTGGAATTGTGGTCGGTTATCCGTCTTCGCAGACAGCGCTCTGTCAATGTACATATCCAAAATTGTAATACCATTCTTTAGAGCAAATGCCGTACATTCACGAACCTGTCCGTCAATGCTTTCTTCGCGTTGACTGTCCGAAGAATATCTTGCATAAATTACTGCCGTCATCCGCTTTTCACCTCCTGACAATATTCAATTTTTCCGTGAATCATAGTTTTATCACGCCCTTTCAATTTGATTGAATGCAATATTATAAAGTTCCCTTTCTCCCAATAAACTCCACCTTTCTGTTTGTAAGAATGCAGAGCTAATATGAAAAGCAAGGTTTTATTTGGCAAGAAAAATGCAAATCAATCTAATGTTATGCTTATCTAAAAGATATTTTGCTTGTTAGAGATATTATCCAATGCCGAAGAATCTTTCAAAAAAAGCTTGCAACTTTTGGATCACACTCTGCTTCTTTTCGGCACGATTTCCACCGCCGAAGCGGGACATCGGCGGCATAAGCTTATCAATTGCCGTACCGCTTGTCTTTACCGAACCGTCACGAAAAGCGACATCAATAAATTTTCGTGTTTCCTCTTCTTTTAGATTTTCTTCTTTAATGATAGAAACAAGCTGCCTTTCTTTTTCCTCGGCTACATAGCTGCGCCACTCAATCATTACATCGGAAACTTCGTTAATACCGGCAATGAAGTTCTCGATAAGCGCCTTTTTGCTGCGAAGCTCAGGACTGGCATCGACAGCCTTGCGGATTGTAATAAGCACCTCTTTATCATCACAATGAGAATCGTGATACTTCTTGACAAGCATCAGGATATAGTCAATATTGATCTCGATTTGCTTTATCAGCTCGATTTCAAAAACAATATCGTCTGTAATATCCTCTTTTTCTCCACCTGGCTTGCGATTCTTCCATTCATCACGCAGATCCTGATATCTGCCGAGATAATCCTGCAAGTCACGCTCGGAAAGGATTTCGTTCCCTGCAAATTCATCGAATGATGTCAGCAGATTACGCATACGAAGGATAGCGCCGAACAGGACGATAAATTCTTTCTGTTTTTGTTCTCCAATAATGCGCTCATCAGAAAGAGGAAACTTTGTTGTCAGTTCTTCTATCATATCGGCATAGCCGGGATGGTATTTCCCATCAGTATCCTCGTAGCCGAAATAATAGTCCCTGTATCCGCGCATCAGCACAATGCCGCCCGCTTTTTTGTCACCGAAAAGCGAGATAGCATCATCCGTGCGCTTTTGCAGATTGCGAAAACAAACAATATTACCGAATGTTTTAATAGAATTGAGAATGCGGTTCGTGCGGGAATACGCCTGAATAAGTCCGTGCATTTTAAGATTTTTATCTACCCACAGCGTGTTAAGCGTAGTTGCGTCAAAGCCTGTCAGGAACATATTGACCACAATGAGTAAGTCAAGTTCCTTGTTCTTCATTCGCAGCGACACATCTTTATAGTAGTTTTGGAATTTGTCGCCGTCTGTGGAATAGTTGGTATGGAACATCTCGTTGTAATCGGCAATAGCTGCGTCAAGAAAATCACGGGAATTTGCGTCGAGTGCGGAAGTATCTTCGGGATTTTCCTCGTCAAGAAGTCCGTCTGTTTCCGCTTCGTTCGCACCGTAACTGTAAATAAGGGCTACCTTTAACCGCCGTTGCGGATTTTCAGCCATCTGACGCTTAAATTCCGCATAATAAAGCTTAGCGGCGTCCACAGATGAAACTGCAAAAATGGAGTTGAAACCGCTGACACGCTGCTTTTGCTTGATTTCCTCAATAGTTGCTTTTCCGCTTGCAGATGCAACATCTGCCACATTCTGCAAAACATTAAAGGTATAAGTTTTATCCCCGCGGTAAGTTTTCTGGTCAAAATGAGTAAGTATGTAATCCGTCACCAAGCGAATGCGTTCAGGAGCCTGAAACGCCTTTTCCCGATTGATATCCCATACTTCTTTATCGTCAATATCCGGCTCCATATCCATGGTTTTGATATAGTCCACACGGAAGGGCAGCACATTTTTATCATTAATTGCATCTACAATGGTATAAGTATGTAATTGGTCGCCGAAAGCCTGCTCCGTTGTGCGGAGCGTGGGATTTTTGCTTACCCCTGCATTAACTGCAAAGATAGGTGTCCCCGTAAATCCGAATAAGTGATATTTTTTGAAATACTTCGTAATTGCCAAGTGCATATCACCGAACTGACTGCGGTGACATTCGTCAAAGATAATGACTACACGCTTGTCAAAAACGCTGTGACCTGCATTCTTTTTGATAAAGGTAGCAAGCTTTTGAATGGTCGTAATAATAATTTTTGCGTTATCATCTTCAAGCTGTTTTTTTAGAATCGCAGTAGAGGAATTGCTGTTTGCGGCGCCTTTTTCAAAGCGGTCATACTCCTTCATGGTCTGATAGTCAAGGTCTTTTCGGTCAACAACAAACAAAACCTTGTCAATATAGTCCAGCTTAGACGCAAGCTGTGCCGTCTTAAACGAAGTCAGCGTTTTTCCGCTGCCTGTTGTATGCCAAATATAACCGCCGCCTGCAACGCTGCCGTACTTCTTATAATTGTTTGCAACCTCAATACGGTTCAAAATACGCTCCGTTGCAACAATTTGATAAGGACGCATAACAAGCAGCATATTTTCAGCCGTAAAGACGCAGTAACGGGTTAATATGTTAAGCACGGTATGCTTGCAGAAAAAGGTCTTTGTAAAGTCCACAAGGTCAGGAATAATGCGGTTGTTGGCATCCGCCCAAAAAGAGGTAAACTCAAAGCTATTACTGGTTTTCTCTTTTTTCGCCTTATGGGAATTGGCATCTTTTATATGATTGAAACGTGTGGTATTGGAATAGTATTTTGTGTTCGTGCCGTTGGATACTACAAATATCTGCACAAATTCATAAAGTCCGCTTGACGCCCAAAAGCTGTCCCGCTGATAACGGTCTATCTGGTTAAAAGCCTCACGGATCGGCACACCTCTGCGCTTTAACTCAATATGTATAAGCGGCAACCCGTTTACAAGAATTGTCACATCATAACGGTTATCGTGCGCAGCGCCTTCGTTGGCAGAAACTGCGTATTGATTGATAACCTGAAGCGTATTGTTATGAATATTATTTTTGTCAATCAGCGTGATGTTTTTACTTTCTCCGTTATCACGCCGCAGAACCTGCACATGGTCTTCCTGAATAAGGCGTGTTTTTTCTGCAATGCCGTCTTTGGAATTGGCAAGAACCTCATGAAAAAAGTGATTCCACTCATCATCAGAAAACCGATAACCGTTCAGCTTTTCAAGCTGTATTCGCAGGTTGTCGATAAGGTCTTTTTCTTTATGTATGGTCAGATATTCGTAGCCTAAATCTTTCAGCAGACGTATAAATTCTTTTTCCAGCTCCGCTTCGCTTTGGTAAGCGTCCGAGCGCTTTTCCTGCGGCTTGTATTCAGTTACGACAGTGCTTTCGCTGGATTGTGCGACGATATTGAAATACGACATTGATTAAGCCCCCTTTACAATAGCGATAACGGCAATAATAATTGAAACAAGAGAAGCAATAGAAGCAAACAGACCGAAAAGATAATTGCGATTATAAAACCTGTCGACCTCTATACTTGCCATTCGGAACAAACGAGACAAAATAAAAGCAGTGAAACCATATAAAATTAAAAATATGTTTTGATACCACGGTAATTGAATCATGTTCCTCATTATAAATTGTGTAGGTACAACTGCAATAAATAATATAGAAAGAATCAATAAACACCATTTCATTAGCCGAAAGAATAATGAAATGAATGATTTTAACAGTGCTAAAGAAGCTCTATCTCCCTTTATATCTTTTTTGGGCAAGAACAATATTTTTATGAATACCTTTATCTCATTAAAAAACTTTTTGATTTTGCTCTTGTGATCCTTGTATCCTATTTTATCACGCCATTCTGCAAGAGTAGCTTTGCGTTGCTCTTCCTCTTTTTGAGCTTTTATTTCCTCAGCCTCAACAATAGCGCACGCAATTATATGCTGCATTTCTTCCGCACTCATATTTTCCGGCAGATTCATATTGACCGATTGCAAAGGCTTTAAAGCAGTATTCTGTTTTGCTTTTTTCTTGTTTCTGCTTTTTCTCATCAGCTTGTTTTCTCCTTAAAAGATAATAGCTTGTCCCTGTAATATTCATATTGCTTTTGCCGTGCTTCGATTTCGGCGGGCAAGCCGCTTGTAATATCATTACACAAAGTATCAAAACGGTCAAGAATGGCAACGATACGTTCTTGTTCTTCAAGAGTGGGAACGGGAATTGGTATTCTTCTAATATCAGCAAGACTAAAAGATTTTTGACTTGCTCCTTTTACATTTTTGTCTATCCATTGTTTAATCTCTAATGAATTCAATACGTAAAAAAGAAATCGTTTGCATATATTGGGATGAATAATTGCAACATTTTGCCCAAGGCAACAATCGTCGTTAGGAACTAAAGCAAAATTACCATATGATCCTACTCTTGAAACAACAATATCATCCTTATGAGGTCTGTATTTTTTCACAAATTTTGCAAATACCTCTTGACTAACTTTCAAGGTGCTTTCCGTATTTATATATCCATTTTTTACATCTTGCACTCTTATAATGCTAAATCCATTTTTGACATAGTCTGGTGTTTGATGCAAGGAGTCATAAACATCAGCAACATCAGATAATGATTTATGCACTGTTTTTGTCGTATCAAATGAAAGAACTTTTTTTTCATAATACTCATACTGTTTTTTTCTTGCCGTAAGCTCTGCCGTAAGCTCTGCCGTAAGCTCTGTGAAATTGTCCAGAATACGGACAATTTCACGCTGTACAGGCAAAGGTGGAACGGGGATTTGTAAAGTTCTAAAATCTCCACCTGTAAGTTTCGGAATATTACCGTGAATTAGGGATGTAACATCAATGGTTTGGATATAATGATACAAATACCGTAGCAAAACATCACTATTTTCTTCGATAATATGAGCATGATTATTAACCCAAATTTTTCCCACAGCCCAAGTAACTACGGGTGTTCCTGCTTTTGTTATGACGCTCCCATCTTCGCCAATCAAAACAAATGTGCCATCAAATATATAATCCGATACATAATCTTGAATACCATTCGCTCCATAGTACGGATATTCGCCAGCTTTTCGTAATGTTTTTGTTACTGGCTTTCTTTTCCGATCCAATATATTGCAGCATTTCTCTAATGTGCGCAATTCCACCACATCCGGGCAAAGATCCTGTATAAGCTCTTCAAGTTTACTCATAATCTTCCTCTTTTTCCTGTATAGGGAATTTCCGATCAAATTCCATCATTTTTTTATCGATATCTTCGTAAATAAACGGCATAAAGACTGGAGAATATATTTTCTCACCACATTTTCTCTCCCAACCTATAATATAATCACCTAATACCTCAAGAAATATTTGAGTTCCAAATGTTGCAACAAAATTCTTGCCTTGCATGCGATATTCATAGGCTTGTTTTAAAGAATAGAATATGGCATTAAGCATAGCTTGTTCATTTTTATCTTTGTCAATATATTCAATTCTAAATGATGCTTCATCGCCATTAATTAAATAACTTGATTCTATTGTTACATTTCGCTGAATAGCTTGAAAATCGGAGAAAATTAAATCTTCACCTGCATATTCATAAACAGTTATAGTTTGTCTCTCTAAGTGCTTTCTTATTTCGCCAGTTCGTGTGGCTATCACTGTTGGATTTTCAGTAGGTAATGTCCCACTCATACATAAAATAATATAATTCACTTTACGGTGATCAACTTTTTCCTCCATCAAACGTACCATATCTCCGAATATTGGTATAAAGTTATTTTTCTGCCTAAATGTTCCTTTTTTATTATTAAAAAATAAGTTTCTAAATTCTGAATGAAGTTCAATCAGCAATGCTAACTCTATATTATACTTTTCTCCAGATAGCTTCTTAAGGTTTGCTCTATATACATCGACACTTTCAAGATGTTTATCTAAAGAATACTCAAATGATTTTAAAAATATATTGTACGAAGATTTTTCTTTGTTTTCTACTTGCTTTGCAATTAAATTAACAATATCACTAATTGCGCCATTCGGTATTATCTTCGATGTTGTAACTTCTTCATGCCATCGTTTATATATCCTATATGTTTCCTTTTCTGCTGCAATTCCTGTTGATGCAATTTTACCATCTTTCTTTTGCAGCGAAAAATGATCGACACGAAAATGTTCAATTCCTATTAAGGTCCCTCTCTCATGTTTAGACGCAGGTGAAAAATATTTTACAAAATCCGGACGCTCTGGATTCTCCCTATTAAACTCACTTCCACTTATTTTACTAACAATTTGTTTGCTTTCTCCATGTAATAATTTCTTCGCTCTTATTACTCTATCCAAGCATAACTGTTCATTATTCTTCTTATCTGAAACCACTAATTACCCCTCAATCTCCTTAATAATCCTATCAATCTCATCACGCAGCACCTGTTCCCGTGTCACGATCTCTGCAATTTCTGCATTCAGCTTACCAATATCAATCTTTTCCCGTGTGTCCTCTGCTTCTACATAGGTGGAAACCGAAAGGTTATAGGCGTTCTGCTCGTTGCCCACCTCATCGTTTGGCACAAGGCGGCTGAAATACTGCTCGTCCTTTCTGTCCGCGGCGGCAGTAACGATACGCTGAATATTCGCTTCTGAAAGTCGGTTATTTTTCGTCACCTTTATAAATTCCCGTGACGCGTCTACAAACAAAATGGAATTATCCGTTTTGTTCTTTCTTAAAAGCATAATATCAACAGATATGGTGACATTGAGAAAGAGATTTGACGGCAGTTGTATGATAGCGTCCACATAGTTGTTATCCACAAGATATTTGCGGATTTTCTGTTCCGCACCGCCGCGGTACATAATACCGGGGAAACAGACGATTGCCGCCGCTCC
>ENA-ORNQ01001165-ORNQ01001165.1-human-gut-metagenome-genome-assembly--contig:-NODE-1165-length-21649-cov-5.601047_pt1 | contig 21649 bp, 19 predicted proteins | sample MGYA00242116_ERZ509024 | MGnify/ENA primary metagenome ERZ509024 (study PRJEB26280, sample SAMEA2338697) | human gut metagenome | biome: human gut; feature: human-associated habitat; material: faeces...
CTCCTGGGGTATGACCACCCGTCTGATCGGTGCGATCATCATGGTACACGGCGATGATTCGGGTCTGGTTCTGCCGCCGAGAATTGCACCGGTACAGGCGATGGTGATTCCGATCCAGCAGTACAAAGACGGCGTCATGGATGCTGCAAAGAGCGTCTGCGAGCGCCTTGGAAAAGTATGCCGCGCGAAGCTGGATGACTCGGACAAGAGCCCGGGCTGGAAGTTCTCCGAGCAGGAGATGCGCGGAATTCCGGTTCGTATCGAACTTGGACCGAAGGACATCGAGGCAGGCAAGTGCGTGGTAGTGCGCAGAGATACCAGAGAGAAGATCGAGGTCGCACTGGAGGATCTGGAGCAGAAGATTCCGGAGATTTTAGAGACTATCCAGAAAGAGATGTTCGAGCGTGCAAAGGCACACCGCGACGCGCATATCTGGGATGCCCACAATTATGAAGAATTAAAGGACATTGCGGCAAACAAACCGGGATTTATCCGCGGTATGTGGTGCGAGGATCAGGCGTGCGAGGACAAGATCAAAGAGGAGCTTGCCGTGACATCCCGCTGTATCCCGTTCCATGATCAGGAACAGATTTCCGGAACCTGCGTATGCTGCGGCAGACCGGCGCACAAGCTGGTATACTGGGGCAAGGCATATTAAGGAGAAGTGCGTGGATAAAAATGCAAAGATCAGCCTGCCTGCGAAGGTTGCGAGGATTCTGAATACCTTAGGCGAGCACGGATATGAAGCGTATGCGGTCGGAGGCTGCGTGCGCGATTCCCTGCTCGGGAGAACGCCGCAGGACTGGGACATTACGACCTCGGCGAGACCGGAGCAGGTCAAGGCTCTTTTCCGGCACACGATTGATACCGGGATCCAGCATGGGACGGTGACGGTCATGCTGGATCATGAGGGGTTCGAGGTCACAACCTACCGGATTGACGGAGAATACGAGGATGCGAGGCATCCAAAGGAAGTAGCGTTTACCGCGAATCTTCTGGAGGATCTGAAACGCCGCGATTTTACGATCAATGCGATGGCATACAACAACGAAGAGGGGCTTGTGGATCTGTTCGATGGAATCAGGGATTTACAGCGCAAAGTCATCCGCTGTGTCGGAAATCCGACCGAGCGGTTCAGTGAGGATGCACTGCGGATCCTGCGTGCCCTCCGCTTTTCCGCACAGCTCGGCTTCAAACTCGATCCGGCAACACTGGATGCCATCATAGCACTCGCGCCGACGCTTGAAAAAATCAGCGCTGAGCGGATCCGTGTGGAACTGAATAAACTGCTGATCTCGAAGCGGCCGGAGTACATGGAGGCCGTCTATGAGGCGGGTATTACAAAAATTGTGCTGCCGGAGTTTGATGAACTGATGAAAACGCCGCAGAACAATCCGCACCACTGCTATAATGTCGGTGAGCACACGATTGCCGCTCTGCAGCACGTTCCGGCAGATCCGATTCTGCGCTGGACGATGCTGCTCCACGACATTGCAAAACCGGCGTGCCGCACAACGGATGAGGCTGGCATCGATCATTTTAAAGGCCACGCACCGGCGGGGGAGAAAATGGCGAAAGCGATTCTGCGCCGTCTGAAATTCGACAACGAAACCATCCGCCAGGTCGCAGCATTGATCCGCTGGCATGACTGCCGCATGGCTCCGGAGAAACCGGTGATCCGCCGTATTCTGAATAAACTCGGCCCGGAGCTGTTCGAAAAACTGATGATCGTGCAGGAAGCCGATACGATGGCCAAAAGCCTGTACCAGCGGGAGGAAACCCTGGAACGGATCGGGAAGGTAAGGGAGTGCGTCAGAGAAATTCTCGATAACGGCGACTGCTTTACGTTGAAAACGCTGGCCGTTTCCGGCAAAGATCTGATGGAACTCGGTGTCCCGAAAGGCCCGAAAATCGGCGAATGCCTGAACGCGGCGCTGGAAGAAGTGATGAAAGATCCGGCGAAGAATACAAAAGAATACCTGACAGAGTACGTAAAAACACTGCTGTAAAGCCAAAACGGCAAACAAGAGAGCCGGGGACAGAACAATCCGTCCCCGACTCTCTTTTGTTTTTTGCTGGTTTTATGCGTTCAGATCACGCAGCAGATCCGCATACCAGCAGAACACATGGGCAATGCGGTACAGTTCGCTCTCCTTGGAGACGGTGCGCCACAGCTCTTTATAGCTGTGCAGCCACCGTTCGAGATCTCCGGCGAGTGCAAAACAGTCTTCTTTCTCCGGCAGAGTGCCCTCGGAAAGAAGGGAAGCGCGCAGGAACGGCAGCAGGCGGTTCAGCACTTTCAGGCCGTCTGCGGCGAGCAGGTACGCATAGATCATCGGACGGTTCTCCGGGCGGACGGTGCCGGCTTTCTCGTACAGAACGGCGCAGAGCGCGTCGATTGAAGCATTTGCTGCATCCGCATCGCCTTCCGCGCAGGAGCGGAGCAGTTCGGCAGCCTCTTCTTTGTCCTGATGCAGTTCGAGTGCTTCCTGTACCATAACGGCAGTGCGCCACGGATACGCATCCTGATGGCAGAGAAGATCGAGCACGGAAACGAGTTTTCCGGAGGCATCACCAAATTCCAGCACGGAAATCTGGCGGTTGATTTCCTCCTCCGGCAGAATGTCTGCATTCCAGGAGAACGCCGCGCCGTAGATCATGCCGATGCGGGAGAAGTCCGGGTGATTGATGTGGCCGTAATCGCCCCAGTCAGTGTTCAGAAGTCCCATTGCATGGCGTTCATGGCCGTAGCGCGCCATTCTGGAAATGTTTTCATACGCCTCATGATACTTGTTGATGAGCTGGTTCCATCCCTGTACGCCCGGGCATACATACAGATGCTCGGCACCGGAATTGGCAAGGCGGGTCAGACGCTCCGATGAAACATTTGACGCATAATCCCAGTGGAGGCAGATCAGGTTCTTCGGCAGGAGATGATAAACTTCCGGCTCCTGGCTGATGACATCACTCCAGAACATCGGCGTGCGGCCGGATTCAGTGATATAGTTGGCAAGCTCTGTCACAAACTCGGTGTAGATGACGGTGGTTCCCTTTTCCTCGGCGAGTGCGCGGGAAGCCCCTTTTCCAAGGTCAAACGTTTCATCCGCGCAGAGATTGAAATACTTCGAGGAGAAGAGCTGCATATATTCGGAAAGAATGTGTTTGGCAAGGGAGAGGCTCTCCGGGTTTGTGATATCGAGCGTATGGTGCGCCTGGCGGTCATAGAAGGAGAACGGAGCCGAAGCAGAGCCTTCCAGTTCGCACAGATGTGCATACGATTTCGTGCAGAGCAGCTTGTACAGATGGCCGAAGCTTGCAAGCGACGGAACGAGATCAATGCCAAGTCCCTTGCAGTAGCGGTCCAGCTCGAGGATGTCCTCTGCAGTGAGCGGCGTATCGTCGCGCCACATCTCGGTCAGATCGTCGAAGAGATAGCTGTGCTCGATGTAGAGCTGAAGCTGATTGATTTTATAGAAGCTCAAGGTGTCGGCAAGCTGTTTCAGATAGGAAAGCGTCGGAACACGTCCGCGGGTCGCATCGTGGTAGAAGCCGCGGTTTTCCATGGCCGGTTTGTCGGAGATCAGGACGGTTGGAAGAACAGCACCTGCCTGGCGGATCATCTGACGGAGTGTCTGCACGCCGTAGAGAACGCCGCTTTCCAGAGATCCGCAGATCGTGATGTTTTCCGGTGTGACAGCGAGGGTATAAGCCTCACGGGATAATTCCGGAGAGGCAGTCAGATAGATCAGGTGTGATCCCACCGGCTGATGACGGCGGCAGATGGCAGGACGGAATCCCGTCTGTGTCTCAATCTCCTGCTGCAGAAGCTGTGCTGCAGAAAAAAGCTCAGCCGGGCTCTCGGAATCGAGAAAAATGCGGCTGTCATAGTGAATTGTAAAGGTGCCCTCTCCGTAGGAAAGGGAAGATGGCTGTGGTAAGAAAATCATAAAAACCCTCCTTAAAATAAAATGATTTTAGAGAACCCCATAACAGGTGTTTTTCACCCTGTCAAGTTTGGAATATTTTACCATGCGGTGAAATTAAAAACAATAAAATAAGAGAAAAAGAAAATACTTTTAACATTGCTTTTGAGATGAAAGAAAAAACAGAAACCAGTATGCATGGCACAGGGTGGATACGCATACATTGAATCGTGACCCCAAAAACGATCACAACAGGGAAAGGAGTCAGGCTCTTGTATGATTATGGATTGAGTGTGCTGTCCCATTACGGTCTTACGGCTTCCGGCACAATGCGGGTGCGGGGCGCTTTATTGTGCCACACCGAACAGGGGGATAAGCTGATCAGCGAGTTCGGGACGGCGGCGGAAAAACTGGAGCAGCGGTATCTTCTACAGTGCCGCATCACGGAGTCGGGACTCCTGCGGTGCGATCAGATTCTGCGGAACGAAGAGGGAGCGCTTGCAACGCGCGGGGACGACGGAGGAACGTACATTGTGCGGAACTGGTACCCGGGCCGGGAATGTGAGACGGGAAACAGTGAGGATCTCATCCGCGCCTCGGACGCGCTGGCGCGGCTACATACGGCAGCTCATCTGCCGGTGAAAATGGAATACCGGAGGGAATCCCTCGTGGAGGAGTGCATCCGCCACAATGTGGAAATTCGAAAGATCCGAAAGTATTTGCAGACAAAAAAGAAGAAAAATGAGTTCGAAAAACTGCTGCTGGCAAGCGCCGGTCCGTATCTGGAACAGGGAGAGCGGGCAGCCGCGGAAATGAAAGCTTCTTCCTATGAAAAACTGCGGCAGCGGGCGGACGAAGAAGGCGCCGTCTGCCACGGGGAATTCAGCCAGCACAATATTCTGCTGGAAAACGGCAGAGGCGAAACGGCGGTCAATTTCGACAAGTGGAACTTCGATCTTCAGGTGGCAGATCTTGGCTATTTTATGCGGAAAATTCTGGAAAAACATGGCTGGAGCGAGCGCGCGGCAGAACGGATCTTAAACGCCTACAGTGCCAGACGGCCGCTCGATGAGGGGGAAATCGAGACACTCCGCCTCTATCTTTCCTATCCGTGGAAATACTGGAAACTGGCAAACCGCTACTACGGAAGCAGAAAATCGTGGATATCCGGGCGGAATACGGAGAAACTAAAAACACTCAATGCGCAGCAGGCAGACTGGCTGCGGTTTGTTAAGGGATCCTTCTTTTAACCGTGCGGTGGAAAAGAGTCTGTTTTTGGCAGAAATCGCCATAAAACCGCTGGTATGGGGGACTTTTTTCTTGACAAGAGAGACGCATTAGTATATAAATATATACAGCTACGCGAAAAAGCCGGTCAACGTAACAGACTGATCATCCGGAAGAAAAACAGCCGGCAGGGCAGGTCGTGTGTATCAGCGGGCCCGCGTACCATGTAAAAAACAAATGTAAGATACAGGAGGAGTAAAACTCATGAACAAAACAGAATTAGTTGCAGCTATGGCTGAGCAGACAAATTTATCCAAAAAAGATGCAGAGGCTGCTTTAAAAGCATTTATCGATGTAGTATCTGAAGAATTAAAGAAAGGTGAGAAAGTTCAGCTGGTAGGCTTTGGTACCTTCGAAGTATCCGAAAGAGCAGCAAGAGAAGGAAGAAATCCGCAGACTGGCGAGACCATGGAAATCAAAGCTTCCAAAACTCCGAAATTCAAAGCAGGAAAAGCTTTAAAGGACATGATGAACTAAGTAAAAATCTATGCGCTTAGATAAATTTTTAAAAGTATCAAGACTGATCAAGCGGCGTACCGTAGCCAATGAAGCCTGTGATGCAGGCCGTGTCCTCGTCAATGACAGACCGGCAAAAGCATCCGCACAGGTCAAGGCAGGAGATGTACTGGAAATTCAGTTCGGAAGTAAATCCGTCAGGGTAGAAGTGCTGAATGTGCAGGAAACCGTGAAAAAAGAAGAAGCACAGGAGCTTTACCGCTACTTATAAGAAGTGCGGCAGGATTCATGTGCAGCGAATAAAAAGAGAAAACCTTCATATAATGGGTGTATAGACCATTGTATGGAGGTTTTTTGCATGGGGGAGATGAACGAACAGGTGCACCGCCTTTTGCTGGAACAGCGGAAAACACTTTCTCTTGGCGGCGTGCAGGATGTGAAAAGCTTTGATGAGAACGAAGTTCTGCTCGTGACCGTCTGCGGTGTTCTTACCATCCGCGGAAAAGAGCTGCATGTGGGCCGCCTGGAGCTGGAAAAGGGAGAGGCGGATATCGAAGGCAGCATCGACAGCCTGGTCTATACGGAACATGGGCCGCTGCAGAAGAAGGGGTCTGCGCTTGCGCGGCTGTTCCGGTAAAAATGAGTGCGTATGTCACCCGGGAGCTGATTCTGCTCGCCTGTTCCATCTGGCAGGGGGCAGTCCTGGGGTTCTGGTACGATCTGATCAAGACAGCGCGGAAACTGATCCGCCACAGCCATGCGGCGGTATCTGCAGAGGACCTCTGCTACTGGATTGCGGCAGCGCTGTATCTGTTTGTACGGATTTACGGAGAGAACAGCGGCATTCTCCGCGGGTATCTGTTTGGCGGCATCCTTGGGGGCGCTGCATTGTACCACGCATCGTTTGGACGCTTTCTTCCGGAACTTCTGGCAAAGGGAATCAAAAAAGCAGGGCGAATCCTCGCTTTTCCAGGAAAATGGCTGGTAAAAAGTATGAAAAAACAGAGAAAAAGGTTGAAATTTCATGGGAAGAACGGTAAGATGTAACTACACATGTAAGAACAAAAGAAACAAGTCTGCGGACGAAAAACAACAGATAGTTTGGCTGCAGATGGTTGGAAAATAGAAAGCAAGGGTAAAGAAAAGAATGAAAGAAAGGGAAGAAAAGAATTCTGGCCGAAAGAAAAAAGTCAGAAAGAAGAGCCGTACAACAGAGTTCTCAATTACCGTAGTCCTGTGCTGCCTGGTTGCAGTCCTTACCGTAAAGGGAATCAGCCTTCAGCAGAAGGTCAATGCAAATGCATCCCGTCTTTCCAGTCTGGACAGCCAGATTGAAGAGGAGAAGCAGCACACCGATGATATTACCGCCTTGAAAGAATACATGCAGACCGATGAGTACATAGAAAAAACGGCAAGAGAAAAACTTGGCATGGTAAAGGATAATGAGATTTTATTTAAAGAATCCCAGTCGAAATAAACAAAACAGATAAAGAAAGGGCATGATTTCGCAGTCCCCTTTGAAGTCCAGAACAAAGAGAGGAGGAGCGGAACATGCCGGAGTGGATCATTGCCATGTTCCTGATCGGCGCATTGCTGTCAGCAGGGGACATGGCTAAAATTTTTTTGGAAGCCAGAAGAAGCCGCCGGGAAGCGGCCGTCTATGACAATCATCCGCAGAAACTGCAGATGGAGCACTACGCCGATTCGTTCCGCGTTCTGGCAGAGAGCTTTTACCAGATGCCGTCAAAAAGTGTGATGCCGGAGACGGGCCGGGTGGACAAGATTCTGGAAAAAGAACAGCAGGAAGTCTGCAGCCGCTGTGCGAAGGCGTCGTGGTGCTGGGAGCAGTACGGAAACCTGACGCGCGAGCGGTGCCAGGAACTTCTTCAGACAATCGCCGACGGGGATGAGGACGAGATCAGCCGTGCAAAAGGCGAATGGAACGCCTCCTGCCTGAACGGCTCCCGCTTTCTGGAACTGTTCTGGAACCGCTACCAGCAGGAACGCCAGACGGCGCTCTGGTCGGGGCGTGTGGCGGAGAGCCGCCGCGTGGTGGCAGAACAGTTAAGTGAAGTCGCCGGGATTATGGACCGCGCCGCGTGCGATCTGTACAGCCTCAACAGTCTGCCGGACGAGCTCTCGGAAAAAATCTGCCGCCAGATGAAGAAAAACGGGGCTTTCGTCCAGAAAATCTGGCTCCAGGAGCGGCCGAAAGAGCATTTACAGATCTATATGACGGTCAAAGCGGGCCGTCACTGCCGGATCACGCTTCGCCAGACGGCGGAACTGATCGGTTCCCTGTGCGGAATCCCGATGGTTGCGGTACGCGACGGGGCACAGGTCTTAAGCGGAGAATACCAGACGGTGCTGTTTCAGGAGGATGTGAAATTCCAGGTTCTCTACGGTGTGGGACGCATCACCAAGGAGCAGGAGAGTATATCCGGGGACAATTACAGTGTGCTCTGCGAAAACGGCCAGTTTGTCCTCTGCCTGTCGGACGGCATGGGTTCCGGGATCGAGGCAAACAGGGAGAGCGAGACGGTGGTGGAGCTGTTTGAACAGTTCCTGCGCGCCGGATTCCCGCGGATCATGGCGGCACGGATGATCAATTCGATGCTTCTGCTGCAGCCAAAGGAAGGGATGTTTTCCACGTTTGATGTTGCTTCGATTAATCTCTACACAGGCGTCTGCAGCTTTTTGAAAGGAGGTGCATCGCCGACGTTCCTTAGGCGGGATACGTGGGTGGAGGTTGTGGAGTCGACCAGTCTTGCCGCAGGTCTCGTTTCCCAGACGGATTTTGATACCACAACGAAAAAGCTGTACGACGGTGATTACCTTGTGATGATGACGGACGGAGTGCTGGACGCGCTGCCCGGGGACAGGACGGAGCAGATGAAGCAGCTTCTTCTCGAAGTGAAAAACAGCGAGCCGCGGGAATTTGCCCGGGAGCTTTTGGAACGCGTGCTGCGCCTCGGCGGTTGCCGCGCACGGGATGATATGACGGTTCTGGTCGCCAGAATCTGGAAAAAATAGGAGTAAAAACGAAGGATGCGAGAGAAAGTAAGAGCCTTTATGGAACAGTATCATATGGTAACGGCAGGCGAACGCGTGCTGCTCGGCCTCTCCGGCGGCGCGGATTCCGTCTGCCTGTTTCATCTGCTGCGGGAACTGCAGGAGCCGCTTGGCTTTTCGCTGCTGGCTGTCCACGTCAACCATAACCTGCGCGGCGCGGAAGCCGGGCGGGATGCGGCATTTGCAGAAAATCTGTGCCGGGAATATGATGTTCCGTTCTATCTCTATTCCTGTCCCGTGGAGAAGATCGCAAAAGAAAAGCATCTCTCGACGGAGGAGGCGGGACGCGCGGCGCGGCAGGAAGTTTTTGCAGCGTGCGCAAAGGAGCAGAGGGCAGTGAAAATTGCGCTCGCCCATCACCAGGATGACGTTGCGGAGACGATGCTGCATCACCTGGCACGGGGAACGTCGCTGGCCGGACTTGCCTCCTTACGCCCCGTGCGGGGGAATGTGATCCGTCCGCTTCTCTGCGTCGGACGAAAAGAGATCCGGCAGGAACTGGAAAGCCGGAAGTGTTCCTGGTGTGAGGACAGCACGAATGCAGAGGATGCTTACACGAGGAACGGAATCCGCCACCATGTGCTGCCGTATCTGACCGAAGAGGTCAATCCGCGTGCCGCCGCGCATATGGCACAGACATCGCTGGACCTGCTGGAAACGGAGGAATATCTGGAGCAGCAGACGGATCGGCTGATGGAGCGGTATGCATCCGCAGAGAAAAATGCGGTTGTGCTGCGTGATGCGGTGAGCAGCGAAGCGCCTCTTCTGCAGCGCTACGTGATCCGGCGCGTTCTGGAACAGCTGGCGGGAAAACGGAAGGATCTTACCAGGGAGCATCTGGAATCTGTGCGGGAACTTTTTGAAAAGCAGGTCGGAAAAAGTGTCTGCCTGCCGTATGGAATCACCGCCGTGCGCGGATACGAGACGCTCCGCCTGGAAAAGCAGGGAGTGCATTTAAAAGAAGAACGGAAAAGGAAAAGCGGCGAAGAAGTTCCAATTCCGGTTCCGGCCGGGTGGGAAGAGGAAAAAAGTCTCGCATTTGCAGAAAATCCAGTCACGATTGTGAAAAAAACATCGGTTTTTCCCGAAAGAATTGAAGAAAAAAAGTATACGAAATGCTTTGACTGTGATAAAATAAAAGACGGTCTTGTCCTCCGCACGAGAAGAAGCGGAGATTATCTGAGAGTAACCGCAAAAGGCGGGAAAAAGAAACTAAAAGATTATATGATTGATGCCAAGATACCGAAAGAGGAGCGGGATTCCATTCTGCTGCTCGCCGACGGACCGGAGATCTGGTGGGTCGTGGGGTATCGCAGAGGAGAGAGCGGCCGTGTCGGGGAAGACACGAAAGCAGTTCTGCAGATACAGATTGGCGTTGGTAAGGAGGAAAACAGATGAAAGAGACAATCAGAGTATTATTAAGCGAAGAAGAAGTAGACAGACGAATTAAAGAAGTAGCAGACCAGATCAACCGCGATTACGCAGGAAAAGAAGTGCACCTGATCTGCGTTTTAAAAGGCGGCGTATTCTTTATGTGCGAGCTGGCAAAACGCATCACAGTGCCGGTAAGCCTTGACTTTATGTCCGTATCAAGTTACGGCGATGACACCAAGTCCAGCGGAGTTGTCCGTATTGTAAAAGACCTGGATCAGCCGCTGGAAGGAAAAGACGTTCTGATCGTGGAGGATATCATCGATTCCGGAAGAACGCTTTACTATCTGATCGACATCCTGAAAAAGAGAAATCCGAAATCCGTACACCTGTGTACTCTGCTCGACAAGCCGGAGCGCAGAGTGTGCGATGTCAAAGTAGATTATACCTGCTTTAATATCCCGGACGAGTTCGTCGTAGGCTACGGTCTGGATTACGCACAGAAATATCGGAATCTTCCATACATCGGAGTAGTGGAGTTTCACGAAGACGAGGAGTAAAAAGAAAATATGAACAGACAGCGCAGTGGATTTGGACTCTACGCGGCGTTTATGGTGATTATCGTGCTTGCCATGTTCTATATCACCGGAAAAATCAGCGCAGGCAGCAGCCCAAGTCAGCAGAAATTTGAAACCGCCGTAAAAGACGGCAAAGTGACATCCGCGCAGATTGTCCAGAACAAAGAAGTGCCGACCGGCTCCGTCGTGGTACAGGAGCAGGGCGGTGACAGTTATACGGTCAACGTGACCGACGTAAACGCAGCTATCAGCCTTCTGGAGGATGCTGATGTAACGTACACCGTGCAGAATGTCCAGAGAGACAGCATTTTCATGACGTCCGTCCTGCCGGCCCTGCTGCTCGGTATGATCCTTCTTTTCGGCATGTCGATGATGAACCGCTCCATGGGCGGCGGTGGAGGCGGCGGAAACAAAATGATGAATTTTGGAAAAAGCAACGCCCATATGTCCACCGACAAAGACAAAAAAGTCCTGTTCCGCGATGTTGCGGGCTTAAAAGAGGAAAAAGAAGACCTTGTTGAGGTGGTCGATTTCCTGAAAGCACCGGAGAAATATACACAGGTCGGTGCGAGAATCCCGAAAGGAGTTCTTCTTGTGGGCCCTCCTGGAACCGGTAAAACCCTTCTGGCGAAAGCTGTTGCAGGAGAGGCAGGCGTGCCGTTCTTCAGCATTTCCGGATCGGATTTCGTGGAAATGTTCGTCGGCGTCGGCGCTTCCCGTGTCCGCGACCTGTTTGAGGAAGGAAAAAAACATGCGCCGTGCATCATCTTCATCGATGAGATCGACGCCGTGGCAAGACGAAGAGGCACCGGCATGGGCGGCGGCCACGATGAGAGAGAGCAGACATTAAACCAGCTTCTCGTTGAGATGGATGGTTTCGGCGTCAATGAGGGCATCATCGTGATGGCAGCGACGAACCGTGTCGATATCCTGGATCCGGCGATTCTCCGTCCGGGACGTTTTGACCGCCGCGTGGTTGTAGGACCGCCGGATGTCATGGGCCGTGAGGAAATCCTGAAAGTCCATGCAAAGAACAAACCGCTGGCCGAGGATGTGGATCTGAAACAGATCGCGCAGACGACCGCAGGCTTCACCGGCGCAGAGCTGGAGAACCTGCTGAACGAGGCAGCGATTATGGCGGCAAAGGACCGCAGAAGATTTGTGCGCCAGTCCGATATCAAGTCTGCTTTCATCAAAGTGGGCATCGGTGCGGAGAAGCGCAGTAAAGTCATTTCGGATAAAGAAAAACGGATCACCGCATACCATGAGACAGGCCATGCGATCCTGTTCCATATGTTGCCGGATATGGAGGCGGTCTATACGATCTCCATTATCCCGACAGGTCCTGGCGCAGCGGGCTACACGATGCCGCAGCCGGAGAACGATGATATGTTCCAGACGAGAGGCAAAATGATGCAGTACATCACCGTATGCCTCGGCGGCCGTGTGGCAGAGGAGCTGATCTTCGACGATATCACAACGGGCGCATCCCAGGATATCAAACAGGCGACGGCTACCGCGCGTTCCATGATTACGAAGTACGGTATGTCTGAGAACCTTGGTCTTGTCGCTTACGATTCCGACTCGGACGAGGTCTTCATCGGCCGCGACTGGGGCCATACGAAGAGCTACAGCGAGAATGTAGCCGCAGCCATCGACGAGGAAGTCCGCCAGATGATCGAGAAATGCCACGATCAGGCGAAACAGATTATTCTGGAGCATTCCTATGTGCTGCATGAGTGTGCAAAGCAGCTGATGGAAAAAGAGAAGCTGAGCCGTGCTGAATTCGAAGCCATTTTTGAGCAGGAAGCACAGATGACAGGAACAGAACCGGAAGTTTCTGGAGAAATCTGATATCTTTTTATTTGCAATAGAAAACCTGCAGAGAACAAAAAAAGTTTTTTGCAGGTTTTTTTCTGCGATTTTACGGGCGTTTGTGCAAATTAAAACAGAAAATCCGAAACGCCGGAAAAATTCATCGTTATTTTGAATAAGAATCAAATGAAAAAAAATCGCGATTTGTGCAGACTTTTCGAGGGACGTATGGTACTATAATAACTGTAAAAACCCCCCAATACATTATATAGTTTTTGCTACACCCCATAAGAGAAATACCTTCTCCAAAAGAGCCAGCGTACCCCGCTGGCTCTTTTACTGTATAAAAATCCAATAAACACAATCGTTACATGTGTTCAGAAAAAGGTTGTATTACATGGCGGTGTGGGGTAAAATATAAGGAATGAATGATTGAGAAAGACAGAGGCGTTAGTTCATGGATAAAACAAGAATGCAGCAGTATATGTCACAGATGCGGGCGATGTTCAACAAGCATGCGCTCTACAGCGATGAATCCCCGCAGTATCAGATTCCGTTTGAGCCGAACCCGGGCGACACGGTGAAGATCCGGTTCCGTACCCTGAAAAATAATGTAGATGCGGTTTATTTCATCAGCGGTTCCACCCGTGCACAGATGCAGGTCGGTTTGGTCCGGAACGGTTTTGATTATTACGAGATCGAGATTCCGGTCGGAAATGAGCCGATCCGCTATTTTTTTGAGATTCAGGCAGGCCGCGTGGTCTGTTATTACAACAAGCTCGGTGTCACAAGAGAGCTGCAGGAGATGTACTCTTTCGGCATTATCCCGGGCTTCCATACGCCGGACTGGGCGAAGGGCGCTGTCATGTATCAGATTTTTGTGGACCGCTTCTGCAACGGAGATCCGTCCAACGATGTGCTGACGGGAGAGTACAGCTACATCGGTGAGCAGGTCAACAAGGTGGATGACTGGAACCGCTTCCCGGAGCAGATGGATGTCCGCAATTTCTACGGCGGCGATCTGCAGGGCGTCATTGACAAGATGGATTATCTGCAGGATCTTGGTGTGCAGGTCATTTATCTGAATCCGGTGTTTGTTTCGCCGTCGAACCATAAGTATGATATTCAGGATTATGACTATATTGATCCGCATTTCGGAAAGATTGTCTCCGACGAAGGCGATCTGCTCTGGCCGGGCGACAAGGACAATACGCGGGCAACGCGGTATATTGACCGTGTGACGAACAGGGCGAACCTGGAGGCGAGCAATGAACTGTTTATCCACCTGGTGGAGGAGGCGCACAAGCGCGGCATGAAGGTGATTCTGGACGGCGTTTTCAACCACTGTGGTTCGTTTAACAAGTGGCTGGACCGCGAGCGGATTTACGAGGCCGGAAAGGGCTATGAGCCGGGCGCGTATGTGGCGCAGGACAGTCCGTATCACACGTTTTTTAAGTTTTATAACGAGCATAACTGGCCGTACAATGAGTTTTATGACGGCTGGTGGGGCCATGATACGCTGCCGAAGCTGAACTACGAGGGCTCGGAGAAGCTGATGGAGGATATTATGCGCATTGGCGCGAAGTGGGTTTCTCCGCCGTTTAATGCGGACGGCTGGCGGCTGGATGTGGCCGCTGACTTAGGACACAGCCCGGAGTTTAACCACAAGTTCTGGAAGGAGTTCCGGCGCGTTGTGAAGGAGGCGAATCCGGAGGCGATTATTCTGGCGGAGCACTACGGCGATGCGATGAGCTGGCTGCAGGGCGACGAGTGGGATACGGTGATGAACTATGATGCGTTTATGGAGCCGGTTTCCTGGTTTCTCACGGGTATGGAGAAGCACAGTGATGAGTTTAACCAGGGACTTCTCGGAAACAGTGAGAGTTTTATCGGGGCGATGACGTATCATATGCCGGCGTTTTATGCGCCTTCGCTGTATACGGCGATGAATGAGCTGGATAATCATGATCATTCGCGGTTCCTCACGAGAACGAATCATCGTGTGGGGCGTGTGGCGAATGTTGGGCCGTATGCGGCTGCGGAGAATACGAATAAGGCGGTGCTGCGCGAGGCGGTTGTGATTCAGATGACGTGGCCGGGGGCGCCGACGCTGTATTATGGGGATGAGGCCGGCCAGGTTGGGTTTACGGATCCGGATAACCGGAGGACGTATCCCTGGGGACAGGAGGATCAGGAGCTGATCCGATTCTATAAAGAAATGATTGCGGTGCATCGGAGATTTCCGGTGCTGGCGATGGGATCGCTGAAATTTTTGTACCATGATTATAATGTGCTTTCTTATGGACGGTTTAATCAGGAGGAGCAGGTAATTGTGGTGATTAATAACCGGAATGAGAGGGTGCATGTGGAGATTCCGGTGTGGCTTACCGGGATTAACCGGAGTTCGGTGGCGAAGCTGACGCAGGTGTTTGCGACGGAGGCGGTGGGATTTTCTTCGGAGGAGAAAGAAATCGAGGCACCGGCGGGCATACTGGAGATGGATTTGCTGCCGTTATCGGGAGTGGTACTGCATAGATGCGAGGAGTGACGGACGCCTCGCCGCCGCATCACGCAAGACCGAACGGGCGGCGGCGAGGCTGGTAGTGGGGACGGGAGGTTGAAAAATAGAAATGGAAAAAGAGCTCCGATCCGTATGAATCAGAGCTCTTAATCGTGCCGCAAACCGGGATCGAACCGGTACGGGTATCACTACCCACGGGATTTTAAGTCCCGGGCGTCTGCCAGTTCCGCCACTGCGGCATATGGACGGAGATGGATTCGAACCATCGAAGCAATTTGCAGCAGATTTACAGTCTGTCCCCTTTGGCCACTCGGGAATCCGTCCATGTATTTTGTTTTGTGTCAGAATGACTTCCGACATTGAATGATTATACTGGATGTGGAGGGAAAATGCAAGGGTTTTTTTGAAAAAAATAGAAAAAAGTTGAAAGGGGGGAGCAGGTCGGGTATAATATCAAATATATGGGCTTCTATATTGAGTAAAAATGGAGGATATAGGGTAAGTATGATTAAGATTAAGGATTATGTCCGGGTGGGGTCGCTGGAGGAGGCGTATGAGCTGAATCAGAAGAAAAGCGCCTGTATCCTGGGCGGGATGCTCTGGACGAAGATGGGGCAGAGGCAGGTGCAGACGGCGATTGATTTGTCCGGGCTGGGACTGGATCAGATTGAAGAGTCCGAGGAGGAGTTTTCGATTGGATGTATGGTGACGCTGCGGCAGATGGAGGAGCATGAGGGGCTGAATGCTTATACCGACGGTGCGGCACGGGAGAGTGTGCGGAGTATTGTCGGGGTGCAGTTCCGGAATCTGGCTACGGTGGGAGGCAGTATTTTCGGCAGATTTGGATTTTCGGATGTGCTGACGCTGTTTCTGGCGCTGGATACGGAGGTGGAGCTGGTTCATGCGGGACGGATGCCGCTGGCGGAGTTTGCCTGTTCAAAGAGAGACAGGGATGTGCTGGTAAGGCTGATTGTGAAGAAGCATGAGGGTGTTACGGTTTATCAGAGTCATCGAAATTCCAGAACGGATTTCCCGGTGCTGACGTGTGCGGTGCGGGTGGAAGACGGAAAAGGATGTGCGGTGCTTGGGGCAAGACCGGCGAAGGCGGCACGTGTAGAGCTTCCGGCGGAGCTGGCGGAAAAGCTGGCGGCTGGAAAGGCATCTGCGGAGGAGCTGAAGGCGGCAGCTTCGGAGATTTCTGATCAGTTTACGTATGGCAGTAATATGCGCGGAAGTGCAGAGTATCGTCATCAGCTGGGACGGGTGCTGCTGCGCAGATGTATGGAAGAAATTCAGAAGAAGGAGGAGCAGTGATGAAGATTTCGATGATCTTAAATGGAAAGAAGACGGAAGCGGAAATTGATGCAGACATGCTCCTGATCGATTTTGTGAGAAGCCAGGGATGCTACAGTGTGAAGCGCGGCTGTGAGACGTCGAACTGCGGGCTGTGTACGGTTTTTCTGGAGGGAAAACCGGTGCTGTCGTGTTCGGTGCTTGCGGCGCGGGCGAATGGATGTAAGGTGGATACGCTGGAAGGCCTGCAGGAGGAAGCAGAAGAATTTGGTTCCTTTATTGCCGGACAGGGCGCCGAGCAGTGCGGGTTCTGCAATCCGGGGATGATTATGAATGCGATTGCGCTGTTCCGGGAAAATCCGGATCCGAGTGAGGAAGAAATTAAAGAATATCTGGCGGGAAATCTCTGCCGCTGTTCCGGATATGAAGGACAGCTTCGGGGAATTTTGAATTTCCTTGCCTGGAAAAAGCAGCAGGGAGGTGCGTCATGAGCAGAGAAAATCATATCTATGAACCGGACTGGTCGGGAAGAACCGATCAGCTCTGCAGTGTGAATAAGCCGGTGATCAAAAAGGATGCCCTCGCGCTGGTAACCGGAAAGCCGGTTTATGTAGATGATCTGGCGCCGAAGGATTGTCTGATTGTCAAGGTACTGCGGAGTCCGCATGCCAATGCAATCGTAAAATCCGTGAAAAAGACGGCAGCAGAGCGTGTTCCGGGCATTGAGGCGATTTATACCTGGGAGGATGTGCCGAAACAGCGTTTTACAATGGCAGGACAGACCTACCCGGAACCAAGCCCGTATGACCGTCTGATCCTCGATCAGCATGTGCGCTACGTGGGAGATCCGGTGGCGATTATTGCCGGAAAAGATGAAAAATGCGTGGACCGTGCGCGGAAGCTCCTGAAAGTAGAGTACGAAGTGCTTCCGGCCATTCTGGATTTTCATCAGTCCAAGGATAATGAACTGCTGGTGCATCCGGAGGAAAGCTGGAAATCGCTCTGTCCGGTCGGTGCGGACAATCAGAGAAATCTCTGTGCAAGTGCGGAAGATCACAACGGAGATGTGGAAGCCGTGCTCGCAGAGTGCGATGAGGTCGTAGAGCATACGTATCATGTACGCGCAGCCCAGCAGGCGATGATGGAGACGTTCCGGACATACTGCTTTATGGATACCTACGGACGGCTGAATGTGCTGAGCTCGACCCAGATCGTTTACCATGCGCGCCGCATTCTGTCCAATGCACTCGGCATTCCGAAATCGAAGATCCGTGTTTCCAAGCCGAGAATCGGCGGCGGATTCGGAGCGAAGCAGACGGTGGTTGCCGAAATTTTCCCGGCGTTTGTAACCTGGAAAACCGGAAAACCGTCGAAAATGATCTTTACGAGGGAAGAGTCCCAGACAGCATCCACACCGCGCCATGAGATGGAAGTAACGATCCGCCTCGGTGCGATGAAGGACGGAAGAATCCGTGCGATCGATCTGTATACACTTTCCAACACGGGTGCATACGGCGAGCATGGACCGACAACGGTCGGCCTTTCCGGCCACAAATCGATTCCGATGTATGGATCTCTTGAGGCTTACCGGTTTGCATATGATGTTGTGTATTCCAACGTAATGTCAGCCGGTGCTTACCGCGGATACGGTGCGACGCAGGGTATCTTTGCCGTAGAATCTGCTGTCAGTGAGATGGCAGCGCGTCTTGGCATCGATCCGATCCGGATCCGGGAGCAGAACATGGTCCGTGAGGGACAGTTCATGCCGGCTTACTATGGCGAAACGGCAAACAGCTGTGCGCTTGACCAGTGCGTGGAGCGTGCGAAAGAGATGATCGGCTGGGATGAGAAATATCCGTGCCGTGATATGGGAAATGGAAAGGTGCGCAGCGTCGGCATTGCGATGGCGATGCAGGGCTCCTGTATTTCCAATCTCGATGTCGGATCGGCAACAATCAAAGTCAACGACGACGGCGGCTATACGATGCTGATCGCAGCGGCCGATATGGGAACCGGCTGCGATACGATTCTGTCCCAGATGGCGGCAGAGTGTCTGGAGTGTGATGTGGATGACATTACTGTTGTCGGCGCAGATACCGATACGTCCCCGTATGACTCCGGTTCCTATGCATCGAGTACGACGTATATTACCGGAAAAGCGGTGGAAAAAGCCTGCATGACGCTTCGGAAACGAATCTGTGCCCTGGCGGCAGAGCGGATGAACGTGCCGGAAGATGAGACAGAATTTACCGGTACCGGCGTCGTGCATGAAAAGAGCGGAAGCAGCATGACGATGGAAGAAATCGCAACAGCGGCCATGTGCAATAACGGCATCGCGCTGGAAGCGACGGAAAGCAACTGCTCTCCGGTATCGCCGCCGCCTTATATGGCTGGTGCGGTCGAGATCGAGCTGGATAAAGAGACCGGCGAGGTCAGGATTCTCGATTATGCCGCCGTTGTCGACTGCGGAACCGTCATCAACCCGAACCTTGCGCGCGTACAGGTCGAGGGCGGTCTGGTGCAGGGCATCGGCATGACGCTGTTTGAAAATATCCAGTACACGGACAAGGGTCAGATGATCAATAATTCGTTTATGCAGTATAAAGTGCCGACCCGCCTCGATATGGGCAAGCTGCGCGTCGAGTTTCGGAGCAGCTACGAGCCGACCGGTCCGTTCGGTGCAAAATCGATCGGCGAGATCGTCATCAACACACCGGCTCCGGCGCTGGCACATGCAGTCTACAATGCGACGGGTCTGTGGTTCCGCGAACTGCCGATCACGAGCGAGCAGATTGCAATGGGAATTGCGGAAAAAGAATGCGAGTAACGATACTTTATCTGGCAGCCGGGAACAGCAGACGGTTCGGGGAAAATAAGCTGCTCTATCCGCTGGATGGAAAGGCGGTGTACCGCCATCTGCTGGACCGGCTGGCCCAAATTGCCGGAAGGCATGAGAACTGGGAACTGCTGGTTGTGACGCAGTATGAAAGAATTCTGGAGGAGCTTGCGCCGCTGGTAAAAGCCGGGCGTCTGCAGACGATGTTTTCGCCGGACAGCGAAAAAGGAATTTCCTATACAATCCGCGCGGGAATCGAGGCGGCGGAGAAGCAAAATGCCGATGCCTGTGCGTGTTTTGTGGCGGATCAGCCGTACCTGAAGGAAGAGACGGCGGAGCGCTTTCTGGAATCCATGGAGAGGCAGAAGGCTCCACTTGGCTGCGTTTTCTGCGGCGGCGAGAGCGGCAATCCGGCGTGGTTTTCAAAACCTTATTTTTCAGAACTAAAAGAACTTTCCGGCGACCGCGGCGGGAAAAAGGTGCTGAAACGGCACTGGGAATCAGTAATTCCGTTCCGGGTCGAAGCCGCGTGGGAATTAAAGGATCTGGACCGGAAAGAGGATCTCTGATGCAGAGACACCGGCGGCTGCCATGAATAAAATTTGAGACAGTGCGAAATTTGATGGATTTGGACTTGCATTTCCAGTGAGAAGTAAGTACAATGGGTATAATAAAAATTCGGGAGGCTTCAAAAAAATGCAGTTATTGGAAGACAGAATCCGCAAAGACGGAAAAGTACGCGAGGGAAATGTCCTGAAGGTGGACAGCTTTTTAAATCATCAGATGGACGTCAATCTGTTCCGGGAAATCGGAAAAGAGTTTCAGCGTCGTTTTGCGGGAGAGGAGATCACGAAAATCCTGACCATCGAGGCATCTGGAATCGGAATTGCCTGTGTTGTGGCTGAAATTTTTAATGTTCCGGTTGTGTTTGCAAAGAAAACACAGACCAAAAATATCGCTGGCGATGTTTATACTACAAAAGTAGAATCTTTCACCCATGGAAGAGTTTATGATATCATTGTTTCCAAAGAATTTCTGGGAAAAGGAGACAAAGTTCTCCTGATCGATGATTTCCTGGCAAACGGAAAAGCGCTGGAAGGACTGGCAACCCTGGTACAGGATTCCGGTGCAGAGCTCGTAGGAGCAGGCGTTGTCATCGAAAAAGGGTTCCAGATCGGAGGAAAACTGCTGCGTGACCGCGGCATTCATCTGGAATCTCTTGCCATCGTCGATGGTATGGATGATAAAACCGGGGAAATTACCTTCCGGAAACAGTAAGGAGGCGTCAAAATGGCAAATCTGATTGCAAGAATTGCCGTTCTTCTGGTTCTGGCGGCCGCAGGAATGGTGCTGGCCGACAGAAAAGAAAAAATTGATCTCAGTGTGTCACTGCTGCTGTTTCTGGCGGCAGTCAATGTGACCTCTTTTTTCAGCCTGAAAGATAACAGGATTGTAGTTGTTATGATTCTGACGGTATATTTTCTGTTGTACGCAGGCGCAAAAGAGCTGCTGCGGAGACGGGCAGAGAAAAAAAGAAAATGAATGCAAACCGAACATCCGGCTGCGAGCACCCATGCAAAAGTGCCGGTCGGATGTTTTTTGAATTTTCCTGTAAATTCAAAAAACATCCGGGCAGGATCGCGCTGCAGAGCGATATTGCAGAAGAACTCCATATGGAAGGGGATGCCGCAAGAATCCACCAGCTCGTTTCTCTTCTTGTGGATAACGCCGTTAAATACACTCCGGAGGGTGGAAAAATCCACATTTTCTGGCGAAAAAACGGCAAAAAAGCAGAATTTTCGGTGCAGAATACCTGCGATACCCTGCCGGAAGGTGATCTCAACCGCCTCTTTGACCGCTTCTACCGTGCGGATGCGTCGCGGGCCAGGGAAAGCGGCGGCTATGGAATCGGCCTTTCCGTGGCAGCTGCAATTGTAAAGGCATATAAGGGAAAAATCACCGCAGAGCGGACACGAGATGGCATCTGTTTTAAAGCAGTCTTTCCGGCAAAAGCATGAAAGAAACACAATTCCGGAAAAACGGAAAAAATGACGGCAGGGCAGGAGAGAAAGACACACAAAAAAAGCAGAAATCGAAAGCTTTCAAGAAAGAAAAAACAAAAGAAAACAAAAGAAAACAAAAGAAAACAAAAGAAAACAAAAGGAGGAATATAGGATGTTTGATTGTGGTTTACAAAACATTTTCCAGCTGAAAAGCGGACAGTCCCGTTCCATCAACTGGGAAAACAGGAACGGAGAAAAAGGAAAAGGCGGCATGGCATCCAGCGATCTTGGTCCGTCCAGAAAAGGTTCCCCGTGTATCCCGAAAATAGAAGCAGGAGAGACCGTAACACTTGGTGAGATCCAGGGAGAAGGCATCATTCAGCACATCTGGATCACCGTCACAGACCGTACCAGTGAACGTAACCGTTATGTTCTGCGAGATCTTGTTCTGCGCATGTACTGGGACGATGAAGAATTCCCATCCGTGGAATGTC
>ENA-ORNQ01001169-ORNQ01001169.1-human-gut-metagenome-genome-assembly--contig:-NODE-1169-length-21572-cov-3.434354_pt1 | contig 21572 bp, 19 predicted proteins | sample MGYA00242116_ERZ509024 | MGnify/ENA primary metagenome ERZ509024 (study PRJEB26280, sample SAMEA2338697) | human gut metagenome | biome: human gut; feature: human-associated habitat; material: faeces...
CGCACTCCGTTGTCTTGCAGGTATTTCACGTTGGTATCTCCTTGCAGGAACCAAAGCAGTTCGTGTATGATGGATTTGAGATGTAACTTCTTGGTAGTGATACAGGGAAAGCCTTCTTCGAGGTTAAAGCGCATTTGATGGCCAAACACGCTGATGGTTCCCGTACCGGTGCGGTCTTCTTTATGGACACCTTCGGTCAGGATGCGGTTTAACAGGTTTAAATATTGTTTCATCTTCGGATTTTCATTTTACAGACTGCAAAAGTACACAATTTATCGGAAACTGGCTACTCGTTGGACACCTATAATGATGACCACCACCGTAGCAATTGCCAATGAAATGAAGTTTGTGTTGCTCATCAGATTGTAAGATTGCGAAGTGATGACTTCTACAATGACACCGAACAAGAAATTGAAACCGTCAAACACATAGAACAGTATGCAGCAAAGCACGGTACAGACTGTAGTGAGTACATCGGACATCCATTTGGCATGTTCGGGCAGCTGCCGTATCACTCGGCGTGAGAATCCGTTGTCTTCTATTTCATGCTTGTTGGCATGCATGAATTGGCTAATCAATTTATCATCATTTTCCATCATAACCGTTCTGTTTTAAGAAGTTAGAAAGTTTTTCTTTTCCACGCGAGAGGTGGGATTTGACAGTTCCGGCAGGCATACCGGTTACTATCGCTATTTTTTCTATCGGCAGGTCCTCCATAAAGAACAGAGTGATGCATGTTCGCTCTGCTTCTTTCAGTCGGCTCAATCCCCGATATATGTCCATTTGCTCGCCTACCTTGGTTTGTTCCACTTGGCAGGAGGCATCTATTTCCCGCTCTTCCAGTCCCGAAGTCTCTTTCTTGCCGCGAATATAGTCATAAAATACATTATAGGCAATACGATAAAGCCAGGTGGAGAAGCTGGAAAGGTTTTTGAACGAGCTCAGATTGGTGTATGCCTTCAAGAAAGTTTCCTGTGCCAAGTCATCGCTCAGTTCTCCATCGCCCAATGTCTGGTGGAGGAAGAAACGGCGCACGGGCGATTGATACTTTTTGACCAAAGTATCAAACGCCCGGGTGTTTTTGAAGACCACCACTTGTGCTACCAACGATATGTCGTTGAGCTGCCCCATTCTTTATTGTTCGTTGTGTGGAGTGTCTTCGTGTTCGTCACCGCTCATCCGGGTAGGGGAGGAGCCGTCTTTTTTTTGTTTGCGGGGAGCGGTGGTATAAGCAATCAGCACTTGTCCTATTCCCATACAGAAGATAAGGAAACCGATAGCGGCCAGTCCTTTGACACCGGTCATAACCCATAGGAAAACTCCCAGTCCGATACCTAAAAAGATATGGGTAATCCCTTTGGTCATAATCTCGTTGTTGCGGTTTCTCTCATTGAAGAGTTCCTGCGGAATGCTGTGCCCTGCAGCGAGTGCTTCGGCTGCCAGCTTGTATTTGGCTTGTTTATTCTTATATCGGAACCATAGTGTGATAGCGACGATGAACAGTGGCAGTCCGAATATCATAATGACGGAAATCAGTACAATAATCCCACCCATATCGTTTGACATGTTGTCTCCGAAGAAACTGAAATTGGCATTTGAATGGGCATCGGTCGGGGCATAAGCATCCGCATCGCTAAGTTCACTTATCACTACAGTATCCATTCGTGTACTGTCACCGGCCGAAGGAACCAGTTTTATTTTTTCTGCTGAAGCCGTCAGGCTGTATCCAATCAGGAAGGCAAAGATTAAAAAAAGCTGTTTCATACGTTTTATCTGTTTATTATTATTTTCTATAAGTTAGACGGAAGATGACTTCCTTTTGGTTGCAAATAGACGAAATATTTTTCATAAAACAGAGAAAAAGGTGGTATTTCCTTTGTCAGGACGCCATCAGCCTGCCGCTTGGAGCCTTGTAACAGAAATGAAACCTGATTGTTACAAAACCTTTAATGCAGTGTAACTCCCACGCAATCCGGTTCATCTACTTTTGCGGCAGATTTATAACGCATAAAAAAATATATGAAAAAGGTTATTAGATTAGTCTCTTGTATGCTGCTGACAGCAGGTATTTGTGGAAATGCTTTTGCAGGGAACAATGAAACGGTGGTAAAACAAGGTGCCATTCGCGGACGTGTGATAGACAACGGCAAACAAACGCTTCCGGGAGCTTCTATTTTTATTGAGAATCTGAAAACAGGAGTGATTAGTGACGTGAACGGTTTTTATACCTTACCCAATCTGAAACCGGATACTTATACCGTGAAGGTAACTTATGTGGGCTATAGCCCTATCGAAATGAACATCACAGTTCCCGAAGGCAAGACATTGGAGAAGGATATTGTGATGAGTGAAGGACTGGAGTTACAAGCTGTGCAGGTAAAAGGGGCTTTTCAAGGACAGAAGAAAGCTATCAATACGCAAAAAAACAATATGGGAATCACCAATGTGGTGTCGGCCGACCAGGTAGGCAAGTTCCCGGATTCGAATATCGGTGATGCATTGAAGCGTATCAGTGGTATCAATGTGCAATACGACCAGGGAGAAGCCCGTTTCGGACAGGTACGCGGTACGAGCGCCGATTTGAGTTCCGTTACCATCAACGGTAATCGTGTTCCTTCTGCCGAAGGGGATACGCGCAACGTACAGCTCGACCTCATTCCGGCAGATATGATTCAGACCATCGAAGTAAGTAAGGTCGTTACACCTGATATGGACGGTGATGCTATCGGTGGCTCTATCAATTTGGTGACTAAGAATTCTCCTTATAAACGTACTATCAATGCGACAGCAGGAAGCGGTTATAACTGGATTAGTGAGAAAGCCCAACTGAACTTAGGATTCACTTATGGTGACCGTTTCTTTCATGACAGGCTGGGAATGTTGCTTTCTGCTTCTTATCAAAATGCTCCTTCGGGTTCTTATGATACCGAGTTTATGTGGGAAAAAAGCGAAGACGGAAAGGCGTATGTCAATGATTACCAAATGCGTCAATACTTTGTTACCCGTGAGCGCCAAAGTTATTCGGCAGCATTTGATTTCGATATCAATGAGAACCATAAATTGACTTTCAAAGGTATTTTCAATAACCGTAACGACTGGGAAAACCGTTACCGCACGACTATAAAGGATTTGGATGAGAACGGAAAGGGAACTGTCCGTATTCAGACTAAAGCCGGTACACCCGATAACCGTAATGCCCGTTTGGAACGTCAGCGCACTATGGATTTTGCTTTGGGCGGTGAACATTTGTGGGGAGCTATCGGTATGGACTGGAACGCCAGTTATGCCAAAGCTACGGAAGAACGTCCGAATGAACGTTATCTCGATTTTCAGTTAAAGAAGCAGCAGTTTGATATGGATTTGAGTGATGAACGGCAACCGTTTGCTACTCCTCAATCGGGTTCTACCCTGACGTTGAGTGATAAATTCAGCTTAAAGGAACTGACCGAGCAACAGGAGGATATAAAAGAAGAAGACTTGAAGTTCTCTGCCAACTTCAAGGCAACGCTGAATAATGGTGCCAAACTGAAGTTCGGAGCGAAAGTGGTGCGTAAAACCAAAGAAAAAGAAATAGACTTTTATGAATATACACCGATAGATGAGGATGCCTTTATGGAAAACAGTCTGCGGAATATAGTCGACCAAAGTACAGATAAGTTTATGCCGGACAATAAATATCAGGTAGGTTCGTTTGCTGGTAAAGAGTATATCGGCGGATTGAATCTGAATGACCCTTCACAGTTCGAAAAGGAGCAGGTGCAGGCAGAACTGGCGGAGAACTTTGAAGCGCGTGAGACTGTCAGTTCGGGTTATGTACGTTTCGATCATCGGTTCAGCCGTGACATCAGCCTGATGGCAGGATTGCGTTTGGAACATACTTCTCTTCGATATACCGGGCGCAACTATGACGATGAAACAGACCAGACCACTAAGACCGACCGTATGACCAACAGCTACGTGAACTTCCTTCCTTCTCTCTTGGTGAAATGGGATGTAAATGATGATTTCAAGATTCGCGGTTCGTACACACAAACTTTGAGCCGGCCCAAATATTCGGCTTTGGTTCCGAGTGTGAATATTAACCGTGGCGACAACGAGATAAAGATTGGTAACTCAGACTTGAAACCGACTCTCTCTTATAATTTCGATTTGAGTGCGGATTATTATTTCAAGAGTATCGGTTTGGTGAGTGCAGGATTCTTTTATAAGAAGATAGATGACTTCATTGTCGATCAGGTGCTGACCAACTATGAATATCAAGGCACAGAATATACTCGTTTCACTCAGCCTAAAAATGCCGGAAACGCTAATCTGTGGGGATTGGAGTTTTCTTATCAGCGTGATTTCGGTTTCATCGCTCCGGCATTGAAATGTGTAGGTTTCTACGGAACATATACATATACCCACTCACGTGTAGAAGACTTTAACTTTGAAGGTCGCGAAAACGAAAGCGGACTGAGTCTGCCGGGGTCTCCCGAACACACTGCCAATGCTTCTCTCTATTTTGAAAAAGGAGGGTTGAATGTACGCTTAAGCTATAACCATGCATCCAGCTTTATCGATGAAATGGGACCGAGCACATTTTATGACAGATTCTATGATGCTGTGAATTATATGGATGTAAATGCCAGCTATACTTTTGGCAGAAAGGTGAAAATGACGTTCTATGCCGAAGCAAACAATTTATTGAACCAGCCGCTTCGTTACTATCAGGGAACGAAAGACCGGACAATGCAGGCCGAATATTATGGAGTGAAAGTAAATGCAGGTTTTAAAGTAAGTTTTTAAATAAATGAATAATATGAATATGTTGAAGATGATAGGAAAAATAAAAGAAGTATTGACATGGGTGTGGATTGCCGTTATCGGTACGGCTATCTGTGTGAATGTATGCGCTCAGACTCCGCAGGAGTGGAAGGGGCTGGAAAGACAACTGAATTTCTATATGGCTAATGATTTGGGAAGAAACGGTTATTATGACCAGAAACCTATTGCCGAGTTAATGGGCGAAATGGCTGATGCAATCGGTCCCGAATGTGTGTTTGCTGCCGGTGACGTACATCACTTTGAGGGGGTACGCAGTGTGAATGATCCGCTTTGGATGACTAACTATGAACTGATTTACAGCCATCCCGAGTTGATGATAGACTGGTTCCCGGTTTTGGGTAATCATGAGTATCGTGGGAATACACAGGCAGTATTGGATTATACGAACGTGAGTCGCCGTTGGTCAATGCCGGACCGTTATTATACGAAAGTATTCGATAAGAAGGGAACAAGTGTTCGCTTTGTGATGATAGATACGGCTCCGTTGATTGACAAATACCGCAACGAAAGCACTACTTATCCGGATGCTTGCAAACAGGATATGGACAAGCAGCTTGCGTGGATTGACTCTGTGCTGACTGTTGCCAAAGAAGACTGGATAGTGGTGATCGGTCATCATCCCATTTATGCGGAGACTCCGAAAGACAACAGTGAACGCAGTGATATGCAGAAACGTCTGGACCCTATATTGCGTAAACATAAAGTGGATATCTATGCCTGCGGACATATTCATAACTTCCAGCATATTCGTGTGCCGGGCAGTGATATTGACTACGTGGTGAATACCTCTGCTTCTCTGAGTCGGAAGGTGAAGGCTGTGGAAGGCACACAGTTCTGTAGTCCCGAACCGGGCTTCTCTATCTTCACGGTAGATAAAAAAGAGTTGGATATGCACATGGTCGACAAGACGGGAAAAGTAATTTATACGGTAAAACGTACGAAATAGACTTAGCAATATGGGGAAAAAGAGTATATTTGCAGCATAATGTATGCTGACAACAATGAATTTACCATCTGATTTTTCCCAAAGAACCCATGAATTACTGGGTGATAATGATTATAGACAGTTGGAGGATGCCTTGCAGAACGAAGCGCCTGTGAGCATCCGTGTTAATAGTGCCAAATGTGATAAAGAGGTAAAAGGGGAGCGAGTTCCCTGGTCTGCCAATGGAATATATTTGGCAGAACGTCCGACTTTTACGTTTGATCCTTTGTTTCATGCCGGATGCTATTATGTACAGGAGGCTTCTTCTATGTTTGTGGAGCAGGTGCTCCGGCAGTATGTCACCGGACCGGTAAAGATGCTGGATCTTTGTGCAGCTCCCGGTGGAAAGTCTACTCATGCCCGTAGTGTGCTTCCTGAAGGGAGTTTACTGGTGGCTAATGAAGTCATCCGGAATCGTTCGCAGATTCTTGCGGAGAATTTAACGAAGTGGGGACATCCGGATGTGGTAGTGACCAATAATGATCCGGCAGATTTTGCGGCTTTGCCGTCTTTCTTTGACGTGATTCTTACAGATGTCCCTTGCTCCGGTGAAGGTATGTTCCGTAAAGACCCTGTTGCTGTAGAAGAGTGGAGTTCCGAGAATGTAGAAATCTGTTGGCAGCGGCAGCGGCGGATTATTGGAGATATTTGGGACACGTTGAAGCCTGGGGGAGTTCTTATATATAGTACGTGTACATTTAATACAAAAGAGGACGAAGAGAATGCACGTTGGATTCAACAAGAGTATGGAGCCGAACCGTTAACTGTGCAAGTACAGGAAAACTGGAATATAACAGGAGATCTTTTACCGGATAATTGTGATGGTTCTAAATCTTCTATTCCTGTCTATCATTTTTTCCCTCATAAGACGAAAGGCGAAGGCTTTTTCCTGGTAGCTTTTCGGAAGCCGGAGACAGGAGACGAGATTCCGGTATCTTCTTTCGCCAAGGAGAAGACTTCTAAAAAGAAAGATAAGAAAGGAGGAGCAGCATCTTCTCCTGTTTCGAAAGAACAGCTGAATATTGCAAAAAGCTGGCTGAATGATGAAAATTCGGACAAGTATATATTGTCGGCAGAAGGAACAAGTATTCGGGCTTTTTCAAAGCATTATGCTGATGAATTAATGGCAATGAAACAATGCCTGAAAATCGTATCGGCAGGAGTGGAGATAGGAGAAGTGAAAGGAAAGGATTTGATACCTGACCATGCATTGGCGATGTGTAGTTCACTTTTATGCCGGGAAGCTTTCGCTACGGAAGAAATAAGTTATAAACAGGCTATCACTTATTTACGAAAAGAGGCCATTACCTTGCCGGTAACAGCCCCTCGTGGATATGTTTTGCTTACTTATCGGCATATTCCTCTCGGATTTGTGAAGAACATCGGTAATCGTGCCAATAATCTTTATCCGCAAGACTGGCGTATTCGTAGCGGATACTTGCCGGAAAATATACGCATATTATCGGAAAGTACAGTTGATTAAAGAAGACCCTGCTGATTAAGGCAGTATTCCGGCAGGTATTTCCTGTTCGGAAAGGGTAAAACTAATTTGTTTGCCTGTGCCTGGTTCACCTCCAGCGATTTCTTCCAGCGTGTAGGAAGGAGGTGGTGCAGGTGATGTCCGCGTTTTTCCGATGGGTGGAGTATTCCAATTCAGATTCAAGCTTTTATCCAAGCGGTGAAATACGTATGCATTTCCCCACAAGATGAATTTATGATTGGAAATAGGTGTTGCCACATCTTCCGAAAAGGTGAGAGTCAGTATAGCTTTCTCATTATTTCCTTCTTCTTTTTCCAGTTTGTAACTTCCTCGAGTTATTAAGGTTAGTCCGGATGAAAAAGCTGTTTGTTCTCCCTGTTTGAAAAAATAAGCATCCCGTGCGTGATTGTTAATTAGAAAAATGTCGGAAATGCCGGGCAGAAGATTTGCGTCTCCGTTGGGTAAGTTAGACAAGTAGCTGCGGAGCAACTTTATATCCTCGTAATTGTCGACAACCTTGATTGGCAGGGTGCAGGTTTCTTGTGTGGCGTTGTCCGTTACTGTCAGATAAGTTTGCCCGGTGAGAATACCGGTAACATAAATCATACGTCCGGCAGGTACTCCGGTCCAGCCGGTTTCGGTTCCTGCGCTTGCGATGCGTGTGTCTTTAACTTCAAGTGAGTAATCACCATTTCCGCTTTCCAGTCCAAGGTAACGTCTGCCACCCATGGGCACTTCATATTCACTGTTGTAAAAACGAAGTGGATTTTCTTCATCCTCTTTACATCCACTGAATAGTGTAAGGATGCAACATAACATGAATAGATAGAATTGTTTAGGTCTCATAATCTGTATTTTATGTTCGTTGCAAATGTAACATATTATTTTGAAATATTTAGTTGGAACTTGAAGAAAATGAGAGGGAGAGGGGAGATATATTCAGGCACGGATTACACAGATTTCACGGATTACGCTGTTACTTTATGACAATCATATTTCTAAAAGCCGTGAAATCTGTGTAACCCGTGCCTGAAATTATTATATAAACATACTTACATCACTTAAAATAGAAATTAGTATGTTCGGCGTAATCCATGTCTAAAGGATTTTATGTACTATTTATAGTTTACTCTTGTAAATCCGTGCCATTGCTTTCTGGTACTGATTTTCCAGTTGCAGATAATTTTGATGGCTTTGATAGATGACAGAAACTTCAACGAAATATTCAATCATACTAATCTGTCCACCTGTCAGAGCCTGTTTCAGCAGTGACAGATCTTGTTGCGACTGGAAAGTCTTGCTGTATTCTTCCATCGAAGCATGCAGTGTTTTCGCTTCCCGGTAAAGCTGTGCCAATTCGGACTCCACTTGCAGGGTAGCATTATCCTTTTGCAAGTCAATGTTAAGAGCCTGTGCTTTAGCGATTTTTACCTTATTCCGGTTTTCGAAAAGTGGGAAAGAGAAACCTACCACTACACCGTTGAAAGGTACGCCTGTTTCTGTGTTCCGGCGGTAGCCGAGTTCCAGTTTGGGTAGCCATTGTGATTTATTGACAGCAATCTGTTTACGGGCAACAAGACTTTCGTTGCCGAGTGCCATAAGAGTACGGTCCGTTGCCATGACTTCCGACTTCAATATTTGATAATCAGTAGGGAAAGGTATAGCCGGATATTGGTTTTCCTCGAAAACTACCGGAATATTACCATTCAGCGTATTCAGCTCCTGCTGTTTGTTGCGGAGTGCTGTTTCGTTCAGAGACGCTTCTGTTCTGACATTCAACAGTTCCAGATTGATTTTGTTGGTTTCGAGAGCATTTGCATCTCCTGTTTGAAGACGCTTGGCATACATCTTTGCAAGTTCTTCCGCATTGCGGAGGCGTTCTTCCAGAATATGCTTTTGCTGACGAAGCATGATAATGTCCAGGCAAAGTTCTTTTGCCTGTAACAGTTTCTCCTGACGAAAAACATCCGACTGACTGTCAAAAGCTCCGGCTTTGAGACGATTCAACTTGTTGCGTGTAGCATATAAACTAGGGAAATCAAAGCTTTGTGAAACAACCAGTTCGCCGATTGTTTCGCTTTTATCTTTCGCTCCCCATAGATGTGCGTAAGAAAGAGTAGGATCAGGCAAGTTATTATCCGTTTTAGCTTCCAGCTTCTGCGAAGTAATCAGTTGCTCGTTTGCCTGCAACTCCTTATTGTTCGTTTCGATATTCTTCAATACCTGTTCAATTCCGTTTTGGGCTTGCACTTTGCCTATGGTTAAGAAAAGAAGTGCAGCGCTTATGGTCATGATTTGTTTCATTTCTAATTTCTTTATTTATTACAAGCTATTGTTGATAGATACTTTATGATAAGACATCTATTTGTTTGGCACCGAGGAACGACCCGTTTCTCACCGAGAAACACTTGGTTCCTCACCGGGGAACGATGGTTTCCTCACCGAGGAAAAACATCACCTGCTACAGGCTTTCCTGGGCCTTTTTCCGATGCATCATCAGATAAACAATCGGAACGATAAAACCGTTCAAAAAAGTAGACGTTAATAACCCTCCTAAAATCACTTTTGCCATTGGACTTTGAATTTCGTTACCGGGCAAGTCGCCGCCGAGTGCCAATGGAATCAGTGCCAGTGCAGAAGACAATGCCGTCATCAAAATCGGATTCAGCCGGTCGAGAGAACCTCGGATCACACTATCGTATACATTCAAACCTTCTTCCTTTTGCAAATGATTGTAGTGGCTGATGAGCAACATACCGTTACGCGTTGCAATACCGAACAAGGAAATGAAACCGATGATAGCCGGAATACTGACTTCTCCTGTTGTAATCACCAAAGCAAATACACCACCGATCAGTGCCAGCGGAAGATTCAGCAAGATGACGCCCGACTCTTTCACGCTGCGGAACTCATTATACAATAACAAGAAGATTACTACAATGCTGATAAATGAAGTCAACGCCAGTGTCCGGCTGGCAGCCTGCTCACTTTCAAACTGTCCGCCATACTCGATGTGATAGCCTTCGGGTAGTTGCACCGATGTGTCGATGCGCTTCTGAATATCATTGACAACACTACGCAAATCGCGGTCGGCCACATTGGCAGAAATCACAATTTTACGTTTTACATTCTCGCGGTTGATCGTATTCGGTCCCATGGCTGATACCACTTCTGCTACATAGCTCAAAGGAACTTTGCGGCCGTCATTCGTATCTACCATCAAGTTCCGGATTTTTTCTATTTCATCCCGGGCATCATCCTTCACTTTCACGATCAGATCGAAACTCTTGCCTTGCTCATAAACCTGCGAGATTACTTTTCCAGCCAAAGCTACGTTCACATATTCCGAGAACTCCGGCAGAGTAATACCGAACTTAGCCAGCATTTCCCGTTTAGGCTGTATTTTCAGCTGCGGACGCTCAATCTGTTGCTCCACGTTCAGGTCGGCAACACCGGGAATATCACTGATAGCTCCTTTAATTTGATTACCGAGTGAGAACATTTTATTCAGATCGTCTCCGAACACCTTGATAGCGATATTCGCTTTCGTACCCGATAACATAGCGTCGATACGGTGGCTGATTGGTTGTCCGATTTCTATATTTGCCCCGGTGATAGTACCCAACTTTTCACGTACATCAGCTACCAGTTCACTGCGCGAACGATCTTTCAGTTCAAACGGAGCTTCTATTTCAGAAACGTTTACCCCTAACGCGTGCTCGTCCAGTTCGGCGCGTCCCGTTTTCCGGGCTACGGTTTGTATTTCGGGAATCGTCATCAATAACTCTTCTGCCCGATGTCCCATTTTATTGCTTTCTTCCAGTGAAATACCCGGTAGAGAACTAATATTGATGGTGAACGATCCTTCATTAAAGGAAGGAAGGAAACTGCGTCCGAGTGTAAAGAACACTCCGAGCGCAACCACAAAGAGTGCGATTGTACTTCCAAGTGTCACTCGTTTGTGTGCCAGCACCCAAGTCAGTGCCTTTTCATAACCCCCTTTCATCCAACGGGCAAGGGGAGCTTCTTTCAGTTCCTTGTTTGTCTTATTGCTTCCTAATAGATAAGAACAGAGCACCGGAGTCAGCGTCAGAGCAACTACTGTCGACGCGAACAATGCTACGATAAAGGCAACGCCCAGCGGAACCAACATTCTGCCTTCCATTCCGCTAAGGAAGAACAACGGAACAAAGCTGACAACGATAATCAGCGTAGAATTAAGTATAGGCATCCGCACCTCTTTCGAAGCATTGAATACCACCTCGAGTGTACTTAACCTTTCCGTTTCTGCTTTCTGACGGTTCTCCCGCAGTCGTTTATACACGTTTTCCACATCGACGATGGCGTCGTCTACCAATGATCCGATGGCTATCGCCATACCTCCGAGACTCATGGTGTTGATTGTCAGTCCCATGTAATGCAGCGTCAGAATCGAAACAAGCAGAGAAAGAGGCAGTGTTACCAATGAAATCAATGTAGTGCGCACATTTGCCAGGAACAGGAAGAGTACGATTACTACAAAAACACCTCCTTCAAAGAGTGATTTCTTCACATTGCCGATGGAGCTTTCGATAAAGCGGCTTTGACGGAATATGTCCGTTGAAACTTTTACGTCCGGTGGCAGGTTCTTTTGCAGGTCTTTCAAAGATGCTTCCAATTTATCCGTCAGTTCCAGCGTACTGGTAGCCGGCTGTTTGGTAATAGTCATCAGTACGGCAGATTTTCCACGCTCTGAAGCAGTTCCCAGTTTCGGGGCTTTCGGTCCGATGGTTACGTCCGCAATATCTTCCAGCGTGACAGGGAAGTTGTTCACTGTCTTTACTACCGCTTTGCCAAGTTGCTCTGTTTTAGAAGTTGAAAGTACACCGCGTACAATATATTCATTTCCAAATTCGTAGAGCACACCTCCATTTGCGTTCAGGTTCATATCCTGTGTCACAGCCATCACTTCTCCCATCGAAATGCCGTAATGACGCATCCGTTCGGGAGCCAGCTGAATCTGATATTCTTTGATATCTCCTCCGAGTACGGCAACCTGTGCCACTCCTCCGGTAGACAATAGACGGGGACGGATAGTCCAGTCCGCAATCGTACGAAGATCGAGCATCGAAGTGGAGTCGGCAGTCAGACCGACGATGAGCATTTCGCCCAAGATGGAAGATTGTGGGCCAAGTGTCGGTTTACCAACGTTGACCGGCAGTGATTCACTGACCACTGCTAACTTCTCGCTAACAATCTGGCGAGCGAGATAAATATCGGTTCCCCAATCGAATTCCACCCAAACCACCGAAAACCCGGTCGTCGAGGAGGAACGTACCCTACGCACATCGGTCGCTCCGTTCAATGCGGTTTCTACGGGGAAGGTCACCAACCGTTCCACCTCCTCGGGCGCCATACCCGGAGCCTCGGTCATGACGACTACCGTAGGAGCATTCAAATCGGGAAAGACATCGACGTCCATTTTCATAGATGTGTACAATCCCGCAAAAAGTAACAATACAGATGCCACTAAAATCAGCAGCCGATTGTTCAAAGAATATCGGATAATTTTATTCAACATGGCTGTAATGTATTAGTGGTTGTGCGAATGGCCTTCGGGAATCACTCCGCTATTGGCGGCGAGTTTTACCTGATAGACACCCCGTGTAACGACTTGGTCGCCTTCGTGCAAACCGGACAATATTCTCACATTCTCGCCATCGGAATTTCCGACTGTAACTTCTTGCTTTTTATACCCTTCTTCGTCCAAACGCAAATAGACGAAATAGAGCCCTTGTTCCTCGGTTAGTGCCGAAACAGGAACCACGATCGCATTATCGATCGATGTCGTCAACAAAAAGACTTCTATGTAGGCTCCGGGAACTATCTCGCCCTTATTGTCCAATTCGAAAACCACGGGGATATAAGCACCTCCCGCCAAAGTTCCCTTTCCGTAACTCAACAATCGCCCGTTCAACCGAGAAAGCTCATACACCCGGTCGTCATAAGGTGTCTTGAAATTGGCCGAAACAACCGCTGGCAATTCCTTATAATAACGTTGAGGAACTTCGGCCCGCAATTGTAAACGTTTATTTTGCGAAAGGGTCATCAGCGGTTGTCCCATCTCTACAAAATCACCGTCTTTCACCATGATATTTTTCAAATAACCTCCCATAGGGGCTTTCACGGCACTGCCCGACTTTCCTCCGCCAATGGCTTCATAAGCCAATTTCGCCGTCTCATAGTCTTTATATATCTGTTCGTATTCCTGTCGGGAAATGATCTGATCCTTTACCAACTCCTGAGCACGCTCATAGGTCTTGCGAGCAGTTTCGTAATCGATATAAGCCCGTTTAGCCGGATCTCCGGTAGCCATCTTCTCGGCAGAAACATTCAACAACACACTGCCTTTGGCGACCGAACTACCGTCGGTAATATGTTTACCGGCCAATGAAACCACACCGGCAACCGGCGAAACAACGGTTACTTCATCTCCCTGCGCAGCCAACAAAGTTCCCGAGCAAGAAATAACGCCATGAAATTTTTCGGGACGGATAGTCTTGGTCGTTAAACCTATGGCTTCGGCCTCGGCTTTTTTCAAAATTATCTCGTCGCTATGTTCTTCGGCTTCATGGTCATGACCTTCGTGTTCGTCGTGATTATGATCATGAGCTTCTATATGATCGCTATGTTGATGCTCATGTTCATCACTGTGAGAAGAAGACGAACCCGAACACCCCCAGAATATATAAGTGAAAAGAATTGAGAATATAATATTTCGTTTCATAGGTATAATTAATTATGGAATAAATAATAGTTATCAGTTCGAATACAAAAATACCGAACGAATTCTCTCTTATGGAATTAAGAGATATTTATACCTATGCGACGGGAGGAGCCCGCAGCCCCAACGTTTTAAGAAAAGTAAATGTATGCAGCCGCTCGATGTAAATACCGAAACAGGGAGATACTTCCAAACTGTCGATAACGAAATCGGACAACATAGCCCACGTCCCCAACAAAATTTTTACCGGGGCAAACTTTAATGTAAGATATTGATTTAAAGAAACTGTATCGACCGGAACCTTATATGCAAACCAACTACAACCGCTGCAATCGCCAGCCTTTTCGGGGATATCAGACGAATGGGTATCTCCCGACTCTGCGGCATCGATTACCCAGCAAATCATACCATTCTCATGATGGTGATGAGGAATCACCGTCGAAAAAACAGCCAGACAACCGGCCAAACAAACGAACAGTATTTTCAGTTTTTTCGCCCACATAAGACTTAATCTTGCAGACAAAGGTAAGGGAGATTATTTCAGAGGAGTTATACGATCCTTTCTTTTTTAGAAAATTTAAATATTCGACTTTACCCAATGGGAAATACATTCCGCTATCCCCTATTCGTCCAAGTCGTCATCTTCGAAATCGAAATCAAAATCGAATCCATCATCGGCATACTCCGATTCGAGGAATTGCTTCATTTGACGACCGTCTCTTTTCGTCGGTCGTCCCAATCCTTTTTGGCGATTGACAAAACCTCCTATACGCACCATTTCGAGCAATTCGTATTGTTCCGGCGGAGTGATATTCTCCAAATACCCGGGAACTAATTTTGCCCCCATACGATTTTCAGAGAGAGCCAAAACTCGAAAAGAATATGTTACAGGCGGTTTTCTCACTTGTATGACATCGCCAACTTTGATCATTCTGGAAGGTTTCACCGCAACTCCGTCGAGCATTACCCTTCCCTTTTTACAGGCTTCGGTCGCTATGGTACGAGTTTTAAAAATGCGGGTAGCCCACATGAATTTATCAATTCTTACCTCGTCTTTCGCCATATCTGCTATTTATTGTTATATTGATTCATAGTTTGCTGCACGCCGGCTAAACAAAAACTCTTGATAATCTCGCCGGCTCGTTCCAACTTTTCGGGGAGTTGCTTCTCCTCTTCCGGAGGAAAAGATCCTAAAACGAACTCTATTTGCCCCCCTCGCGGAAAATCATTCCCTATACCGAATCGAAGACGGGCATAGCATTGTGTACCCAATATTTCGCAAATATGTTTCAATCCATTATGACCGGCATCGCTGCCTTTGGGTTTCAATCTCAATGTACCGAACGGCAAAGCCAAATCGTCTACGACGACAAGCATATTCTCCACCGGTATATTTTCTTTTTGCAACCAGTACCGAACCGCATTTCCGCTCAAATTCATATAGGTCGAAGGTTTCAACAAAACCAACACACGTCCTTTTAACCGAAGTTCGCATGTAGCACCGTAACGTCCATCGGTAAAAACGAGATTGGACGCCTTAGCTAAGGCGTCCAATACTCTGAATCCTATGTTATGCCGGGTATTCTCGTATTCATAACCGATATTCCCCAACCCTACAATCAGATATTTCATCAATAAAACAGGTTTATCGATCGTTATTTAGCGGCAGCTTGCGCACCACGAGCGGCACGAGTCAAGTTAACCGCACAAACTACGGCATTCTTGGCGTTCATCAATTCCAAACCTTCGAAATGGAGTTCTCCCACTTGCAAGGTTTTACCCAATCCCAAATTGTCGATATTGATTACCAAACGTTCGGGGATATTGGAATAGATGGCTTTTACTTTCAGTTTTCTCATCGACAAACTCAATTTACCACCGGCACGTACACCCTCAGAGTGTCCTTCGAGTTGAACCGGAACTTCCATAACAACGGGTTTCTTATCGGATACTTCCAAGAAATCCATATGCAGAATAGCATCGGTTACAGGGTGGAATTGCAAATCTTTCAATACCGCCATCTTTTTTTCACCATCGATAGTCAACTCGACTGCAAAAATATCGGGAGTATAAACCAATTTACGAACGGCATCCTTAGTCACAGTGAAATCGGTAACGATAATACCTTTTTTACCACCGGGAAGTTCTACCAATTTTTCACAGGGTTTGAGCGCTCCTTGATAAGGCAATTCTACCAACTCGCCACCATTCAGCACTGCGGGAATCAATCCTTGCTTACGCAAACCTTTTACTGCTTTCTTGCCCAAATCGGTACGGGCCGTACCATTTAATTGAAATGTTTTCATCGTTGTGTTGTTTTGTGTTACTCAAAATTAAGCTTTCACTGCTCCTTAATTTCCCATCACACGGAATTTTCAAAAAGCGGGGCAAAGTTAACATTTTATTTTCTTACCCACAAGCCTTTACGAAATTATTCCTCTCGAAACAAAAAATCGGGGAAGCGTTTTTTCTCCGCTCTCCTTTCGCTATCTTTGTCACTATGAAGATAGGTGCGGTTCGGCATAGCCAAATCGGAAATAGAATTTCCGTTTGTCTTTACACTCACCTTTTTGTATCTTTGCAATTCATAATAAAGAATTTAAACACACCAACCACCATGAAAGGAAAAATCTTGGTTACCGGAGGAACGGGATACATCGGGTCTCATTCCACAGTAGAACTGCAAAACGCAGGTTACGAAGTTGTCATCATCGACAATCTATCCAACTCTAACATCGAAGTACTCGACGGAATCGAACGTATCACAGGCAAACGTCCTACGTTCGTCCAAGCCGACTGTACCGATATGGAGGCTTTGCGTCAGCTTTTTAAAGAGAATCCCGGAATAAAAGGGATCATACATTTCGCGGCGAGCAAAGCAGTGGGCGAATCGGTTCAAAAACCTTTGCTCTATTACCGCAACAATCTAATGTCTCTTGTTAATTTATTAACTTTAATGCCGGAATATGGCGTAGAAGGAATCGTATTTTCATCGTCTTGTACCGTTTACGGACAACCAGACGTTTTACCGGTAGACGAATCGGCTCCTATCAAACCTGCCTTATCGCCCTACGGCAACACCAAACAGATTTGCGAAGAAATTATTAAAGATACCATTCATGCCAGCGCTCCTTTCAAATCGATCATTCTCCGTTATTTCAACCCGATAGGGGCACACCCGACCGCCGAAATAGGAGAACTGCCCAACGGCGTTCCCCAAAACCTTATCCCATACTTGACCCAAACCGCCATAGGTATCCGCAAAGAATTGAGCGTATTCGGCGACGATTATCATACTCCCGACGGTTCTTGCATTCGCGATTACATCAACGTCGTAGATCTTGCAAAAGCTCATGTGACAGCCATGAATCGTATGCTTGAAAATAAATCGCCCGAAGCTATCGAGATATTCAACCTCGGTACGGGGCGAGGGGTTTCCGTGCTCGAACTAATTTCTGCATTTGAAAAAGCTACGGGGGTAAAAGTTCCTCACAAAATAGTAGGACGCCGAGAAGGCGATATAGAACAAGTGTGGGCTAACCCCGAAAGAGCGAATAAAGTTCTAGGCTGGACAGCACAAGAAAGTATCGAAGACACGCTTGCTTCTGCTTGGAAATGGCAATTGAAATTACGCGAAAGAGGTATTATGTAATGTATAATCATCTATCTTTCTAAAAAACAGAGCCTTTAATAAAGGCTCTGTTTTTTGTTTCTATCAAAGTTATCAGAAAGAAATATCCTCCTGTCTTATTGCATTATATTGCTTTTGTGAGTATGAAGATAGGCTGCGGTTCGGCATAGTCAAATCGGAAATGAGATTTCCGTTTGCCTCTGCACTCGCCTTTCGCTATCTTTGCCTTAAACAGAAATAAGAAGATATGCCGGAGGTATGTAGATTCTTTGGAATTACAATCAGTTTATAAATGCATCAACGACCCAAAATCCAGTATAACAACAATAAATAATTATTTTATATCTCTTTCGTCAAGCTAAACTCCTTATCGGCAAATAATTCGGCTAACCCGGATATTTGTTTAAACCGTAATAATTCGTCCTTATCCATACCAATATTCCGCATAATCCAGCTATCGGACATACCGGCTTTCGTCAACTCCGAAACAATTTCGCACATCAATTCGATACAATGCGTACCTCTCGCCCTATTATGCCGTATGGTAGAAGCCATTCTGTTCGAAAGGTCTTTATCTATCACCACCACCGGCAACAAACCCTTTTCCCTGTCATATATACGCTTGGAGGTTTTCATAACTTTATAGCGATGAAACCCGTCGACCAGTTCATACTGGTCTTTCTCCGGAATATAATAACACACACAGGGCATCGTATATCCGTCCTCCCAAATAGAAAGTTCGAGTAATTTCATCTCGGGCGGAGCAACAATATTCGGATTATACGTATTGGCGACCACTTTTTCCACGGGAACAGCAATCACATTGTAAACCGGACTTTTATACTCTTCCATTTTTCAAATCAATGCTTTATATTTTTCCATCACTCGTTCTTTTTGTTCTTTCTCGGCCTTATTCAAAGAAAAGCCCATGTATTTGCATGTATGATCGTTTTTAAGAATACATATACACATGCGTTTAAATGTGGGGAGTTCTTTAAATTCGGGGATATCAATATCGTCTAAATATTCCATTCGTACAGGTTTTTTCTCGGTCCTGTAATTGGAATGGTCACCTACGGTAATAGGAATTCCCATCTTTTCCAGCTTTCGAATGGTTTCATCTGCCAGACACCCCCCTTTATCCCGCCAGAAGTTCATACTCACCGACAATTTTCGCTGGTAATTTTTACGAGTGTTTTCCGGAAGCGTTTTCAACAAAAAATCCAAATATCCTTCCCATGTCATATTGGGTGGAAGTTTGATAGAATGCCAGCCCATCATAGATGTATTCCCATACAATCCGGCAAAATTCACCCCATTGACCCGACTTACCATTTTCCCCCACATATCCGGGTCTATCGCACGATACAAACGGAGGCTCGATATGGCCTGCGATATAAACGGGCTGGCCACCCTTTGCTTATCCAACGGGACCCCAGCTCGATAGTAGAGATCGTACAGCTTGTTATAATCCCAATGATACCGGCCGTTAGCGACCCACACGTCGGTCGTCAGCCAGTCGTAGAGCGGATAGGCGTTGCAGATGCCGCCGCCGGCCCACTGGCGTATCCACCGTTTTCCGGCGAACCGATGGTGGTTGCGGTCGCTGTAAATCGTGCGCCAGCGGTTGAAGCTCTCCTGCGTGCGGATGCCGATCAGACAGCACGTGCGCGCCGCACCGCTGCGTGCGTGGAGCCATTCGGCGAAGCGGTTCTGGAATTCGTAATCCCACATTTCGTCGGTGAAGAACGGGAAATCTAGATGCGTAAGGCATCCCTCAGGCATCTCCCGCACCCAGATGTCCCGCTTCGACTCCTCCCACGGCCGCCAGTATTGCCGGAACATCGAGGTGCAGGTCTGGACCTTGAACGGCACGCAGATCCGGTATACATCGAGGATATCGGTGTTCTCGGCCAGCATGCGGTCCACATAGTCGAGCGTATCGCGGTACTGGATTTCGTAATCCATATGGAAGACCCCAATCCGGCGCTGTAGTCCGTGCCGCCGGACGTAGTCGATGCAAAGGTTGAGTAGCACGCCGCTGTCCTTGCCGCCGGAGAAGGAGACGTAGATGTTGTCGAAAAGGTCGAAGACCGTTTTCAACCGCCGCTGTGTCCGCTCGTAGACGTTCATGGCTGCCGTTTTTTCCCGTATTGCATCGTCACGTACTGCGTCCACTCCTTCGTGGGGACGAAGCCCTCGGTGCGGAACACCTCGGCGTGGCGGAGCAGCGTCACGGAACGTATCGTATAGTCGCGGTGGTAGTATCGGATGATTTCGCGCAGGAAGCGCGACAGCAGCTGCGGATCGTCGCCCGAAACGTAGTAGTTGTTGATCTTGGCCACTCCGCCGTCGGTGATCTCCACGGGCATGAACCCGAAGACGGTCTCGCCTTCCCACGCGACGAACCACGTATGCGCACGCGAGGTCCAGAACGGATAGTTGTTGTTCTGGCGCAGCACGCTGCGTCGCATGACCAGCGGAGCGACGAGTGTATAAAGGCGGGGCGAAGTGCCGTCCAGTTTCTCGATTGTCATATCCGAAAGGTTATAAAACGACCGAATGTTATACATCTGTGACCGAATGTATTAAAAGCGCATTCGATCCTTCCAAATATAAAAAATATCGGTCGTTTTCCCAAATTTTCGGATCAGGGCGAAGGATGATATTGCACTGGTTTTTCTTTTGCACCAGCGTATTTTTTAGGCAGAAAAAATTATTTTTGCATACGAAACCGTTAACCTTGATTTATGAATTGTGCAAATCATCCTGCCGAAGCGGCAGTCGCCCAATGTACGGAATGCGGAAAAGGACTGTGTGTACAATGCGTACAAAACCAGCCAAAACCCGTATGCGCCGCATGCCATGAAAAATTGAGAAGCCAGACTGTCGGCTCGATTGTTTTTCATCTGCTTGTTTATGTCGGGCTGTTCATCCTGGGATATAAATTGAATTTCATGGAAGGGAATGGATTTCCCGACGGGAGATTTGCCAGCGGTTATACGCTGATGGCCGTGGTCTCCGGCTGGCAGTTCTTGAACTCTGTCGTCGGCTGGCGATTGGTGCAGGGAGATTTGACGGCTTGGGCGATCTATTACGTGCTTAAATTACTCATTTCCGTAATTGTCGGCTTTTTCACAGCCCCTTTCATGATCCTGTGGAACTTGATAAAACTGATATCTTTCATGATGCGACGATAACAATCTTCTAAAACAAGGGATAGCCTAATACTCTGGGATGCGTTCGATAAGGCTTTTCAACATATATTCAAAGAGGAATCGATCTGCCGGATACATGCCGAAAAGTTATTGAAATGCCTGATAATCTGTTTGGGCGAGAAATCACCCGTCGGGGTGAGGTGACGCGACTCGTTAATGAAGGGAGGGGGCTGTCCGAAATTTCGGACAGCCCCCTCCCGGTGTTTTCATAAACCAGTCATTTTATAGCACCTTGGCATTCGAAATCTCCCGGCTCGGAATTTCGGTAGTCTGATGCCGGGCTCCATTCTTTTCGATGATCTCCAATAAGAGCACCTTGTCGTCGGCGATTGTGAGCTTGGGCAGCGCGAATACCGTCCGCTGACGCTGATGTCCCCTTACAACGGCCGGATCGTTGCATACGCGCAGGATTTCGAGCGGTGTCTGCTGCTGTGCCGTACGCTTTGCGAGCTTCTTGTCGGCTACGATAAACTGTCGTGCATCCACCTCAAAGGAGATATTCGTGTCATTATACATGCAAGTATGTATGTAAATGACATCGTTGGAAACGTAAATTCCCAGCACCTCGACCTCGATGCCGTACTTCTTCGTGCGAATGCCTTTCACATCCGTACGGTTCTGCCGGTATATGTCGCTCAACATGCGTTTTATGGTCGCGGGCTTCTCTC
>ENA-ORNQ01001175-ORNQ01001175.1-human-gut-metagenome-genome-assembly--contig:-NODE-1175-length-21494-cov-3.400718_pt1 | contig 21494 bp, 10 predicted proteins | sample MGYA00242116_ERZ509024 | MGnify/ENA primary metagenome ERZ509024 (study PRJEB26280, sample SAMEA2338697) | human gut metagenome | biome: human gut; feature: human-associated habitat; material: faeces...
GAAGGGGAGCGGTGATACAGCACTCGCAGCGGAAGGAAAAGCCAAGAATATTGATAACAAATTTACAATCGGCTCGACAGGAAATACGGGGAAAATAACAATAAAAGGTTATCTCACTGATTTTACTCCATGCCGCAGGAAAAATCGAATTGTGGGCGTGGATAATTTCCTGTGGAGTTATTTTACCGAAAATCCTCAGACAGGTGGATTATGTCGATGTGTATGTGATAGTTTGGGTGTGCCGATTAAAGACTTTGTGATCGAGTCGGTGGATGAATTGCCACTAACGGTGATGGATAGCGAGCTGTTTGATATACCTGTGACAAAAGCTGGAGAAAGGTGGAATCAGCCGGTTGACTGGCGCGAGGGTATCTATGGTGGAACGGGGTATTATGAATTTTCCCTGGCAGAAGATAGTGCCCCATTGCCAGAGGGGATTTCTGTCAGCAGTGCCAATGGAAACCTTGAAGGAACACCGACAAGCAGTCATTCAGCCGGTATAGCAAAAATTGCAGTTACATCCGGTGAAGAGAGAAAGACGTTTGAGGTTCATTATGACGAGATTAAAGAAAAAGATTACCTATTGACCATTGGCGGAACAACGGTAAATATGGCATCTGATCAAATGGGAGCCGGATGGTCATACGAGAGTTCCACGACATCGCTCACTTTGGATGGTTATAATGGTGGTCCTATTACGGCAGAACGTGATTTGAGTATTAAATTAAAAGGGTCAAATGTGATTACGATACCGGCAGACGCCCAATATGGCATTCAATCAACAGGAAAAGTTACCATTGACGATACGACGTCAACGGTGGCAGACTGCCTGGACATTAAATGCAGCGAGGGGACGGAGCAGGCTTTAATGATAGCCACCGGTGGTTTTGGTGAGGAATGCGCCACGTATATTATTGGTGGAACCGTAAATCTTATAGAAAGCGGCACAAGCCGCCAATATGTTACAGGAATATCCCATTGGGTATATGTAGAGAACGATGCAGCCCTGAATATTAGCTTATCCGGTGAAGGGGAGCGAAAGGGAATTGGTGCTTTGATGAATCTAAATACCAGCGGAGAGACTTCGTTTCATGTGAACTCCCTACGAAGCAGTTCTTATGCGGTATATTCTGTGAATAAAAATGGAAGTGGTAATACAGCACTTACGGCGGAGGGAAAAGCCAAGAATGTTGGCAGCAAATTTACAATTGGTTCGACAGGAAATACAGGGAAAATAACAGTAAAAGGTTATCTTTCTGATTTAACTCCGTATGGAAAGAAAAATCGAATTGTGGGCGTGGACAATTTTCTGTGGAATTATTTTACCCAAAATCCTCAGACGGGTGGATTATGTCGATGCGTGTGTGATAGTTTTGGTGTGCCGCTTAAAGATTTCGTAATCGAGTCAGTGGATGAATTACCGCTAACAGTGATGGATAGTGCGTTGTTTGATATACCTGAGACCAAAGTAGGAGAAAGGTGGAATCAGGCGGTTAACTGGTGCGAAGGTATTTATGGTGGAACGGGGGATTATGAATTTTCACTGGCGGAAGATAGTGCCCCATTACCAGAGGGGATTTCTGTCAGTAGTACCAATGGAAACCTTGAGGGAATTCCGACAAGCGGTCATGCGGCTGGCGTGGCAAAGATTGCAGTCAAATCCGGTGGAGAGAAAAAGACATTTGAGGTCAATTATGGTGAGATAGCATACAACAATCCTGTGACTTCGTTAGAACTTGACAAGAGTGAAATCATTATGAACCAGGGAGAAGAAAAAGAACTTACGGCAACGATTCTTCCGGCTGATGCGGATCGTTGTGACGTAGACTGGAAAGGTGATTCCGATTATATTACTATCAGGGAACAAACTTTTGTTTCGGGTTCAAATAAACGTGAAGCAGTATTGACAGCAAAACAAACAGCAGGTGTAACGAGTGTATCGGCAGTGTCGGTGATTGGAAACTATAAAAAGACTTGTACCGTGTATATTAAAGAGAAAAAACCAAGGGCGACAGCCAGTCAGACGTCGATTTGTGATTTGATACCAAATCAGAAGTATATGATTAATGGGATTCAGATGACAGCAGATTCCTCGGGACAAATTGCAATTGATGACAGCTGGAGAGAAACTACAGTGTCAATTGTGAGGGTAAATACAGAAGCAAAGTGTAATAGTGATGCGCAGAGCCTGCCGATCTCAAAAAAAGCGGCAGTTAATCTATCAACCGTATCGGATAAGGTAGTGCTTTCTTATTTGAAGACAACATATGATAAAACAGAAAAGGAACCGGATGTTACAATTGAGGGGCTGGTAAAAGATACGGATTACAGCGTTACTTATAGCAATAATGTGAATGCCGGAACGGCAACTGTCACAATTGTCGGCATGAATGATTATGTTGGCACATTGTATCAGTATTTTACCATTGAACCGGCGAAAATGACAGGAGTTTCGGTGCATGGATATAAGGGAACATATGATGAAAGCATTCATACGATTACTTTGGATGGAGTGCCGGAAGGAGCGGTTGTAACCTATGCTTCAGAAGAATCAGGTATTTATTCAGAAATGAAACCTGACAGACGCAGTGCAGGAACAACGACAGTATATTACAAAATAAAAAAAGCAAATTATGAAGAATTGAAAGGCTGCGTTAAAATAGTAATTGAGGCTGCACCAATTGCAGAAAAGAAGGTTGAGCTTTCTGATGTATCATATGTTTATGATGGCACGGCCAAGAGTCCGAATGTTGCAATTGCCGGAATGATAAGAGGAATTGATTTTACTGTTATATATAGCAAAAATGTGGATGCCGGAACCGGAATAGTAACAGTAGAAGGAATTGGTAATTATAAAGGAGTTTTACACCAATACTTTACCATTGAACCTGCAGAACTAACCGGAATTAGTGCACAGGGCTATACTGGGGAATATGATAAAAAAAGTCATACCATTATTTTGCAGGGTGTACCAGAGGGGGCAGTAGTAACTTATGCAACAGTGAAGGAAGGGGTTTATTCGGAGACTAAGCCTGCTAGAGTAGATGTTGGAACAACGACGGTATATTATAAGGTAAACTTTGCAAACCACAAGGAATATACCGGCCAAGCTGATATTACGATTACTCCGTTGGGGGCAGCGCAAATACCGGGAGCCACACCGGGAGCTGCACCGGGAACTTCTGAAACGGATAAAATCTCAGAAGCAGATAAAGAAGATTCGTCCGAAGTGCAATTTTTGAATGATTCTTTGACGAAAAAGACAGCAAGACCTGCCGCGATAAGACTTGGAAAGCTGAAGGTAAAAAAGAAAGCCCTTGTTATAAGATGGAAAAAAGGGAAGGGGATAAATGGTTACGAAATTCAACTTTCCATGAATAAGAAATTTAAGAAAAAAAATAAAAAGATAGTCGTTAAGCAAAAAAAACGGACGAAGATAACGGCAAAAAAATTGAAGGCAGGAAAGACCTATTTTGTCCGGATTCGATCTTATAAGATTGATGCAGGAAAAAAAGTGTATTCTAAGTGGTCAAAAGTGAAAAAGACTAAGATAAAATAAAAATTGTTTATCGAGCGGTATGTAAAAACAACGCACCGGCTGTATGAAGCCGGTGTGTTGTTTTTTTACGCATTTTTTACATAGAAATGATTTCAGATTTTACATTCGCCCCCTAAACTAGGTCTTGTAAGAAAGAAAAAGAAAGATGAAAAGATTGAAAGGAGAAAACAAAAATGAAGATGACAAAAAAAGTATTAGGAATGGTTTTATGCGGGGTTATGACAGTGGGGATGATTACCGGCTGTGGCGGCTCTGACAGCAGCACAACAAATGATGCAGGAAATACATCAGCAGATGCAGCACAGGAAATTTCCGTTGTATCACGTGAAGATGGTTCCGGTACACGAGGCGCTTTTGTAGAGCTTTTTGGTGTTGAAGATGAGGAGAACGGAGAGAAAGTAGACAAGACGACAGAAGAAGCAACAATCGCAAACAGCACGGAAATCGTAATGACAACCGTATCCGGTGATAAAAATGCAATTGGTTACTGCTCACTCGGTTCTTTAAATGACAGCGTGAAAGGACTTAAGATTGACGGTGCAGAGCCAACGGTTGATAACATTAACAATGGAAGTTATGCAATTTCCCGACCATTTAACATTGCAACAAAGGATAAGAAAAGTGAAGTAACACAGGACTTCATTAACTACATCCTGAGTGAAGACGGACAGAAAGTAATTGAGTCTAACGGTTACATCAAAGCAAGTGATGCCGGTGCTTTCAAGAGTAACGGTGCCAAAGGTAAAATTGTAGTAGCCGGTTCCTCTTCGGTTACGCCGGTTATGGAAAAACTTGCTGAAAGTTACAAGACAGTAAACAGTGGAGCAGAAATTGAAATTCAGGAAAGTGATTCCACAACAGGTATGAACTCAGCAGCAGAAGGAACTTGTGACATCGGTATGGCATCCCGTGACTTAAAAGACAGCGAAACAGGTGCAGGACTTACACCTACTGTAATTGCAAAAGACGGAATCGTAGTAATCGTAAATAATGAAAACAAAGTAGATAACATGACAAAGGCACAGGTAAATGATGTGTTCCGCGGAACAATCACAGACTGGAGTGCCATCAAATAAAGGAGGCAGCCATGAAAGAAAGGGCAATGAAAGTAGTGTTTCTGATTGCCGCTTGTGTTTCGATTCTCGCTGTAGCATTAATTTGTATCTTTCTCTTCGCAAATGGTATCCCGGCAATTAAGGAAATCGGCTTGTTCGATTTCCTGACGGGAACGGCGTGGAAACCGGGAAATCACAAATTTGGGATTTTGCCGATGATATTAGGAAGTATATATGTGACCGCCGGAGCTCTTATTGTAGGAGTTCCGATTGGCATTTTGACGGCAGTGTTTTTAGCAAAATATTGTCCGAAAAAATGGTATCGAATCTTAAAAGGTGGCGTCGATTTGCTTGCCGGAATCCCATCCGTTGTCTACGGATTTTTTGGACTTGTTGTTCTGGTTCCGATGGTACGTGACACCTTTGGTGGAAATGGAAACAGTATTTTAACGGCATCTCTTTTGCTTGGCATTATGATTCTGCCAACGATTATTGAAACATCAGAGGCAGCTATTCAGGCGGTGCCGGATAAATATTATGAGGGGGCACTGGCGCTTGGTGCCACGCATGAGAGAAGTGTTTACCGTACGGTTGTACCGGCAGCAAAATCCGGAATTTTAGCAGGAATCATTCTTGGTGTCGGACGTGCGATTGGTGAGACGATGGCAGTCATTATGATTGCCGGAAATCAGGCAAGAATGCCTGCTGGTTTGTTAAAGGGTGTTCGTACACTTACAGCAAACATAGTAATTGAAATGGGATATGCGGCAGATTTACACCGCGAAGCGTTAATTGCGACGGGCGTTGTCCTGTTTGTCTTTATCCTGATTATCAATTTATTGTTCTCACTCTTAAAGAGAAAGAAGGTGGACTAGATGGCAAATGGTTTGAAAAAACAAAAGCAGAAATGGAAAGCACTTGCAAAACATAAGTCCTCTCTGGTTCTTTACCTGATTACAATTTTGGCAGCAGCGATTACGGTATTTGTGTTAGGATACCTGATTGTTTATATTCTGGCAAATGGTATTCCACATTTGAAACCGTCACTGTTTGCTTTTACTTATACATCGGACAATGTTTCGATGATGCCGGCACTGATTAATACGGTGCTTATGACACTGGCAACCTTGATTGTTGCGGTTCCGCTTGGCATTTTCGCCGCCATTTATCTGGTGGAATATGCGAAGAAAGGGAACAAATTAGTAAGTGTAATTCGTGTAACGGCAGAAACACTGACCGGAATACCATCGATTGTTTATGGATTGTTTGGTATGTTGTTCTTCGTCGGTTACTGCAAATGGGGATTTTCCCTTTTGTCAGGAGCTCTCACCTTAGCAATTATGGTGCTTCCGGTTATTATGCGAACGACCGAAGAAGCACTTATGGCAGTGCCGGATTCTTACCGAGAAGGAAGCTTTGGGCTTGGTGCCGGAAAACTGCGAACTGTATTTCACGTAGTTTTGCCGAGCGCCGTTCCGGGGATTTTATCCGGTGTTATTTTGGCTACCGGGAGGATTGTTGGTGAGACCGCAGCATTGATTTATACGGCAGGAACGATTGCAAAAGTGCCAAGCAGCATTTTTGATTCGGCAAGAACGTTATCGGTTCATATGTATAATTTGTCAAAAGAAGGACTGCATACGGATGAATCGTATGCAACGGCAGTGGTTCTTTTGGTCCTTGTAATTGCAATCAATATGTTGTCGAATTTTGTCGCTCGAAAAGTTGGGAAAAACAAATATGGCAATTAGAATGGAGAATGAATATGGAAGATAAATTTTGCATACAAAACATGAATCTCTATTATGGAGATTTTCATGCACTGAAAGATGTCAGTATGAACATTCCGGCGAATGAGATTACCGCTTTTATCGGACCTTCCGGCTGCGGTAAATCTACATTTTTAAAATCGCTAAACCGGATGAATGATTTGGTAGAAGGGTGTCGGATTTCCGGTTCCCTTCAGTTAGATGGCGAAGATATTTACGGTGACATTGATGTCAATCATCTTCGCAAGCGGGTTGGAATGGTGTTCCAGAACCCGAACCCATTTCTAATGAGTGTGTACGATAATATTGCTTATGGTCCACGAACTCATGGAATTCACTCCAAGGCAAAATTAGATGAAATAGTTGAACGGTCGCTGAAACAGGCAGCAATTTGGGACGAACTCAAAGACCGTTTGAAAAAAAGTGCCCTTGGTTTATCCGGTGGACAGCAGCAGCGTTTGTGTATTGCCAGAGCACTTGCAATAGAGCCGGAAGTGATTTTGATGGATGAACCAACAAGTGCCTTAGACCCGATTTCCACTTCAAGAATTGAGGATTTGGTACTGGAATTAAAAGATAAATACACAATTGTAATGGTAACGCATAATATGCAGCAGGCAACACGTGTATCTGACCGCACGGTATTTTTCCTTCTTGGAGAAGTAGTTGAAATGGACAAAACGGAAAAATTATTTTCCATGCCAACGGATAAACGTACAGAAGATTATATTACGGGGAGGTTTGGATGATGAGAAATCGATTTGACAGACAGCTTACAGAATTAAATCAGGATATGATTCAGATGGGGCATATGATTGGCCAGGCAATCGGCATGGCAATCAGCGCACTGAATAACCGTGACAAAGAACAGGCGGAAAAAGTAATTGATTATGATGATGAAATTAATGAGGAAGAGCGGATTATAGAAAATCTCTGCTTGAAACTTTTGCTGCAGCAGCAGCCTGTGGCAAGGGATCTGCGCGTAATTTCATCGGCACTGAAAATGATTACAGACATGGAAAGAATTGGTGATCAGGCAGCAGATATTTCGGAAGTAACGCTGCATTTAATTGATACTAAGTATAAAAGAGATATGGAGCATATTCGGAAGATGGCAGCAGAAACGACTTGTATGGTTGTGCAGAGCGTGGAAGCATATGTAGAAAAAGACGAGGAAAAAGCAAAAGAAGTCATTGCGCATGATGACATCATTGATGATTTATTTATTAAGTCAAGAGAGGATGTAATTTCTCTTATTCGCAGTAATCCGGAAGAGGGGGCTTGTGCGACGGATTTACTTATGATTGCAAAGTACTTTGAGCGAATCGGAGACCATGCCTGCAACATTGCGGAATGGGTCATTTTTTCAATTACCGGAGAGCACAAGAAAAAATAAAAATAAAGTAAAAATATGTAAAGTTATAATTGCATTTTTTCCTTGTCAGCAGTAAAATAGATATAACATTGATTTTACTTATGAGATAGGAGGAGCGTGTGTATGAAATCAAAATCATTGCGATTTCGCATATTGTTACTATTGGTAGGGACAACGGCTATAGCTGCTTTAATTTGCGGAATTATAGGATATTATAATTCGAGAGCAGTTGCCAACAGTGATGCAAAAGAAAAATTGACGACAGTGAGTGAAGGGTATGGGAAAGATATCGATAACCTGCTTTCACAGGTAGAAGTTGCGGTGAATACTCTTGCAGATGTAACAAAAAATCAGATTCAGGATGTAGACAAGTTTAAAAGCAGCAGCAGCTACGTGGATTCCTGTACGGAGGCGTTAGAGACTACAGCTCTTCAGTGTGCGAATAACACGAAGGGCGCGATGACTTATTATATCCGCTATAATCCGGAATTTACAGAAGCAACATCCGGTATTTTTGCTTCGAAAGAGAGTGAGAATGCAGATTTTAAGTCATTGACACCGACAGATTTCAGCAGTTTTGACAAAGACGATGCAGAACATGTGGGCTGGTATTATATTCCGGTTAAAAATGGAAAGGCAACTTGGATGGATCCGTATTTAAATTCCAATGTGAATGTATATATGATTTCCTATGTTGTTCCGATTATGATTGACAATGAAGCAATTGGAGTTGTTGGCATGGATATCAACTTTAATCAGTTAAAACAACTTGCCGACAAAGCCAAATGTTTTGATTCCGGATATGTTTTCTTGGTTGATTCATCGAATAAAGTTTTGTCACATAAGGATATAAAACAGGGAACGGATTTGCAGAAAGTGGATGGCGAACTGGCCTCATTTGTGAAGGCCGGAAAGACGGGCGAAATAAAAGAGTATACTTATAATGGAAGCAGGAAAATGTTAAGTGCTGTTTCATTGAAGAATGGCATGAAATTGGTAATGGCTGTTTTAGATAAAGAAGTGCAGAGCAATTCCACCCGCTTGATGTATATGATGATTATTGCGATTGTTGCAGCAACTTTATATGCAGCAATTACAGGATTTTTCTTCAGTGGTTCGATGATTCGTCCAATTAAGGATTTGACAGGAATTATTGAGAATACGGCGAAACTTAATTTTGTAAAAAGTGAAAAGGGTGAGAAATTAGTCCGTATGAAGGACGAGACCGGTGCGATGGCGCGTGCCGTACAGCAGATGCGAAGTAAACTTCGTGCGATGGTAGCGTTAATTGACCAGGCAGGAATTAAAATGGGTGATAATGTTACCGGCTTGACTGTGAATATGTCAGAGGTCAATGATATCTGTAATAATAACTCGGCTACGACAGAAGAACTCGCAGCAGCGATGGAAGAAGCAGCCAGTGCAACGGATACAGTAAATCAGACGATTGCAACTGTAAAAGAAAATGCCAAAAGTATTGAAGCACTTTCGGGAAGAGGCGCTACACTGTCAACGGAAGTGATGGAACGTGCGAACCAGTTAAAGACAACGACGGAAAATGCCGGAAAACGTACAGATGAAATGTATGCAGAAGTGAAACAGCGTACGGAAGTTGCGATGAAACAGGCAGAAGCGGTAGAGAAGATTAATGAACTTACGCATGATATTATGGAAATTTCTTCTCAGACAAATCTCCTTGCCTTAAATGCTTCCATTGAAGCAGCAAGAGCAGGAGAGGCCGGTAAAGGATTTGCCGTTGTGGCGACCGAAATCGGTGCTTTGGCTACACAGACCCAGAATGCGGTTGGTGATATCGACAGCATTATTGGTGAGGTACATAACGCAGTAAGCGGTATGGTAGACTGTTTACAGAATGCAATGGACTTTTTGGAAAATACGGTTCTTGGCGATTACAAAGGATTTATGGAAGTTGGCGAGAAGTATTCCGAAGATGCTGCTACTTTTGAAGATGGCATGACCAAAATTAATCAGTCAATTGTTACGTTGGTACATGCGATTACCGATATTTCTCATTCAATCGAAGAGATTAATCTGACGGTAAATGAGTCGGCAACCGGTGTTTCAGACATTGCAGAGAAAACTTCTGAGATGGTTCAGAAGATTGAGGCAACCGGAACATTTATGCAGGATAGCGAAGAAAGTGCTAACAATTTAAATCAGATTGTCAGTGAATTTGATTTGGATGGCAAGAAATATCAAACTCTTGACAATTGCAAATAATCGTACTATTATGAAAATGCTCATAGAGAAAAGCGTTGACGGAGACAGTACCCTGTGTGGAAGTGTTTCAGTGAGCCGGCGATAGTGAGAATCCGGCACCAGTAAGCATAGGTGAATATCACTCCTTAGCTGCAAAGTCGAACGGTTTTTATCCAGTAGACTGCGCCGGTATTCCCCGTTAAAAGGATATATGTTCGGTTTGTGAAACACTCACAGTCCTGACGTAGAAGACAGGTGGTATAATGAAAGTTTAGGCTCTCATCCTAGTTGGATGGGAGCTTTTTTATTTTATTTTTATGGAGGTAACTATGTATAACAAAGTATCAACAGGCATGAATTTTGTCGAGAGAGAAAAAGAAGTAGAAAAATTTTGGAAAGACAAAGATATTTTCCGCAAAAGTATTAAACTGCGTGAGGGGGCACCAACGTATATGTTTTACGATGGACCGCCAACTGCGAACGGAAAACCGCATATTGGTCATGTGCTGACCCGTGTTATCAAAGATATGATTCCGCGTTACCGTACAATGAAAGGCTATCGTGTACCGCGTAAAGCCGGATGGGACACGCATGGTTTGCCGGTTGAGCTGGAAGTAGAAAAACTGTTAGGTCTGGATGGAAAAGAGCAGATTGAAGAATATGGTATGGAACCATTTATTAATCAGTGTAAAGAATCTGTCTGGAAATACAAAGGTATGTGGGAAGACTTTTCCGATACCGTAGGTTTTTGGGCTGACATGGATGACCCATATGTCACATATGATGATAATTATATTGAGTCTGAGTGGTGGGCATTGAAGGAAATCTGGAATAAAGACCTTTTGTATAAAGGATTTAAAATAGTGCCTTACTGCCCTCGCTGCGGTACACCGTTGTCCGCACAGGAAGTTGCACAGGGATACAAAACCGTAAAAGAGCGTTCTGCTATTGTCCGCTTTAAGGTGACAGGAGAGGATGCCTATTTCCTTGCATGGACGACGACACCTTGGACTCTGCCAAGTAATGTGGCTCTTTGTGTAAACCCGAATGATACTTACTGTAAAGTAAAAGCAGCAGATGGCTATACTTATTATATGGCGCAGGATCTTTTGGATACGGTACTTGGTAAACTGGCAAAAGATGATGAGCCGGCTTATGAAGTGTTGGAGAGTTTCCCGGGAACCGCATTAGAGCATAAAGAATATGAGCCATTGTTTGCCTGCGCGAAAGAGTGTGCTGATAAGCAGAACAAAAAAGGATTTTTCGTAACCTGCGATACTTACGTTACGATGACTGATGGTACCGGTATTGTTCATATCGCACCGGCATTTGGTGAGGATGATGCCAATGTCGGAAGAAACTATGACCTTCCTTTTGTGCAGTTTGTAAATGAAAAAGGCGAGTTGACAGAAGAGACTCCATTTGCAGGTATTTTCGTAAAGAAAGCGGACCCTGAGGTATTAAAAGACTTAGATGCCAGAGGACAGTTGTTTGATGCACCGAAGTTTGAGCATGAATATCCACATTGCTGGCGCTGTGATACACCGTTGATTTACTATGCAAGAGAATCCTGGTATATCCGTGAAACAGCAGTAAAAGACGATTTGATTAAAAATAATAACACTGTAAACTGGATTCCGGAGTCAATTGGAAAAGGACGTTTTGGAAACTGGTTAGAGAATATTCAGGACTGGGCAATTTCCCGTAACCGTTATTGGGGAACTCCATTAAACATCTGGGAGTGTGAAGGATGTGGACATCAGGAATGTATCGGCGGAAGAAAAGAACTGGCAGAGCGTGCCGGAGATCCAAAAGCCGCTGAGGTAGAACTCCACCGTCCATACATTGATGAAGTAACCTTTACCTGTCCGGATTGTGGAAAAGTTATGCACCGTGTACCGGAAGTAATCGACTGTTGGTTTGACTCCGGTGCGATGCCATTTGCACAGTATCACTATCCATTTGAAAATAAAGACGTGTTTGAGAAACAGTTTCCGGCTCAGTTTATCTCCGAGGCGGTTGACCAGACACGTGGATGGTTCCATTCGCTGATGGCAGAATCTACTTTACTTTTCAACAAAGCACCATATGAAAATGTAATCGTTCTTGGACATGTGCAGGATGAAAATGGACAGAAGATGAGTAAGAGTAAGGGAAATGCCGTAGATCCGTTTGATGCTCTGGAAAATTATGGAGCAGACGCAATCCGCTGGTATTTCTATGTAAACAGTGCGCCATGGCTGCCGAACCGTTTCCATGGAAAAGCAGTTACCGAAGGACAGCGTAAATTCATGGGTACACTGTGGAACACATATGCCTTTTATGTGTTGTATGCGGAGATTGACCAGTTTAATCCAACCGAGCATACATTAGAATATGATAAACTTTCGATTATGGACCGCTGGCTTTTGTCCCGTCTGTATTCGACGGTTAAAGAAGTTGATGAGGACCTTGACAACTACAAAATTCCGGAGACTGCAAAAGCACTGCAGAGTTTTGTGGAAGATATGAGTAACTGGTATGTGCGCCGCTGTCGTGACCGTTTCTGGGCAAAAGGCATGGAGCAGGATAAAATGAATGCCTACATGACTTTGTATACGGCACTTGTAACAATCAGTAAGGCAGCAGCTCCGATGATTCCATTTATGACCGAGAGCATTTATCAGAATCTCGTGTGCAATCTGGATTCAAAAGCACCGGAAAGTATTCATTTGTGTGATTTTCCGAAAGTTAAGGAAGAATGGATTGACAAAGAACTTGAGACACAGATGAAACAGCTTTTGGACATTGTTGTTCTTGGCCGTGCATGCCGTAATACAGCAAATATCAAAAACCGTCAGCCAATTGGAAAAATGTATGTAAAGGCAGAAGGCGAATTGTCCGATTTCTATAAAGAAATTATCGCAGATGAGCTAAACGTAAAAGAAGTTGTATTTACCAATGATACAAAAGAATTTACGACATATCAGTTTAAGCCACAGCTTCGTACTCTTGGACGCCGTTTCGGAAGCCGTTTGAACGAATTGAAAGAAGTGCTTGCCGGATTAGATGGCAATGCTACGATGGATGCGTTGAATGCTTCCGGTGAAGTGACTGTTACGGTTGGCGGCGTAGATGAAGTGCTGGCAACAGAGGATTTGCTGGTAGAAACGGCACAGATGGATGGCTATGTGAGCGAGGAAGATCACGGTATTACCGTTGTATTAGATACAAACCTGACACCGGAGTTGATCGAGGAAGGATTTGTGCGTGAGGTTATCAGTAAAATTCAGACCATGCGTAAAGATGCCGGTTTTGAAGTGGTTGACCATATCCGTGTTTACGAGCAGGGAAATGATAAGATTAAAGAAATCATCAAAACAAATGAATCTCAGATTAAAGCCGATGTTTTGGCCGATGAGGTTATTTTGGATAAAACAGAAGGTTACACCGCAGATTGGAAAATTAACGGTGAGGCTGTTACACTGGGTGTTGCAAAAGTGGAAGCGTAACGAAGAGTTTGTTACAGAAAGAGAGGTAATTTATGGTATTTGTAACGGAAAAGGAAAAGAAAAAGGAATTGAAGAATAACATTTCGAACTACATGAAATTGTTGTTCCGCCGTTCGGTTGAAGAGGCAACTCCACAGCAGTTGTTTCAGGCAGTTTCTTATGCAGTCAAAGATATCGTAGTTGATGACTGGATGGCAACGCACAAAGCCTATGAGAAAAAGGATGTGAAGACAGTTTACTATTTGTCCATGGAGTTTTTGATGGGTCGTGCACTTGGTAACATGATTATCAACCTCAAAGAGGACAAAGTTGTACGCGAGGTACTTGACGAGATGGGTGTAAACTTAGACTTGCTTGAGGATGAAGAGCCGGATGCAGCTCTTGGTAATGGTGGTCTTGGACGTCTGGCAGCCTGCTTTTTGGATTCCTTATCTACACTTGGTTATCCGGCTTATGGCTGTGGTATCCGCTACAAATATGGTATGTTCAAGCAGAAAATCGAAAATGGTTTCCAGATTGAAGCACCGGATGACTGGTTAAAAGATGGTAATCCATTTGAGATGAAGCGTCCGGAATATGCCGTTGAAGTACGTTTTGGCGGTTATGTAACGGTAAGAAAAGACGAAAAGACCGGAAGGGATCGTTTTGTACAGGAAAATTATCAGTCCGTAATGGCAGTGCCTTATGATTTGCCGGTTGTCGGTTACGGAAACCACATTGTAAACACACTTCGTATCTGGGATGCTGAGGCAATTGATACTTTCAATCTGGATTCTTTTGATAAAGGTGATTATCAGAAGGCAGTTGAGCAGCAGAACCTTGCCCGTACTATTTGTGAAGTACTGTATCCAAATGACAACCATATGGCAGGAAAAGAACTTCGCTTGAAACAGCAGTATTTCTTTGTATCGGCAAGCGTACAGCGTGCGATTATGAAGTATATGGAAAACCACAATGACATTCATGGTCTTCCGGAAAAAGTATGTTTCCAGTTAAATGATACCCATCCAACGGTAGCAGTACCTGAATTGATGCGTATTTTGTTAGATGAATATGGTCTTGAGTGGGATGATGCGTGGGATATCACAACCCGTACCTGTGCTTATACAAACCATACAATTATGGCGGAAGCATTGGAGAAATGGCCGCTTGAGTTATTCTCCCGTCTGCTTCCTAGAATTTATCAGATTACCGAGGAAATTAACCGTCGTTTCCAGAATGAGATTCAGGCAAAGTATCCGGATAATCAGGATAAAGTAAAAAGTATGGCAATTATTTATGATGGTCAGGTCAAGATGGCACATCTTGCTATCGCTGCCGGATTTTCGGTGAATGGTGTGGCAAGGCTTCATACGGAAATTTTGAAACATCAGGAATTAAAAGATTTCTATGAAATGATGCCGGAGAAATTTAATAACAAGACAAATGGTATTACACAGCGTCGTTTCCTGCTTCATGGAAATCCGAAACTTGCTGCATGGGTAACAGACAAAATCGGTGATGAGTGGATTACAGACTTGTCTAAAATTGATAAACTTTCTGTTTTTGTGGATGATAAAAAAGCACAGCAGGAATTTATGAATATCAAATTCCAGAATAAAGTTCGTCTTGCGAAGTATATTAAGGAGCACAATGGTGTTGAAGTAGACCCTCATTCGATATTCGATGTACAGGTAAAACGTCTGCATGAGTACAAACGCCAGCTGCTTAACATTTTGCATGTTATGTATTTGTATAATCAGTTGAAGAAAAATCCGGGTATGGATATGTATCCTCGTACTTTCATTTTTGGTGCGAAAGCTTCTGCCGGATACCGCCGTGCAAAGGCAATTATCAAACTGATTAACAGTGTTGCTGATGTAGTAAACAATGACGCTTCAATTGAAGGAAAAATCAAAGTTGTATTTATTGAAAACTACCGTGTGTCCAATGCAGAAATTATTTTTGCCGCTGCCGATGTATCAGAGCAGATTTCAACTGCAAGTAAAGAGGCATCCGGTACCGGTAATATGAAATTTATGTTAAATGGTGCACCGACCCTTGGAACAATGGATGGTGCCAATGTTGAAATCGTAGAAGAAGTGGGCGAGGAAAATGCTTTCATCTTCGGTCTTTCCTCACAGGAAGTAATTGATTTCGAGCATAATAACCAGTATGATCCGAAAGAAATTTACAACATGGATTCGGATATCCGTGCCGTGCTTACCCAGTTGATTGATGGAACATATTCCCCTGAAAATCTTGAATTGTTCCGCGAGATTTACAATTCTCTGCTTGAGACAAACGGCTATGAGCGTGCGGACCAGTACTTTATTTTGAAAGACTTCCATTCTTATGAGGCGGCACAAAAGAAAGTAGAAGAAGCATACCGCGATGAGGAGCGATGGGCGAAGATGGCAATGCTCCAGACTGCTAAATGCGGTAAATTCTCTTCCGACCGCACCATCGAAGAATATGCGAAAGAGATTTGGCATTTGGAGAAAGTTACTTTGTAATAAAATTGAATAAATCATTTTAAAATCGAACATACTATCATCAAACAATTTTTGTGAGGTGATAGTATGTTTTTTAAACAAAAAGGATTCTATATATCATTAGCCTGTGGCATTGCTGCAATTGGCGCCTTTGCGGCGTTATGCATCAATATGAACCGCAGTGAACAAAAGGAGCCGGTGGCTTTGGCGAGTAATCCCCCGCAGGCGACCGCGGTGGCAACACCGGAGACAAAAGAAGCGTCCAGCAATCATGCAAATTCCGAGGTAAAAGAAAAGAAAACAAAAAAACGTAAGAAAAAATCTGTACAGACCAATGCAAAACCTGCGAAAAAGCAATTATCGTTTAATCAGGAAGAGGGCCTTTCCTGGCCAATAAAAGGCGATGTGCTGATGGAGTACAGTGCAGACAAAGTGGTATATTTTAAGACACTGGCACAGTACCGCACAAATCCGGCACTTCTTTTAGAAGCCAAAGAAGGAATGGATGTAAAAGCGAGTGCGGATGGTATCGTGGAATCGGTGGAAACTTCTGAAGAAACCGGTCGTACGGTTTCGATATCAATTGGTGATGGTTTTACAGTTGTTTATGGACAGTTAAAAGATATTTCTGTAAGTAAAGGTGATATGGTTTCGGAAGGACAGGTTCTCGGGAAAATTGCAGAGCCGACAAAGTATTATAAAGAAGAAGGAACAAACCTTTATTTTCAAGTGAAGGAGAATAAAACCACGGTGAATCCGATGTTGCTGCTTCAATGAGTGTGCCGAATATATCAAAAACGATACGTTTATCATCATGGCAGGGAACTTCTTTTTGTGCTACTATAAATGCAACATAATAACTATATAATGTAAAGGAGGAACTGCCATGAAACAATGGAAACGAGTTAGTGGGGTTGTTTTATCGGGGATTTTAGCTTTGTCAATGACACTTGGCGGGATGACAGCGCCGGATGCGGGGGCAAAAGCGAAAAAAGCAAAATTAAAGACAAAGAAAATTAGTGTTACAGTAGGAAAGAAGAAAACAATTAAAATTGTAAAAAAGAAAAAATCCTGCAAGTACACATTTAAGAGTAACAAGAAAAAGGTTGCTAAAGTATCGAAAAAGGGTGTTGTGACCGGTCAGAAGAAGGGGACAGCCAAGATTACGGTAAAAGAAGTTAAAAAGAACGGGAAAACGAGAAAACTTGGAACTGTTAAGGTAACGGTGACGAGGAAAAAAGGACCGGATAAAAACGTAGTAAACACGACAAAACCTACGGCAAAGGCTACTGCGAAAGCAACAGAAAAGCCAAATCCGGCACAAACAAATCCGGCACCGGTTGTAAAAGGCACATCGGTAAAAGTGTATACGGACGAAATTAAGGATTCTAATTTAATTGCTGAGGCTGATGGATTTGGACATATGCCAACACCGGAGCCGACCAAATCAGCAGATGCCACACCGGAACCAATGCCGGCAGTGCTTGTTAATGCGGACATGGAAAAGGGCGAATATGAGCCAATGGCTTCTCGTGGTTCAGCTTCTATTTCAGTTGTTGATGATGGAGCAAATAACACAAAGAAAAGCGCTAAGGTAACAGGACGTACAGATGACTGGCATGGTGCTTCAATTGATGTTTCTTCTTTGGTTGAAACAGACAATGAATATGCGATTTCTTTTTATGCAAAGCAGGAAACAGGCAAGGATCAGAAATTGGATCTTTCCATGCAGTATGTAGGGGATGATGAGTCCACTCATTACGATTCAATTACGTCCGTTGAACTTTTGGATTCTACATGGACAAAATGTGAGGCAACTATGAAGGTGCCGGAGCACACGGGAACGATCTTGATTTACTGGCAGTCTGTGTACCAATCCAATAATGATATGGACTTTTACCTGGATGAGGTAACCATGACAGGAGTTGCAAAAACAGCGGATAAAGATGCAGGCGTTCCGGATCTTAGTACAGGACTTGTTAAAGGGAAAATCGGTAATCCGATTATGACCTCCCGTTTGACAGCGGATCCGTGGGCTATGGAATACAACGGAAGAGTGTATGTTTATGGAACAAATGATTCTCAGCAGTACGAGGCAGCAGCTAATGCAGATAATAACTACAGCAAAATTAAATCATTGAACTGCTATTCTTCTGCCGATATGGTGAACTGGACAGATCATGGAACGATTGCAGTATCCGGAAACAAAGGAGCTGCGAAATGGTCGGCAAATTCATGGGCACCTGCAGTATGTCATAAGAAGATTAACGGCAAAGAGAAATTCTTCCTGTATTTTGCGAACAACGCAAGCAGTATTGGTGTATTGACGGCAGACAGCCCAACCGGTCCTTGGACGGATCCGATTGGCAAACCAATTATTGACCGCTCCATTACCGGCTGCGCAGAATCTGAAATTGGATGGCTCTTTGACCCTGCAGTTTTGGTTGACGATGACGGAACCGGCTACCTTTATTTTGGTGGTATTGGTAATACCGATGGAAAGAAAGAAGACTTTATCCGCAATCCTAAATGTGCACGAGTTGTAAAACTTAGTGACGATATGACTAGTGTAGATGGGGATGCAAAAATGATTGATGCACCATTCATGTTTGAAGATTCCGGTATTAACAAAATCGGAGATAAGTATTATTACAGTTACTGCACAAACTGGACCGGAAGCATTGATGGTGTTGCCATTGACCGTGCAGACTGCCCGGCGGCAAACATTGCGGTAATGGTAAGTGACAGCCCAATGGGCGACTTTAAATATGTTGGCTGTGTTTTGAAAAATCCGGGTACATATTTTGGAGCAACCGGTAATAACCATCACTGTTTTACACAGTTTAATGGTAAACTGTATGCATTTTATCATACGAAGAAAGACACAATAGCAGTCGGTACGAAACAGGATTACCGTACGACTTATGTAAATGAGTTAAATCTTGGTGACAATGGAGATTTTACAAATGCGGATGGAACGATTGCCGATACAAAGATGACAAAGACAGGTGTATCATCGGTTGGTACAATCAATCCTTATGAAACGGTTGAGGCAGAAACATTTGCGATGGCTGATTCGATTGGAACTGTGATTAATGCTGAAAAAGCGTCCAATGAAGACTGGAACGTAAATTATTCGGTATACAATGGAAAGATCGGTGCTTATATTGGTGTAGCGGATGTTGATTTTGGAGCAGATGGATCATCTGAAATTACCATGAAGCTTGGGGATTCCACATCGGATTCTTACCAGACGGTTACAAAGAAACTCGGTAAAAAGTTGACAGGAAAGCATACCATTTATTTTGAGTTTGATATGTTAGATGTTCGTATGGATTCTTGGAGCTTTAAAAAGTAATAGTATTGTTTTGTAGATGTATAAAAGGACAGCATACCATAAAAGATTGTGGTGTGCTGTTCCTTTTGTATTGCTATAATTCAAAAGGACATGTTATAATAGCACTAATAGTTGAGGAGGTGTTTAATACATGTTTCGAATTATATATGCAGTCGAACGTGAATGTATGCCGGAGGGGTTTGAGGATAATCTTGTATTTGCTGAAGGTGAGTATGAGATGATGTTGTTTGAAAACGATACGATGATAGAAGTGGATGGCGAGATGCGTCCATACCCGGCACATACCGGAATTATTTATAAGCCCGGTCAGAGAGTTCATTATCATGCGAAAGAAGGAAGATTAACATACACATGGATACGATTTGATTGTGATGAACCTTTGTTTGCGGAAGGCTATGTGCCGTTTGGAGTTCCTATTTTCTGTTTAAATTATGACTATTTTCTTGTTTATTGGCATATGGTTGCCTGTGAGAATTATTGGCATCGTAAAAGTGAAGAATATATTATTTCGGATTTAATGCATATTATTTTTCACTGGTTCCATGATTATGCATTTTCTAAGCATGGCTCCAGGTATCAGCCGCTCTTAGAAAAACTGCGCGGGGATATTTATGCACATCCAGAATATGACTGGACGTTGGAAATGATGGCAGAGCGGATAAATCTAAGTCCACGCTCGCTTCAGAAAGTGTATAAAAATTTCGCAAATATTTCATGTATTTCAGAAGTGATTGAGAGTCGGATGATTCGGGCAAAGATGCTTTTGGTTCGAAGTGACTTTGATGTTGGTGAGATTAGTATGCAGTGTGGATATCGCAATGTAGAGCATTTTTGCCGCCAATTTAAAAAGCATGAAGGATGTTCTCCAAGCCATTATCGTAAAGAACATTTGGTTCGGCCGTAAAGTGTGCATGATAAATCAATCTTTGTTCAAGATATATCATGGATTTGCTGTGGGAAGTGAGTTATACTAATGCTCAAGTAAATCAATATTTACTTTCCCTCAAAACAAACTCTTATAACTAAAAATACTGTCATTGTGAAAACAATGGCAGTATTTTGCTTTTTTGGGGTTTTGATGGAAAAGTCAAAAAGGAGGAATTGAAAATCATGAAAAGAAATGTAGCAAAAACTGCACATGCCAAAGGCCTTGCCTTATTGTTGGCGGCCGGTATGCTTGTGTCACAGATGTCGGGTGTATCTGCAGATGCAAAAGCAAAAAAACCAAAATTGAGTAGAACAAAGGTTTCCGTTACAGTGGGGAAAACCAAAAGGGTGACAGTAAAAAATGCAAAAAAAGTTACTTGGAAAGTAACAAAAAAAGCAGCCCAAATTGTTAAACTCACAAAGAAATCAAAAAAGGGAGCAACAATTAAAGGTTTAAAAAAAGGAACTGCAAAAATTTCCGTTCAAATGAAGAATGGAAAGAAAAAAGTGAAAAAGACGATTGCGGTGAAAGTAAGCAGTGCAAAAAAAGTTGTTGTTACCGCAGAACCGGCTAAGACCACAAACAAACCGACAAACGGTCCAACGAATGGTCCAACAAAAGAACCGGTAAAAGAGCCAACAGCAACACCGACTGCAACATCAACAACAGAACCGTCGGCAGAGCCAACAGCAACATCGACACCAATGCCACTTCCGGATCTTGGTGAAAACGATGTTAAAATTGACCTGACAAAAGAAAACGAATACGGTCAGAATTCAGTATTGGAAGATACCATTACTTATTATGAAGGAAATGGTGTAAGCTATACATCGACCGGAGAAGCAAGCGGTGGTGGTGTAGCATACTGGACCAATGCAGGCAAGTCCGGAATTGATTTATCCAAATACAAATCCATTCGTATTGTAGCGTCATCAGATGCAGCAAATACACCTGTTGTTTGTGAATTGCTTAAGAGCAATCCGGCAAATATATGGGGTGGTGGAATTGACGTATTTGATGGCTTCAGTGAGTACAATGCTATTACAGAAGCCGGTAAAGCACAAGTGTTTGAATTCCAGATTAGTGATGCTTTGGCAGCTGCTTTGGCAGAGGGAACACTTGCTTACGGTATTCGCTTGAAATACAATGCATATCATACGGATGGTGACGATTTACCAAATCGCAATTTTAATATTTATTCCATTATTCTTATGGGAAAAGATGATGTGCCGGAACCAACAGTTGCGCCATCAGAACCGTCGGCA
>ENA-ORNQ01001184-ORNQ01001184.1-human-gut-metagenome-genome-assembly--contig:-NODE-1184-length-21317-cov-9.867275_pt1 | contig 21317 bp, 13 predicted proteins | sample MGYA00242116_ERZ509024 | MGnify/ENA primary metagenome ERZ509024 (study PRJEB26280, sample SAMEA2338697) | human gut metagenome | biome: human gut; feature: human-associated habitat; material: faeces...
AGCCTATTTCAAGGCTTTGTGGTACTTTTTTGGATTTCAATGTGTCAAACTCCCGTGTTGAAAGATGTTTAGTTGTAATTCCCTGTTATCACTTGGTATGGTATAATATTTTTAAAAGTTCTAATCTAGCGTAACTGGTTGTAATTCCCTGTTATCACTTGGTATGGTATAATCCTTGTACAACACTATTACTATCAATATCCGTTGTAATTCCCTGTTATCACTTGGTATGGTATAATTAATCAGTATAACGACTCCCCGACAATAATGTTGTAATTCCCTGTTATCACTTGGTATGGTATAATATCTGTTACTGCAGAAAATATAATCGTAAGGTTGTAATTCCCTGTTATCACTTGGTATGGTATAATGTATGAACTTTCGTCCTGCATGCAACCAGAGTTGTAATTCCCTGTTATCACTTGGTATGGTATAATCTGTATATATTAAAGGTAATGCAACAGATGGTTGTAATTCCCTGTTATCACTTGGTATGGTATAATTAATTCCTTTAAAGAATTATTCCACTCACGTTGTAATTCCCTGTTATCACTTGGTATGGTATAATTAACCGCCGTAACCTCAGCAATTACTGGAAGTTGTAATTCCCTGTTATCACTTGGTATGGTATAATACAGATTCCGGCACCGTTAATTCGGGTAGCGTTGTAATTCCCTGTTATCACTTGGTATGGTATAATATCCACCGCCACCTCCGCACGCTCATCTTTGTTGTAATTCCCTGTTATCACTTGGTATGGTATAATAGGCTGTCTGCATCTTTCTTATTCTGCATGGTTGTAATTCCCTGTTATCACTTGGTATGGTATAATAAGAAAAACTTTTAAACGAAAGTGCTATTCGTTGTAATTCCCTGTTATCACTTGGTATGGTATAATCATCGGAATAAAGGCTGTAAGTTCTTGATGGTTGTAATTCCCTGTTATCACTTGGTATGGTATAATCTAGCATTCTTATAAACAAGTACTGCTAAAGTTGTAATTCCCTGTTATCACTTGGTATGGTATAATAAAAAGTGATTATGTATCATATGATGCCGTGTTGTAATTCCCTGTTATCACTTGGTATGGTATAATTTTCAGATGAGGCAGCAACCAAAAACAGCTGTTGTAATTCCCTGTTATCACTTGGTATGGTATAATTTTAATAATGAAACCATTCATAATTGATGCGTTGTAATTCCCTGTTATCACTTGGTATGGTATAATGATAATGCACTAGCAACACCACCGGAAACTGTTGTAATTCCCTGTTATCACTTGGTATGGTATAATAAAGATACGAGAACTTGCTTCTAATAGGCTGTTGTAATTCCCTGTTATCACTTGGTATGGTATAATCTAACTAAGACAACACCCGGACGCGCCACGGTTGTAATTCCCTGTTATCACTTGGTATGGTATAATGATATATTGCAGCTTGACAAGATACGCGCCGTTGTAATTCCCTGTTATCACTTGGTATGGTATAATAGAGTTATATCACAGGACGGCACATTGGATGTTGTAATTCCCTGTTATCACTTGGTATGGTATAATAACTTAAAAAATCTGTATCTGTTTTTTCCAGTTGTAATTCCCTGTTATCACTTGGTATGGTATAATAGTTAAATTAGACACAAAGGACGAAACCTTGTTGTAATTCCCTGTTATCACTTGGTATGGTATAATTGTTAAAAAAATTTCAACAGCTTCTTTATCGTTGTAATTCCCTGTTATCACTTGGTATGGTATAATCTCCGCCCACTCTTTACCGTCGATATAAAGTTGTAATTCCCTGTTATCACTTGGTATGGTATAATCAAGATGAACACAGTGTTTACAGGCTTGCAGTTGTAATTCCCTGTTATCACTTGGTATGGTATAATATGAACCAGAGCATTATCTGGATATGTTGGGTTGTAATTCCCTGTTATCACTTGGTATGGTATAATATGCACCAGTCCGCCACCGCCGCAAGGAGCGTTGTAATTCCCTGTTATCACTTGGTATGGTATAATATACTATTGTTACGTTTGTGTCGTTTTTTAGTTGTAATTCCCTGTTATCACTTGGTATGGTATAATTTTGAAAAAGGAAAGAGGAAGGTGCAGATCGTTGTAATTCCCTGTTATCACTTGGTATGGTATAATCGTAGCCCTGCAGGACAACGACCGTTCTCCGTTGTAATTCCCTGTTATCACTTGGTATGGTATAATTTTGGAACCGGAACTACATCACCGTTCAGGGTTGTAATTCCCTGTTATCACTTGGTATGGTATAATCGGTGAACTAAAGAGTTACGACACAGTTAGGTTGTAATTCCCTGTTATCACTTGGTATGGTATAATAATGAAGAAGAAGCTAAAGAAAAAATTATTGTTGTAATTCCCTGTTATCACTTGGTATGGTATAATAGTATCAAGTTGACCGAATGGAACGCCCGCGTTGTAATTCCCTGTTATCACTTGGTATGGTATAATAATTTCAATATCGTTTTCAACTCCTTGTAAGTTGTAATTCCCTGTTATCACTTGGTATGGTATAATATAAGTGATGATAAAATCACAAATGAGTAGTTGTAATTCCCTGTTATCACTTGGTATGGTATAATTCTGAAAGAGTAGTGTCAAACACTTCGTTAGTTGTAATTCCCTGTTATCACTTGGTATGGTATAATTACCGCTCCAACGGGAACGGGATAAACCCGGTTGTAATTCCCTGTTATCACTTGGTATGGTATAATTAAAGGGAGGTAATGAGGGTACAGCAAGACGTTGTAATTCCCTGTTATCACTTGGTATGGTATAATATTATCATCATCACGATAACAATGACTTACGTTGTAATTCCCTGTTATCACTTGGTATGGTATAATAGATCATATTATTTTCAATGTACTTAATCGGTTGTAATTCCCTGTTATCACTTGGTATGGTATAATTACTGCCAAACATCATGGTGTACCCGCTTGGTTGTAATTCCCTGTTATCACTTGGTATGGTATAATATCTCATCGGTCACATTTCCTTCCTCGTCCGTTGTAATTCCCTGTTATCACTTGGTATGGTATAATCAGGAACGCTCTTTCTGCTGATATGTTGTAGTTGTAATTCCCTGTTATCACTTGGTATGGTATAATGAAATCAAGACCGGAATGGACGAAGATGCAGTTGTAATTCCCTGTTATCACTTGGTATGGTATAATTAGTTACTTGAGGACACAGCATCCAACATCGTTGTAATTCCCTGTTATCACTTGGTATGGTATAATCAAAGCATACGGTTTATAAGTGGTGGAAGTGTTGTAATTCCCTGTTATCACTTGGTATGGTATAATAGAGCCACTTTTTTTGTAGTATCTAGTATCGTTGTAATTCCCTGTTATCACTTGGTATGGTATAATTCCGGCAGTTCTTTGATGTTCCTCAGCTCCGTTGTAATTCCCTGTTATCACTTGGTATGGTATAATGCGTCCCAGTGGTTGGAGTACCCGTAGCTGGTTGTAATTCCCTGTTATCACTTGGTATGGTATAATCTCGACTCGCTGACAGTATACAAGGACCGCGTTGTAATTCCCTGTTATCACTTGGTATGGTATAATAGCTCCAGCTCGCAGAACTCGAGGGCACAAGTTGTAATTCCCTGTTATCACTTGGTATGGTATAATCTCTCACCGATGATTTTAACGAGGTTTATAGTTGTAATTCCCTGTTATCACTTGGTATGGTATAATAGGGAGCACAAATCCCCACGAACTACAGGGATTCGTGGGGATTTCATCTAAAAAAAATCTTTAATTTGGAAGTTAAATTCTATCGAAAATCTTCTTTTTTCAAAAAACATCCATTAATTCTATTGATTCCGGGGTGTCATCGAACGTTTTCGTTCCTAACATAATTTCCATAGATTCATACTGCTTTTCTGTTAAAACCAGCGCACGTACTGATCCTTTTAAGGGCAGATTTTGTTTTAAACGCTGTTTATGCATTGCAACTGCATCCATACCATTGCATATCCTGGAATATACAGACCACTGCACCATATTGTAGCCATCTTTCAATAAAAACTTACGAAATTTTGTGGCATCCTTTTTCTCTTTTGCAGTTACTACTGGCAGATCAAAAAATACTAACATTCTCATAAACCTATTCATAGCTATGTACCTGTAATTGCATCAGTTCCGGCAACTCCAAATCTGATCTTTTTCCCTGCAAAGCACTACTGTAACTTGCCACCAGCATATCAATACAATTACTGATAATACGTTTTTCTCCTTTCATATCCATATCATAATTTATAATACCAAAAATACCACGTTTTCTTTCTGGCGTAAGATCGCTGTCAATTTCTGCTATATCATAATTTTGGGCTACATACAGGTCAACTAACGGACGAAATGGCTCGATCATATCATCCGCCAAATTAAAATTATTCAGCTCACTATGATGGAACACTCCAATCGAAGGTTCTAATCCATAACAGACAATGGAGCGGGCGATCAGACCTCTTACAATAGCATAACCATAATTTAACGCCGCGTTAATGATATGATCATTACCGCGTGAAAATCCTAATCCATACAGACTTTTAAAATAAAAAGCTGCTGCTTTCGCCTCCACATGTGTTCGATCGCCTGACTGGACTTCTTTACACATTTTCATCAGTTCTTCTGATCCATCCAGTTCAAGGTAGGCTAAACACAATGCCTGGTTTCTTATTTTCTGAACCACGATCTGCTGCCAGAGTCTTTTCTGTAAGGGCTTTCCTGCCTCTATCTGATATTTCAGAATTTTAAAATGGCGACTGTGCCTTACCATGGGAAGCAATACTGCATTCGGAAGATGTTTCTCATCACAGACATAAACCGCGATTCCCATATCTGCCATTTTTTGAAGTAAATAAGCTGAGACAGTTACGGTCTGATTTTCTATAATGATACAGTTGATATCCTCCAGTGGAATCTGTCTTGCTATGTCTGTTTCAATATTTAGCTGCTGATTTTTGATAGACAGCTTTACATGACTGTCTATCTTAATATTTCGAAATCCCATTTATCCCCCATGTTTTTATCAAGAAAACCCCATTCGTTTTTCACTTCTTACTACTGAAACATGACCTAAAACATCTATCTGACATTTTTCAAGCACATCCAGACTTTGTATACCTAAGCCTCTAAACTTATAACGGCTGTCATGTGCAATTCCTTGTATATTAGCAGCCGAAATATCTGCGCCTATATAGTATGCATACGTTTCTTTTATACCCTCCATCCCACCATTTACCATTTTTATAGGTATATCTTTTTTACTCTTTATATGTATTAAATCCCTCGAATACAAACTGAATAAAAAGTCCTTATCCTCCATAACTTTCCATTCTCCATATGGCTTATGTGCTGTCGCAGCCCTATTCGGCAGCACCTTCTTCACCACATCCGCCGTATACACCGGTACAAAATAATACTTTCCATTCACACGATACACATCGATTCTGACCATACCGCCATTTTCTGCAATTCCATTTCCGGAATCCACAAATACACCCATCGTCTGTTTTTTCTGTATCTTGACTTTCCGTACTACCGGACCTTCTGTACCGTCCGCTTTCGGTTTATGAAAATCCTGTGCAAATGCCTTTTTTGCATCATTTCCATATAACAACAGCTGTTTTTTCAATGCCTCGTATAATAAAAGGTCACTTTGAGGATTATAGTAGCCGTCGATTTCACCATCTTTGTCAAGCTTCAGATCTGTCAAAGCTGTCTTAGTCAATACGATCCCCTCATCCTTAAAATGTCTCGGACTGCGGATGGTATCTGCATGTGCAGCACCTGTCACTTTATGATTTGGCATTCTTGATACAAAGATCGGACGAAGATTCTCATAAATATACTCTGGATAATCTAATTCTAAGGCAACATCAGAATGGGTATCCAAAAATCCCTTCGGATCATCTCCCATTCTCACATCCAGTTCTGCCCGGAATGTCTCCCATGGTTTTGGAATATGAACACCAAATATCTCATCCCATTCTGCCCGGCTGTAATCTTCCGGTCGAAAGATTTCTCCTGTCTCCGCATCCACAAACTCTGTACCTTTTGAGTAACATCTCTCTCTTACTTTCGTATATCGCGATATTTTCTGGATCATGCCATCCGTACAGCAGGCGATGACAACCGCATCCATCGCATGATGTGTATCTGTCTCACGATTTTTCTGAGGTAATCCCCAGCGTTTTCTTAAGTACGCCGTAATTGCTCCATTTACCGCGCGTACCTGTTTTTTCTTTTCCGGACGGTTTAACGGTGCCATTTCAAGGTTCTGACGGATCATATTATAAATAACGGTTGTAATATATTTTGTATCCGTTAAGTTACGCTCTTTAAATTCACTACGCTCTTCCTCTGAAAAATGTTTTTTCAAAAGTTTCTGCTGTTTTTTATAATCCCGTATCGTCGTCTTCACACGAGTTTCAAACTCATTCCAACGCTGCTCATCATTTCCCATGTATTCATAAGGTGTCCTGTTTCCCTTTTGGCGGTTTTCCTGAGAAGTGACAAGTACCTTATTCCGAAAACTGTCATCAAATGTAATACTGTATGGCAAAATATGATCAATATCATATCCCGGTTTAAACAGTTCTTCCAATGGAATAGTCTTACCGGAATACATACAGATTCCCTGCTGTTCCTGCCACAGGCGATATTTTAAAATATCCTGTCCGGTTGGTGATAATTTTCCCAATTCCTGAATCTGCTTTTTCACATCTTCGTTATTCTTCTGGCGTTTTTCCATATCACCTTTTATTTTCCGGCGTTCTTCAAAAGTCTTTGACATTTCTCTTGCAAGCTCAATATTGATTGCCTGTGGACTGCCATAGGTACGGATAATTGCATTGATCACTTTGACAGTCTGTGATACAGAACGCTTTACTACCGGATTCGTGATCTCATTAATGGTCTGATTCACATTTTCTCCTGTTAATAACTTCTGCTTAGTCCCCTTAGAATCCGCCTTAAAATCATATCCTGCTTCCTCACATGCTTTATCATAAGTCATGCCTTTTTCCAAAAACGGGATAATATTCCGCATCGCTTTCATCGAAAGATGCTGAAACTTCGTCGGTGTATACGCCAATAACCCTTCCATCTCTATCGGTACAAGTCCCAGCTTAGCCAGCCGCTCCGTACGACTGTCATCATTCTTATAACAGGTCAGGATCATACCAATCTCATCAAACAGATCCCTGACTTCATTTTCTGTCAGATATTTCACCCGTTCTTCCAAACATTTCTTGTAATCATGGTAGTATGGCATCCCAATAAATTTTGCTTTTTCCGTATTTTGATTTTCTTTTTGCTGTTCTTCTTTCGTGGCAGCTTTTTTATAATTTAAATTATAAAAAAGAATATCCTCCGGCAAACCTAACTTCTTGCGAACTGCTGCGTACTTCACTTCCTTCTGTGTGAATAACAGCAAAGTCAGTGCCCGTCGTTCCTCTTCTGTAAAGTTTCTGGTCTCTCCATCCTGGTTAACCAGTTTTGTATGATTTATTTTCTGCAGTGCCACAAAATATTCTGCCGTATAAGTTCCCTTTGCGCCGCGCAGCTCCCCCTGATCTCCAAGAAATGTACATTTTCCAACTCTGTCTGAAAAACCTTCCATCGCATATGGACTTGGCTTTCCATCCGGCTGCATGCCTGGTCCTAAATCAAAAGATCTCTGACTTGTCATGATTTCCAAATATTTTTCTTCTAATTCTTCCGTCGCTTTTTCATTTCCAAGACGTCTCTGGCTGGAGAAAATTTCTTTGACTTCTTCCACAAGCATTGCCCTTAACATGGTGTGCTGATAATTTTCTGCTTTATTGCGTGGGGTGAGAATATATCCCTTTTCTGACCAGGAACATCCGATTCGAAATGCTTCATCTAAATAAATCATCTCCCCGACCGTACGATATCCCTTTTCCTGCATCCGCTTTTGATTTTCATCCGTCGCTTTTAAAACTGCACCATTTTCCTTTGCAGCCGTCTCTGCCTTTCTAGTCGAACGAAATCCACGGTGTTTTGCAATATGAAGCAACACCTGTGCTAATTCTTCATCCGTCAGTTTCCGGTCTAATGCCTCATAGCGAAGCTGATAAACATCCGGTAACCCTGCCATGTTATATCGTTTCAGAAAGTCATCAATATTTATCAGACCCTGATTCTCAAAGAGCCATTTGATTCTGTCTAAACGATGTTTTCTTCTTCTAAGCCGCCTTCTTGTCGTTCGTGCAGCTCTCCTTGGTCCCGCCAAAGATTCACCTGTTTTCGGGATTTCTGCTGTATCAAATATCCTTACCCCAAGGTCTACGATACGAACCGGCTCGTCATCACTGTTGTTCTGTAATACCGCCCAGCCGACGGATGCAATACCAATATCCAACCCAATACGATAATCCATTTTTTCGTCCATGTTCCTTCTCCTCTCATCTGAACCGTTCTCTCTCATACCAGCAAACGGGACAACTGTTTTATTCTGCGCGCTTCAACAATGATCCGCATACCGGTCATTGTCATGAATAAACTTCTGTATAAAAGATAATCCCATTCCGAAGAATGGGATTAGAGCTTTTAGGTTTCTTACCTTATTGTAATAACCTAATTATCACTTGGTATGATATAATTCTCTTAGATTATACCCCTGTTTTCGACGATTGTAAATACCTGTTTTTGATTTTTTTACATTTTTCCTTCAAAAATCATGTAAAATTATTATTCCTCCATATCCTGTAAACCATAACCAAATCTTTCTAACACAGACATCAGATTTGCTGTTTTATTATCATAAAATTCACTGTCCGGTTCTGCTTTTTGAATGATCAGTCTCTCATACAGTTCCTCTACCCCGCCTCTGACATAATCATGAAACATGGACTGATAAGTCTGAAATTCTTCCTCCGTCTCCGCACCCCGGAATGCTTTTTTTACTGCTTCCTCAGCCGTCATGCTTTCTTTCGCATCCAGCATGATCATCATCTGCATAATAAAATCTAATTCTTCTTTTGCATTGATGATCTGCTCGGCTAAAATGCTCTTTGTCCCAAACGGCGAGAAATCTTCCTTTGCTTTACGGTCTACGCGAAATCCCACCACTGCTGCCACCATATACAGATCGATTAGTCTCCGGAAATAGGTATGCTCATAGTCACTTTTTACCCACAATTCACCTGCCATCCTGGCATGCTTTCCATGAAATTCAAACTCCTTCTTAAAAAATTCATAATTCCCCATCTTTTGTATCCCCTTCCGCTACTGATCAGATTCTACTTTCCGTATGGACGCATATGCCTCGTCGGCCGCTTTTTCAATATAATAAGACGCACCGACATATTCATCGAGTCCTGTGTACTTCCAGTCCTTGTCCAGCATAAAAATAATTACCTGTTCTGATACTTCCGGCAAAACTTTTGCAATCAGACTGATATTTTTATCCCCCAGTTTAGAAAACGGTCCGTCTAAAACAATCGGCAGTGTATCTCCTCCACTTTCCACTCCAAGATGCTCAGCCTTTTTATTTCTGCTGTATTCCATGATTGTAACGATAAATGCAAAATTGCGTGCGATTTTTTCGCCCTCTGACAGATTCTTCTCTTCGCGGAAACCCAAATCCGTCTGATATAACATCTGGATCTCATAATTTTCCGTCAACTGTATTCTTTTATCTTTCGCATTGAACATACGCTCAAAATTTTTTTGGATCTGTCCGTTTAATTCCAGAAATGTCTTATTCTTTTTTACCTCAAAATCATTTTTTAATCTTGTATATAATGCTTCTGCCAAATCTACACGCTCTCGCCATTTTTTATTTTCTTCGCTCTTGACCTCCTGGCTCTTCATCTCCGCTTCGATCCGTTCAATCTGCCGCTCAAAGTTTATAATCTGTCCCTGCAGTGTTCCCTTTTCCACCCCTAATTTACTGTTTTCACTCTGATAATATTTCAGCATTTTTCTTTTTTCAGCAAAGTCTGTCTGCCTGTCCATCTGCTGTTCCATCCCGGCTAACTGATTACAGGTTTCCTCGTAAGCCCGGATGCTCTGATCCACATTTTGCGCATCTTCTCTTAAATCATCATAAACAGAATTGCTTTGCCGGTTCCAGCGCTGTCCTGTCCGTTCAAACTCACCCAGCAATGAACCAATATCTGCCGGCGGAAGAAAATTTCTCTGTTCCATCAGACTTTCTAATTCCTTAGACTCCGGTAATATTGGAGTTCCACAGATACATCTGCCTGTTTTTATAATATAGTCAATACTTGCCTGATGCATATGCGGTATGTCACGCCGCTCTCCTGCAACAGATTTTACCATTTTCACAGATGCCTCTATCATCGGTTTCGCAAACAACATATAAGCTTTATCACTGAATAAATTTACCAGACTTTTATATGCAGCAACTCCTCTTTCCGCCTGCGTTCTTCTTACTACTAATAACTGGTTATATTTTGCCTGCAAAATTTCCGTATTCTTATTTTCAAGAAGATACTGCTGCACCTCCTCTATTTTTTCATTATTGTTTTGTATATTGATTTCGATATTTTTTATCTTATCTTTACACTGCTCTATCTCATGTTCCATGCGATTCCGGTCTTTTTCCAGATTATCATACATATTACCAGAACCTGATATCTTTCCTTTGAACTTTTTAATAACGGAATGACTTCCCATATCCTTCAAATGCCAGATTGCAGCCTGATACGCAGATAATCCGGTCAGTGTATGTACAGACTCTTTGATATTTTCACGCACACCGTTAACAGTTACATCATTCCATCTCTCTCCATCAAACAAAAAATAATGTGACAGATTTTTGGGAAATAATTCACGGATTACCTCTTCTATTTTTTCCGTTTCCACAGAAATACCGGCATTTGGATCATCCTTTTCTGATATTTCCAGTGAAACTTTCTTATAAAATTCTTTTGCGATCAACTGTGGATATGCACGCGTATAATGGATTTCACGCTTGATCCGGTATCTTTTTTCATCATCAACAGCAACCAGTTCCACCGTAACATCCGCTTTACTGTTCGCATCCATCATTGCCAGAATATCATTGTTTAACAGCTGGTAGTCTTCCTGCTGCTTTCCGCGTTCTGTCAATACCGCACCATAAAGCACCCAGCGAAATGCCTGTGCAATTGTTGTCTTGCCAACCGTATTATCTCCCAGCACGACAGTAACATTTCTTTTTTCATCGCAGCTGAACTCGATTACATTCTGCCCCTTATACCTCATAAAATTATTCATTGTAATGCTCTGGAATTTCATGCTATTCTCCCCCTAAGTCTGCTACACTGACATCTTCGCATAATCAACTATGATCTTTGCAAGTTCCTCAGCCATCCTCTGATCTGTTTTTGCCTTGCTCCGCAAATTTTTACGCTCCACATGAAGAACCTCAAAAATCATATTCCGCATTACTTTTTCACTGACCTCTTTCATAAAATACCTCCATCCTGCATTGTTCTTTCGTAAAACAATATCTTTATCTGCACTTTCCAAGCCGTATTTAACTTAATAAAGTACTGATCCGCTCCCTGATATCCCCCTTCAGGAAATCATACCGTTCCCTTAAAATCTGTTTTACCTGATCTTGTGGTATATCCGAATTTGTATAAGCCGTAATATGCAGTTTTGCTTTTGCTTCCGCGTTGATCTTCTGTACATAATCTTTTAAGGATTCATCGGATATTTCCTTATTTGCTTTTTTCGTTATGTACACAAAATTTAAAGGCGAGTTGCAGATATTTTTTTCATCATCACGAAGTTTTTTCGTAGATTCCCCTACCTTTTTTACTGTTCCAAGCGGTATAATATGATGTGCCTCAAATCTTTCTGTTTCATCGGAATATGCACTTAAAATTTTATTTTCGTCAAACATATCCTTATATGTCTTTGACAGCAGATACTGACACATAAACATGCGCATCACTTTTTTCGGGATACGGTCTTCATCCGCCTTTTCCATCAGTAAAAACTTTTCATCCGAAAAATTCTGTGCTTCCAACACATAATTTTTGATATTTGCAATCCAGTCAACATTCTCTTTTCGGCTGGATGCCTGCATTGTCTTTACCATGGTCTGAAGATGCGCGATCATCTTTATATTCTGATCTTTATCATACTCGCCGGAAAATAATGATGACCAATACCACGCTTCTAAAATATCGTGAACAGTTTTATCGTTAAACCACTCATCCTTTAAAAATATAACTGCCACTAAGACAATCATCAAAGAATAATTTATTTCCTGGATATTCCGGATTCCGCATCTGCTCTGAAAGAAAAACATTACCCTGTCTATGGCATCACAAACCTTTTTCGCATTATCATTAATATCCGTTGGTGCTAACATCAGAATCTGCTTCTTCTTTATATAATCTAATTTGAATTTATCCGGTTCAAATAACTTGTTATTGCAATACAGACACAGCACATCTAAAAAAACATCAATATACTTTCCTGCTATGTCATTCTTTTCCTCGTTATAACATCCCGTACTGATGGATGCATTGTATTGATTATTTTGTATTTTTTTCCCAATCAAGGGAACAATCTGATCCGGTAAGACCTGTTTGTCATAACTTTTTTCTTCCTGAATATACCTGACCAGACGACGATAAAAATTATCTGTACTTACTTTTGCAACTCTCGCCATAACCAGATCAAAAGTATTTAAACTGATTCCTCCACGATTTAAATTCTCATAGATATCGATCGCCCTGTCACGCTGTTCCCCCGATACCTCAATCTTATTCAACGCCATATTCTTTACACAGGAATCCAGATAATTTGTCAGACAGACTTTCCACACCATTTGTTTTTCTTGCACTTTTTCACCGAACTTAGAATGATCTTCTTTTATTTCATTACAGTTTTCATCATTTCCAAAAATCTCTGCTATAAAATCATTCTTATTTTCATCCGACAAATCTGTAAAATGCTGTCTGATCTCATCTCCGATTTTACCTGCAATATCAGAGGTGATCGTATTATAGCGCAGCATTATCTGCGCCTTTTTTATATTTTCCGGTGCCACCATCAAATACAGCGGTACTAAATATCCATCCTCATTTGTCAGGCAAAAATCATCCAGACGGGTCGACAAAGACTGCTGTGGATTATACGGCTCTCCATCCTGATTAAAAAATGCGGCACATGTAATAAACGGTAAAATATCCGCTGTCAGAAAATCCGGTTCCGCAGAATCTGATATGGGAAAAGTCAAATTATGGACTCCAAACAGATCTGCCTCTTCTTTACAGTTCTCCCACTTTGGAATTCTTAAAAAAAATCTTCGCTGTAATGCCCGTGAACTCAATTTTGAAAACATTTTACATTTTTCATAAATCACATTTGAAAAAACATTCGTAAGCGCTGTCATACGCTGCTGTCCATCCAGTAGAAATTCGACCTCACCATCCTGGCTTTGATATGTATTTTTTTCTTTCATACCGATTGACTTCGATGCATACTCATCCGGCTTTGATTTCAACAGTAAAATACTCCCTATCGGCATTTTTGCCAGAACTGATGCTACGATCTTTCTCTGTTCTTCATCCTTCCAGACAAATCCTCTCTGAAAATCCGGCAGCAGCATTTTATCCTCTGCGATTTTTCTGACAATCTCTCCAAAATCCAAACGTTGATTTTCCATTTTTCCTTCACCCTTCTGCAATTTCTTCTATCGCATTGATTAATATTTCCAACTCACTCTGCTTTGTAAAACGTCCGATCCCCACCCGGATCACGCCGCCATATTTTTCATCTTTTAAATATTTATGGATCAGCGGTACACATTGATACCCTGTTCTGACCGCTATATGATAATCTTCATCGAGCAGCATCCCCACTTCATCCGCACGGTAACCCTCTATGGAAAAAGAAACAATTCCGGTTCGTTTCATTTCATCCCAAGGCAGATACAGTAAAACTCCGTCTATTCTTTTTAGCTTTTCAATCAGATATTCTGCAAATTTTCTTTCTTGTGAAAGTTGCCTTTCCATGTCACAGCACGCTTCTAAGGCTGCATGTAATCCTGCAATCGCAACTATATTGGGGCTTCCCGGTTCTAAGATTCCCGGCATTTGTCCTGGCATATCAAGGTTTAAGGAATCACTGCCTGTTCCACCCACAAGAAACGGTTTTAAAGAAATATCCCCCTCACTGATAAATCCTCCAACTCCAAACGGACCATAGAGTGTTTTATGCCCCGCAAAAACATAAAAATCGATTCCACTCTCTTTCAATTTTACCGGCACAAGCCCAAGCGCCTGTGAACCATCCACCGCCACAACTGCTCCATATTGTTTTGCTGACTCTGCCACCTCATTGATTGGCAGAATGTAACCTGTCACATTGCTGACATGACTCATAACAATGACTGTTGGATGTTCTCTGGTGAACTGAAACCTGATCTGTGACAAATCTAATTCTAACGACTCCCTGTTTAATGCAAGTTCGATAATTTTAAATCCATATTGTTTCTGGTAATGATACAACACTCTCATCATTGCATTGTGCTCAAAAGGTGAAACATATACGATATCCGTCTGTTTCCATTCGAGTCCCCCTAAAATCACGTTACATGCAAGCGTAGCAGAGGCTGTAAACACAACCTCTGCTACATCATCTGCTCCTGCAAGTTCTTTGATCTGTTTTCTTGTACTCTCAATCAACCCGGATGCCTGCCGCGCCAGCGCATAAGAACCCCTGCCTGCATTGACAGCACCGGTCCGCGCAATTTCATCCATTGCCTGATATACACATTCTGGTTTTGGAAATGTCGTCGCTGCATTATCAAGATAAATTTCTTCCATAACCAATCTCCTCTTCTCTTACTGTAATAATCCCTCTAAAGTCTGCACCAGCACTGCAACCTTCTGATTTGTTTCGAGCGTATTCCCAAAGTCCTCCAATGCCTCTTCTAACATATTCTTTAAGTAAAGGCTCGTTGTATCCGAAATATCCGCATTATAATACTTTTCTATGGCATTTCCATTCTGGTCTGTCAACAGGATACGACTGCTGCCACCTGCATCTTTACCATGTTCCTCAAGTTTTTCAACTTCAGCTTTTACCGCGTGCAATTTCTCCTGAAATTCTACAAAGTTTGTATCATTCCAGTCCTCTAAATATACCCCTGATAAAATATAAGACAACGCTGATACAATTTCTCCCTCATCATTGGTAGAAAGTTTCTCTAAATAATTCAAAAATTCACTCTCTGCCGTTGCCAGTACATGATTTCTTGATGAATAATTCTGTGCCAGATACCATTCGTGTAAACATGCTTTCAGACTCACATTCTGCGTTTTTCCAAATTCGCGCTTTATGTTTCCTGCGACCTGTTTTTTTAATGTAATAAATACATCATCTAATATTTTTTTACTTTCTTTTAAATCCTGTGCCGTTTGCTCAAAACCAGGTTCTCCATAGCATGCCGGAATTTTTTCAAATAACAATTCTCTTGGATTGATTTCTGCTCTTCTCAACAGATTCCTAAGTTTCTTTATCGATCCACTTTGATTTTCCGGAAGATTTAGTGTTATCATCGTGTACTGGGGAAGTGACCGATACCATTTCTGCATGCAGGCAGCAATCTGTGCGAATCTGCTCTGTCCGGAAAACTTCTCCGTATCACATTCAAAAATCTTTTCCAATTTTTTTAAATATTTTTCTTTTTCAACGGTTTCCAGCTCCAGATACAATGCATAGTTTTCTGGAAAATCATTCACATGATTCAGGTTATCCGAAGTAATTTCCAGCTCTTTCTCCCCAATATAAATGACCGCTGTTCCTTCAATTTCAGATAATTTTTTTGCCAGAAACAATGGAATCACTCCTCGCCTTGCGCCAAAACATTTTCCCTGCAATCGCTGGTATAATATCTGAAAAGACTTTTTTTCACCTGCACATTCCGCAAAAAAACGATCTATCTCTAAACTAACTTTCTGACAGCCCTTATCCCCTCTGGTATGCACAAATGCAGCACGATATACCATAGCCTCCGGCATGGTTCCTTTTTGGTACACAGACAGATCCTCATGCCCTAACATTTTATCGATCACCTGATTGCGCGCTCTTAAATACTGCTTGCCGATGTGTTCAATATTTAACAGTTCATGGTTTACACGCGGCGCGTAGCCATAATATTCTCTGCAGACATCACTTAATATCTGATTAAATTCTGCGGCCGTTGTACACTTTTCTTTTTTCTTTTGCGTCTGGAGAACTATTACCTTTCCGCTCTCCGGCAGATAATGCTCTTCCAGATAGATATTAATTTCAAACCGGATATCCTCAACACATAATTCAAGTTCCTGCAGCAGCACTTCATTTTCTTCAATAAAGCGTTTGTCCCCTTTTAACGTCATAACCGCCTGATAGCGAAGTAATAATTCCTCTTTGTCAAAACGTTGGTCGGACACTAACACAAGAATTCTTTTATCCGCCAGTTTATCTAACTGCTTTTGTATCTCATCTGTTTGGGGTTTTTCTTTTTCCGGCATCACTATAATTTTTCCGTCTGAAAACTTTTCATCAAACAGATATCTTGTATTTTCCAGGGCAAAAAACTCTTCTGAAAACATATACTCATACTGAAAATAGCGTGTCATCGCATATTCCTGATTATACTGCTTTGGCAGTTCATACTCTGTGTCTGCAGCCTCTGACAGAATCTGGCAAAAATTACAGTGCCCTTTTTGCTCATCCATCTTCTTCGTGATTTCTTTTTCCACATCAACGCCTGCATTGCTGCGGAATGCATATACTCCGACACTGCTGCGGAACATTAAAATCCCATCTTTTTTTAATTTTTCCATTGCAGGACGATACTTCTTTTCCGGGTCCATCCCTAATGCAAGACAGATTGCCTGATCCTGTGCAGGAAGTTCATCCTCTCTATGTAACATACGGATTACTGCGATTGCTTTTATGACAGCTTTCTCATCTTCCGTTTCCGCTTTTCCCAGCGCATACTCTGCCTTCAGCCACTCTGAATGGATCATCGGTACATCTTCGGTTTCACGGAACATTGATTTAAAATAATCATAAATTTTATCAACGCCTACCCAGTTTTCTTCATTCCGCTCTAACAGCCATGATAAACTTCCCTGTCCATCATCTGCTAAAAATGTAAATATTGTTCTCTCATTCTGTGCAACACGTTCACTGATATGAAGTAATGCATACGCAGCAAGCGGTGTCAGCGGGAAACATCCTTTGGCAACGATCCGTTCAAAGTCCTGCTCTGAAAATAATTTCTGAAAACATGGAAGCTGATAGGATAACTTCTGGAGCTTCCCCTGCTCATTTTTCACAATCTCTTTTTCATATTGTTTCGAAAACGCAGGTTCTTCCTTCCGGATTGAATTGGCGATCAATTCATAATTATTTTGTGCGGATACGACGAAAGATATCTCTGAAATTCTTCCTTCTACTCCGCGAAACGCATTTTTCATGGAAGTGTCTATACTCCTGGTATACTCATGAATACTTTTATGTGCCACCATTGTAAAAAATAATTTCTGATCGGAACTTTCCGCCAATTCGCACATATCCTGCAGCGTTTTCATATCCTCTGCAAAACCGGATTTCTCATGTCCTTCTATATATTTACTGAATTCATCAAAAATAATAAAGATGCCCTCATAACCACATTCTTCTGTCAGACTTCTTATAATCTGCTGATATGACCGTATGGTCTCAGACTGCATCAATGGCATAAAAGTGCTTCCTGCCGTCAGCATCGGATATAATTCTTTAAATAATTCCAATGACTGTTTATGTTTTCTTTTCAGATTCTTTTTCAAATCCTGCACATCTGTCTGATGTTCCGTCAGATACTCACAAAATCTGGCATACACATCCGAATATTCCTTTTCCCACTTTTCAAGGATTCTAAGTGCTTCTGTGAATGCAGTCTCCGGTGCAATATCCGACAAACCATTTTTCTCTAATGCCTCGCGCAGTGCGAATAATAAAATCTGATTCATGGAAAACCCCGGTACAGAAGAAACCAATACCGGTAAATATTTTTTATTCTCCTTCCGGATCTGCGTGACTAAATCCGCTGTCTCCGGATCTGTGATCTTTATTTTTTCAAAAACACTCTGTGGCAGGTCACAGGAAAGAATTGAAAGCAATACCAGTAATAAATGGGATTTTCCCTTTCCATACGGACCGATTAAAACAGTTGCATGTTCTTTTGCCTCTCCCGTCACAGCTTTTAAATATCTGCGCAATATCAACATGGATGACCGTGTCGGTATATAATGTTCAATTCTTCCATGATCTCCTATATCAAGCTGCAAATTGACTGCTTTTTGGAAATTACGGTTGATATGTATTAAGTTTCTCCATTGTTCCATTCCGGCAACTCCTATATGTCTTTATCTTTCGTAATAATTTTTTACGATCATTTCCCCGGTCAATCCTTTTTCCCAATAAATCATATTAAGACCTGCAGTGCGGTTCATTACGATTTTATCTTTTTCCTCCAGACGCTCTAACATCTCTATCAATGCTGTACGTTTCAACTGCAGTATCTTTCCTGGACTGTCCATTTCTTTCCACAGATCATCCAGATAAACAGACGTACGGTTTTTTTCCTTATCTACCAATAAAAACCAGACAATATCCTCCGGTAATTTGTTCAGATCTGGCTGTTTTCTGTAGTAAATCCCCTCTGTATTTTTCAATAATCCTAACTTTCCAAATGGACTGGCGTTTTTTTCTTCGGGATTTGTCTCCTTTGCCGGCATATACATCCGTAAAATTGCATCACAATCTGCATAGACAGAACTCTGCGCAACCTGCACTTCATCGTCTAAATCACTGAGTAATGTCTCCATCTCATCATATAGCTGCTGTTTTTTAAATTCCTCATAAGAAACTTCATTAAAAAATAAATTCCATGCCGTTGCCAGTTCCCGGTTTTTTGCAATTTTGCAATGTATCAGCCATAATGTAAAATAATCTTCCACGCATGGATCATGTGCAAGAATCAACTGACCAATCGCAGTGAGCATAACACCCGTTTTCGGAGAATCTGTAACCAGCTCTGCTGCCCTGAGCCAGTACCGGATTGCCTTTGCCATATTCGGTCCCACTCCAAGTGCATCTGCTCCATAATTTTCTGAAAAAACTTTCGGATTACGGTCTACTTCATATAAACCCTTATTCAGCCATCCTTCACGAAGGATAAAACTTTCATGCCCTTTAAAACGGTATTTATTTTTTCCCATTATTCTTTATCCTCCGTCCGCTGTCTTTTGATTGCCAGAACCTTTCTCATATAGCATCCAGCCGTAAAATGGTTCACACATTCGCCACAGCGTTTACATTTTTCGTCTGAAATATGGTACTCAATCTCCCCATCTTTATTTTCCCTGATAGAAAGCGCATTAAATCTGCACACACTCTCACAGGCCAGACATCCCATACACATCTGATATTTTGTGAGCTGACATTTTATTCTTTCTTCCGCTGTTTTCAAATCTTTCGCACCGGCTATTTCTGTTTTTAAAATGGTAACTCTCAAATTGGTTGTTCCAATCCGCCCCTGCAGTTTCAAAACGATCTGCTCTCTTTTATCAAGTACAAAAACCTCTCCCAGCCTTGTATTTCCCATATCAAAATTCAGATACCCGAATGGACGGAATAGTTCATACAACTGTTCTGAAATTGGACGCTGTAATTCATAATTGAACGAATTTTCCTCCGTGGCACATGGTGTGAATGACACAACGGATTTCTGTGCATACGCAACACCATTTCCCCCCTGTCTTGCCTTCCAATACCCATCATCCACATAAACCTCAGCATCTTCTTTTCCAATGCTTGTTGCAAAATCAATCAGCATCTCTCTAAAATGCTTTGACTGCTCATGCATATGTACCTTAGATAAAAATTCAGACCAGCCACTGTTGTTCGGACAGCACCAACATCCAACCCTCGCATAGCCAAGACGGTATGCATCGTTAAAATCAATTTCTGTTGTAAGAATATATAACCAGATGTCAAAATCCATCCAGTCGATAATGGGTGATATGATCCTCTGTTTTGTGATCTTCGGACTGTCAGACTCACGCTCATACTTGCTCCTGCTTACTGACTCACTGCGCCGGATCCCATAAAAAGTCAATATCTGCTTTTTGTCCCTGTATAACGAACGAATTTTTTTCTGTATGGTTCCCGTTTTAAAAACAGTACAGCACCAACGCATCACACGACTCGGCGGACCGATCAGTTTGCATAGTTCCTCAAAATCTTTTTCCTTATTGCGTGCAGAGATCACAGGTGTTTTAGGATGATTTTTCTTAAATCTTTCCACATAGGTATAGGTAAATGGAAACTCCAACGTTGTATCCCCGAAAATATGCATGATCTGAGGTGTGCTCAATGCACGTAATACCAGATTCGAAGTCACTGTAGAATCTTTGCCTCCACTGAATGAAACAAACATATCCATTGCACCAAACTCACCCACTGCTTTTCGTATATAATTTCCTGCCTCCTGCGTGATATACTCATACCGTTCTTTATTTGCCTCAATAAAGCGTCCCGTCATCTCATCAAAATAACAATAGGTATTCTGTGTACTATATTTTTCATATTGTCTGCGGACTTCATCTGCATTGATCTTTTTCAGTTCTTTTACAGAAAAAGCAATCTTTTTTCCGTCCACAAAATAATGGTTTCCCGTTCCATTCCAGACTGATTTTTTCAGAAATTCAAATGGCTTTTGCAAGATAATTTCGATTAAAAGTCTTTCCTCTGGAAATACAGGCCGGACGTCCGTTGTAAGCTTTTTTGCCTCCATCCCGCATCTGCTGCATCTGTTACCATACAGTGGAACATTACATTGTCTGCACCAGTATATCGTAGACTGCACGTCTGCCCTGCCTCCACAGCACTGACATGTACTTGTCTCGCATACGGTTCCAAAACATGGCTGTTTTTCTGTTGTTTTTTCATTTCTATTGTGGCAAATATATGTTATCATGTATCTTTCTTTATAAGTAGAATTTATATAGGTATTTTTCTTAGAATTTAAGAATATATAATGACATTATATTCTTAGTTTAAGAGAATTTCAATCAGATATTATCCAGAAAAGAAAGATTTTATAATTTCAGGCAAAATAAGTAAAAATGCAAAACTGTAAATATATCAAAAAAAGCCTTGAACTTCCGTTCAAGGCTTCTTCCAAGCAGGGGATGAGAGAATCGAACTCCCACCAAAGGTTTTGGAGACCCCTATCATACC
>ENA-ORNQ01001192-ORNQ01001192.1-human-gut-metagenome-genome-assembly--contig:-NODE-1192-length-21231-cov-15.620514_pt1 | contig 21231 bp, 17 predicted proteins | sample MGYA00242116_ERZ509024 | MGnify/ENA primary metagenome ERZ509024 (study PRJEB26280, sample SAMEA2338697) | human gut metagenome | biome: human gut; feature: human-associated habitat; material: faeces...
CGTACGGGGCCATTGCGGCAGCGCTCAAGGTGCGCTTCGGTACCAACGAGACCCTGCTCACCCTGATGCTCAACTACATCGCCCTGTACGCGCTCATATTCCTGGGGGAGACCAAGGCGGAGTGGAACTTTCTGCTCAACCCTGAGTCTGCCCGCCCCACCTTCGGCAGTTTTGCCTCGCTGGCCTCCTTTCCCGGCATCTCCATCGGGAAGTTCAACCTAAATGTCTGCGTGATTTTAACCTTTGTCATCGGGGTGCTGGTCTTTATCTATCTGAAATACACCAAGCACGGCTATGAGATCGCCGTGGTGGGCGACTCAGTGGGCACTGCCCGGTATGCGGGCATCAAGGTAAACCGGGTGGTGCTGCGCACGGTGTTTCTATCCGCCTGTCTCATCGGCCTGGCCGCCGCCTTCAAGGTGGGCACTGCCGGCATCCTGTCTACCGCCATCACCGACGACGTGGGTTGGACGGGCGTCATCGTGGCGTGGCTGGCCAAGCTGAACACGGTGGGCATCTTCCTGGTGTCCGCCCTCATCGGCGTGCTGGACTACGGCTCCACCGTGGCCGCGTCCTTGAGGGAATCTTCGATCATCAGGATCGTTCCGTCCGTGATCTCCGGAAAATATTTTGTGCCCCAAATCCCCTGCATGGTGTTCAGATTCCCGCCGATGAGCGTGCCTGTCGCGGCTCCCTGGTGCAGCGTCAACAGCGCATTGACGCGCCCTTTTTTGGCTTTATCCTGGGAATTCCAGTCGATAAATTCGTCGGTCCACTGCGGGGGCGTGGGCAGGGTGTGAGGAAGGGTGAGCCGTTCTGTTACAATGTCGGTAAAATATGTATAGGTCTCGTCCACAAACGGTGGGAATTCGCCGAAGGAGGCCACCACGGCGGGGCCATAATAAGTCGTGAGCCCGGTCTGGGCATAAATGCCCAGCAGCAGCGCCGTCACCGCGCCCAGCGAGGCGCCTGCACTGACGCCTAAAGTGGACCCGTCCGCCAAAGGGTTGCGCAGCAGCCCCTGCATGGCGCAGCCGCCCAGCGCCAGCATTGCCCCCACCAGCGCCACGCACAGCACACGCGGCAGACGGGTATACAGGATGATGGCAACGGCTGATCCGCTGGGCTGCTCCCACCCGGCGATGGCGCGGAAGATGATTTCCGCCGTATCGCGGAAGGGAATGTTGACGCTGCCCACGCCGATGCACAGAATCAGCGTCAGCACGGTCAGCAGCGCGAACAGCAGGTGCTCCCGCAGATGAAATGTCGTTTCTTTCATGATAACTCCTGATAGGAAAAGAGCCGCCCGCATCCACGACCTGCGAAGATGCGGACGGCTTTTGCTGATTAGCGGATGGGCCGATAGGTACGATTCGCCAAGCAGCAAGCAAGTTCAACTAACTTAGATGGGGATGCGAAGCAGTCCAGAGGGCGATCGCGGACTTCGTCCGTTTCCATTGCCCCCTTGTCGCGCCCGCAGGCGCGAAATCCCCTGCTTTCGGGAAAGGGCAACTATGGTCGCAAGACCAGCTATTCGGTCGCGCCCATCCGGCGCGACACAGCACTGATGTTGGAAAGAGCAGCTTGGGGGCGCTCCTGAGGGAGCGCGAAGTTACTGGCAGGGACGCTTCGCTGCCTGCGCCTTTGTTGAGCGCGTTTGGCATACTGGTCGCCCGCGGAACAGTTGGGGCGTTGCCCCAAACCCCACAAGGGAGCTCCGCCCCTTGACCCCGCAAGGGGAAATTTTCCCCTTGACCCCTTTCGCGCGATTGAGTTGGTTTCTCTACCATACTCCTTCCGCGTGCTGCGCTTTGGGCGTTTTGCCTACCATTACGCCGCGGGCGTTACCTCTTCCTCCGCCGCATCCGTCACCAGATTCAGCAGGAACTGCGCCGCTTCCACCAGACGCGGGCCGGGGCGCGTCATCGCATTATTATCGCCCAGCACCACATGGCCTTCCTTCACCGCCGTCACGTCTTCCCAGCCCGCGCGGGAGCAGATTTCCGTCACGCCGTCCATGTCGTTGACCATGTAGTTCGTCGTCGTGATGATGTAATCCGGGTTCGCGGCAATCACCTGTTCTTCGCTCGCGCCGAACCAGCCCTGCTGGTCGTGGAACACGTTCGTCACGCCGCATAGGGTCGCCAGTTCATCCATGAACGTACCCTGACCCGCAGACCAGATGCCGTAGGGCAGGGGGCTGATTTCAAAGTACACCGTCTTGCCGGAGACATTCGCGGCGGCAGCCTTTTCCGCAACATCCGCAAAAGCAGCCTTCATGTCGGCAATCAGGGCAGCGGCTTCGTCGTTCTTGTCAACGAGTTCGCCCAGCAGGGTGATGGCGGTGTAAACGCCCTCAATGTCCTGCGCGCTGCTGACGACGACCTTCACGCCCGCCTGCTCCAAAGCAGCAATCTGCTCTTCGGTCTGGCTCATCGTCGTCATGACGACCACCTGCGGGTTCAGCGCCAGAATTTCTTCGATGTTTGTGTTCGAGCCGGACGCAACGACCGGCACTTCCAGAATGGTTTCCGGGTAATCGACGTAAGTGCCGCGGCCGACGATGGTGTCCTGCGCACCCAGCGCGCAGAGGATTTCCGCGTCAGAGGGCTGGAGGACGACGATGCGCGTCACGGGCTCATCAATCGTGATTTCATGGCCGGTCATGTCCGTCAGGGTGACGGATTCGGCGAGCGCGGACATGCTCAGCAGCATCGCCAGCGCCAGCAGCAGGGCAAAGAAACGATTGGACTTCATAGGGGTATCCCTCCTGAAATGAAATCAAATGAAGCAGCGGAGGGAAACGAAAATGCCTGCTTTTCCGCGCACTTTTCGGGAAAAACAGGCACTTCAACAGGCGCGGACAATTGCCGCGCTGTGTGCTTCCTCCCATCCCCAGGGGAGGCGTTTTCCCGTTCACAGGCAGGTCTCCCGGCTTGGCTTCCTCCGCAGGAACACCTTCCCAGCGATTTTTTCGCCAGTGGCTGCACCAATTCCTCGGCACACGTTCCCTTGTCTGCTTCACGGTTGCTGGGACAGCGCCGGTCTTGCACCGGCTTCCCATGCTCGCCGAACACGCCCGTGTCCGACGCCGCGCATCGCTGCGCACCTGTGTGGGCTGTTCATTTGTCACGGATATTATACATGCTGACGGCGCACTTGTCAATCTGTTACGCTTCCTTGACACTTTCCCGGCGATTTGCTATAATTCTGATGGAAGAAACCGCACTTGTGGATTTCATCCGTTTTCTTTGCATATCATTTCGCACACAAGGTGCGATTTTCCTTGCGCCCGCGGCGTGTCTCCCTGTAACAAATCCCATCAACAAACTTAGATGGGGATGCGAAGCAGTCCAGAGGGCGATCGCAAAGCCCTCTGGTCGCCTCCGCAGAGGCGAAACCCCTGCGACAAAACGCACAATATCCGAAAATGCAGCCTTCCACCCAAAAGCAATCAGCGCCCATGTTCGGCGCGCCTTGCCGAACCTTTTCCCCCATAGGAGGTGAACACCATGGAACACCGCCCCTTCATCAGCGTCATTATCCCCGTCTGGAACGGGGCAAGGTACTTGGATGCTTGCCTGAACAGCATTCTGCGCCAAAGCTGGCAGCACTTCGAGGTCATCATTGTTGATGACGGCAGCCGCGATGCAACGTGGAATATGCTGATGCACTGGAAGAAACAGGATGCGCACATTATCCCTTTCCATCAGGAGAACGCCGGCGTGTCCGAAGCCCGCAATACCGCCATGCGCCATGCGTCCGGCGATTATTACCGCTTTGTGGATGTGGACGACCAGCTTCCGCCGGATTCGCTGGAACAGCTCGTTCGCTGCGCCGAGAAAAATCAGAGCGATTTGGTGCTGGCAGCGTATACCGAAGTGCTGGGCACAACCCGAACCGTCCGCGATTTGGGCAAATGCACCGATACTGTGGAGAGCGCCGAGTTCCTGCGCCGCTTGGAGCGCCTGAGTAACAGCTTTTATTACGGTGTGCTGTGGAATAAAATTTTCCGCGGCGACATCATCCGCCAGCATGACCTGCGCTTCACCTCCGGCTTGCACTGGGGTGAGGACTTCGTGTTCGTCATGCAGTACCTTGAGCACGCTGAGCGTATGTCCTACATCACCACCCCGGTCTACGATTACTTCCGCAACCCCAACGGCGCGGTTGTTCGCCAGCTGGTGAACTGCTTCCGACACCCCATTGTCTCCATTCAGGCACGCCTGACGGTCTACCGTTCTTACGAGCAGCTTTACCGCGCGCGCGGTCTGTATGACCAGTACAAGCGCATCCTCTGGCGCTACCTCTTCCGATTTACGCTGCGGAATTGACGCTTATTTCGTAACAAAAGCCGGATTTTATGGCGAAAAATTCCGAAATGGGAATAAAGTCGGCGCGCTATATTGCTGCTGCGGACAAATTCAGCAGCAGATAGCCCCAAAAGTGGCGGCACCGAAGGGGTCAAGGGGGCGATCGCGGACTTCGTCCGTTTCCATTGCCCCCTTGTCGCGCCCGCAGGCGCGATTCCCCCTGCAACCCCAAAGCACAAGCAGCTTATAACAACAAAAATGAACCCTGAAACTTACAGCGAGTGAGGCATCTTCATGTTCGACGACAGCTGTTATATGGAACCCCTCCATCTGGCGGGGCGGCTCATCATGGAAAACGGCGGCGAAACCTGCCGCGTCGAAGAAACCGTGCTGCGCATGGGCCATGCGTTCGGCTTCCGCGAGGTGGAATGTTTCGCCGTGCCAAGCGGGCTGTTCGTCAGCTACCGCAAGAGCGACGGCACCATCGAGACCGCCGTCAAGCGCATCCGCCGCAAGGGAATAGACTTGACCCGCATCGACGAGGTGAACGCCATCTCCCGCCATTTGGAGCAGGAGAAAATGTCCTGTCAGGAAGTTCTCAGCCAGCTCAAAGCTGTCGAGCGCAGACCTTCCCGCTTATCCCCGCTGCAAATGGCGGGCGCGGCAGCCATGTCCACCGCTGGATGGTCACTGATGTTCGGCGGCGGCGCGTGGGACATGGTGACAGCATTCTTCGTTGGGCTGCTGATTGAGTGGGTGACGCTGCTGATGGATAAATTCCATATGCAGACGCTCGTCGCGACGCTGGCAGGCGGCTTCCTCGCGGCGTTCCTCCCGATGGCGGTCAACCGCCTGGCCGGGGCGCTGGTTGTCGAAGCGGCCGTCGCGGGCGCGCTGATGCCCATGCTGCCCGGCTTGGCGATGACGAACGCTGTGCAGGACACCATGCGCGGCGATATGGTATCGGGCATTTCCTCTGCGGTCAGCGCGGCGATGTCGGCGGTGCTGCTTGCTGTCGGCGCACTGGAGGGCACGGCGTTCCTGCGCCTGCTGACGGGAGGTGCGGCATGAGTTACGAACCGCTGGGTCAAGGGCTGTGGTATTTCCTGACGTCGTTCGTCGGTACGCTCGGCTTCGCGATTCTGCTTCATGCGCCTAAACGCGCGTGGCTGCCCGCAAGCCTGATTGGCGCAATGACTTACACGCTCTATTGGTCGCTCAAGCAGCTTTCGCTCGATGAGGCCGCGTCAATGTTCCTCGCGGCGCTGTTCGGGTCGCTGCTGGCGCAGTTCTGCGCAAGGAAAATGCGCATGATTGCGACGATTTTCCTGCTGCTATCGGTGGTGGCGCTTGTGCCGGGGCTGGGGCTGTACCGCTGCATGGAGCAGCTGGGGCATCAGCAGTATGCCCTCGGCGCGCAGACTGGCATCCTGACGATGGCGGGCATCCTGATGATGGCGCTGGGCATCGGCGTGGGCAGCTTCCTGTTCAAGCTCGTCGTCAGCGGGACGAAGAAAATCATGCCGGGAGGAAAGCAGAAATGAGCATCAGCGTGATGGCAATGGGGCGCATGAAGGAGAAGCCCTATCGGCAGATGGCGGATGAATACCTGAAGCGGCTGTCGCGCTATGGCAAGTTCGAGGAGATTGAGCTGCCGGATTTGCCTGAACCCGCGAACACGTCCGAAGCCATTGAGCGGCAGATTCGCGACAAAGAGGGCGAAATGATGCTCAGCCGCCTGAAACCGTCGGACTACGTCATTGCGCTGACGATTCCCGGCAAGATGCACGATTCGCCCGGCTTGTCGCGCCATTTGGACGAGCTGCTGACGCGCGGCGAGAGCAGCATTGTATTCGTTATCGGCGGTTCACTGGGGCTGGGGGATGCCGTCATCCGCCGCGCAAACGAAGAAATGTCGATGAGCAAAATGACGTTCCCGCATCAGCTGGCGCGCGTGATGCTGCTGGAGCAGCTGTATCGCGCCATGAAAATCCGCGCAGGAGAGAGGTATCATAAATGAGCGAGCAGAAAAATCAGCAGAAGCAGCCGCCGAAGCGGGCAACATCTGGCATTTTTGCCATCCTGATGGCATTATTGCTGTTCCTCCTGGGACAGCAGGGGATTTTGCCGCTGGGCGACACGGCGGACGCGCCGGATTCCCTGCCGACCGCCGCGCCCAAGCAGACGGCGATTACTGCCCCGCAGGATATTGCGGACTACATCTTCGCCCACGGGACGCTGCCGGACAACTTCATGACGAAGAGCGAGGCGCGGCAGCTGGGCTGGGACAGCAGCCAGAACTACGTCAGCGACGTCGCACCGGGGTATTCCATCGGCGGTGACAAGTTTGGCAACTACGAGGGGCTGCTGCCGGATGCGTCTGGGCGCAAGTGGTACGAGGCGGACGCGAACTACACGGCCGGGCCGCGCGGCGCAGAGCGAATCCTCTACTCGTCGGACGGGCTGGTGTACTACACGAACGACCACTACCAAACGTTCACGGAAATGCACCCGTCGGGAAAATAAAAGGGAATAAAAGGACGACCTCTTTCGGCTGATGGCTTCAGCGGGAAAGAGGTCGCCGTTTTTGATTTGGGGAAAAATGGCGCTGAAGGTTTCCAAAGGGCGCAAAGCTGCATGGGAGTGTCCGTGCCGAAGGGGTCAAGGGGGCGATCGCGGACTTCGTCCGTTTCCATTGCCCCCTTGTCGCCTCCGCAGAGGCGAAATCCTCTGCTTGCGGGGAAGAGTAGCTATGGTCGCAAGACCAGCAATCCGGTCGCGCCCATTTGGCGCGACAATGTGCAAGTAGTGGATAGAGCAAGTTGGGGGCGCATCTGCGGATGCGCAAAGTTACTGGCAGGGACGCTTCGCTGCCTGCGCCTTTGTTGGCGACTTCCTTGGGATTGGTCGCCCGCAGAACAGTTGGGGCGTTGCCCCAAACCCCACAAGGGAGCTCCGCCCCTTGACCCCGCAAGGGGGAATCCCCCCTTGACCCCTCCGCGCGATTCAGTTGGTCTCTCCTCCATGCTCCTTCCGCGTGTTTATCTTTTTGGCGATTTCCTTAGCTTAGCGCAAACTGCGACTGGTACAAATTCGCATAGAATCCCTGCTTCTTCAGCAGCTCCGCATGCGTTCCCTGCTCAATAATATGCCCATCCTTCATCACCAGAATCACATCCGCTTCCTGAATCGTCGAAAGGCGATGCGCCACGATGAACGACGTGCGCCCATTCATCAGGCGCGCAAAAGCGGACTGAATCTTGATTTCTGTGCGCGTGTCGATGGAAGACGTTGCTTCGTCAAGAATCAGCATCGGCGGAAGTTCACCGTTTTCGCCGCCCAGCATCACGCGGGCAATGCAGAGCAGCTGCTTCTGTCCCTGCGAGATGTTGCCGCCGTTTTCGGTGATAACCGTGTCGTAGCCGTCGGGGAGGCGGCGGATGAAGCTGTGCGCGTGGGCGGCCTTCGCGGCGGCGATAACGTCCTCTTCCGACGCGTCGGGGCGGCCGTAGGCGATGTTGTCGCGAATCGTGCCCGCCTTCAGCCAAGTGTCCTGCAAGACCATGCCGAAGCTCTTGCGCAGGGAGTGGCGCGTTGCGTTGCGAATGTCCGTGCCGTCGACAAGAATCGCGCCGCTGTTTACGTCGTAGAAGCGCATCAGCAGGTTAATCATGGTCGTTTTGCCGCAGCCGGTCGGGCCGACGATGGCGATGCGCTGACCGGGCTTGACGTGCAGGTTGAAGTCCTCAATCAGCGGGCGATCAGGCACATAGCGGAAGCAGACGTCTTTGAGGTCAACCGTGCCCTTGGGGGAGAGCACGGCGGCGTTTTCCTTGTCCGGCACGCGGTCGTCCTCATCCAGCAGGGAGAAAACGCGCGCGGCGCAGGCGAGAGCGTTTTGCAGCTCGGTCACAACGCCGGAGATTTCGTTGAAGGGCTTGGCGTACTGGCTGGCGTAGCTGAGGAAAACGCTCAAATCACCCACGGAAATGCCGCCGCCGACCGCCGACAGCGCGCCGACGAGCGCGACTGCCGCATAGATGATGTTGTTGACCAGACGGGTGGAGGGGTTCGTGAGGCTGGAGAAGAACGTCGCGTTCAGGCTGACGCGCCCCAGTTCATCGTTGATGCAGTCAAAATCGCTCAGCGAGGCGGCTTCGTGCCCGAAGGACTGCACAACCTTCTGCCCTTCAATCAGCTCGTTGATGAGCGCCGTCTGCTGCCCGCGCACACGCGCCTGCTCGGTGAAGTAGTGGTGCGTCTTTCGGGCGATGAAGGACGCGACGAACATCGACAGCGGCGTCAGCACCACGACCAGCAGGGCAATCATCCAGTTCTTGATGAGCATGATGGTCAGCGTGCCGACAATCAGCACAACGCCGGTGAACAGCTGCGTGAAGCCCATGAGCAGACCATCGGAGAAGGTGTCCACATCGGCAATCATGCGGCTGACGAGGTCGCCGGAGGGATGCGCGTCCAGATAGCTCAGCGGCAGGCGCTGGAGCTTGTGGAATGCCGCGTTGCGCAGGTCACGGCTGATGTTATAGGCAATCTTGTTGTTGCTGGTGGCAAGAAACTGCTGGGCAACCGCGGACAGCGCCGCAACGACGGCAATCCACACCGCAAAGACCAGCACGCCGGGCAGATTTACCTGACCCGCGCCGATCATCTGGTCAATCGCCTTGCCGGTCAAAATCGGGATGAGCAGCTGCGCCGCCGCGCTCACGCACGCGCAAAGCAGGCTGACAATCACCAGCACCCGATATGGCTTCACATATTGCAGGACGCGCAGGAGCGTGCCCTTCTGCTGCTTGAGCTTATTGGTCTTCACTGCACGTCACTTCCCTTCCGGAACTGGCTTTCGTGGATTTCGCGGTAGACCTCGCATGTCTGCATCAGCGTATCGTGCTTGCCGATGCCCACCACATGCCCGTCGTCCAACACGATAATCTGGCCGGCATGGCGCAGGGACGAGGTGCGCTGGGAGACGATGAAGAGCGTCGTTTCCGCGGGCAGGGTGCGCAGGGCCTTGCGGAGCGCGGCATCCGTGGCGTAGTCCAGCGCGGAGGCGCTGTCGTCCAGAATCAGAATGTCAGGATGTCCTACCAGCGCGCGGGCGATTGTCAGGCGCTGACGCTGACCGCCGGACAGGTTGCGTCCGCCCTGCTCCACCGGATCATCGAGCTTGCCCGGCTTCTGGCGGACAAAGTCCTCCGACTGCGCAATGGACAGCGCGTGCCACAATTCTTCGTCCGTGGCATTCTCGTTGCCCCAGAGCAGATTCGAGCGAATCGTGCCCTTGAACAGCTGCGCCTTCTGCATGACGACCGCAACGTGGCGGTTCAGCTCCTCCTTGGAATAGGCGGTAATCGGCTGACCGAGCAGGGTGACCTGCCCCTTCGTTGCGTCATAAAAGCGCGGAATCAGGCTGACGAGCGTCGTTTTGCCGCTGCCCGTGCCGCCGATAACGCCGATGGTCTGCCCCTTCTTTGCCGTGAAGGTCACATCGGACAGGCTTTCCGCACCCGCACCCTGATAGCGCAGGGACACATGGTCGAACGCTACTGCCACGTCGGAAGCAGCATCCGCCGAAACAGGCTTCTCCGGGAACACCATCGTCGAGGGCGTATCCAGCACCTGCGACACGCGGCCCATGCTGGCAATCGCGCGGGTGAGCAGCACGACGAGGTTCGCCAGCTTCACCAGTTCCACCAGAATCTGGCTCATGTAGTTCACCAGCGCCACCACGTCGCCGGAGAGCAGCGCGCCGCTGCCAATCTTGTTCGCGCCGAAGTACAGAATGCCGATGATGCCGAGGTTGACCACGACATACGTCAGCGGATTCATCAGCGCGGCAATGCGGCCGACTTTGAGCTGCATGGCGTTCAGGCTGCCATTCTGCTGGACGAAGTTTTCTTCCTCCGCGTCCTCACGCCCGAACGCGCGCACGACGCGGACACCGGAGAGGTTCTCGCGCGTTGCGCCCGTGACCGCGTCCAGCCGGGACTGAACGGTTTTGTACATGGGCGAGGTGATGCGCATGATGCCAAAGACAATCACCGCCAGCACGGGAATCGCCGCGAGGAAAATCAGCGCAATTTGTGTATCAATGGTGAAGGCGGCGATCATCGCGCCCGCGACGATGAACGGCGAACGCAGGAACAGGCGCAGGAACATGTTCAGACCATTCTGCACCTGATTGACGTCGCTGGTCATGCGCGTAATCAGCGTCGAAACGCCCAGCGTGTCCAGTTCGGAGAAGGAGAGCGACTGGATGTGCGCCATCAGCTCATGCCGCAGCCCGGTGGAAGTGCCGATGGCGGCGCGCGCCGCGAAATACTGCGCGGTGAAGGAGCAGAGCAGTCCGATGAGCGCCATCAGCACCAGCAGGCCGCAGCGCGTCCAGATGTACGTCGTATCGCCGCCCGCAATACCGACCTTGATGATGTCCGCCACCACCATTGGCACAAGCAGGTCGAATGTGGCTTCCAGCATCTTGAACAGGGGCGCGAGAATGCTCTCCTTGCGGAAGCGCCGGAGGTAGGGGTACAAGTGCTTCATACGATTCCTCCTGATGCTGTTTCGGATTTTCGATGAAGCATCCGGGAACAGCATGATAGGTATTCGCCCCATTATACCGTATTTTTCGTCATTTGGATAGTCAGCAGAAGCGATTCTTGCAATTTTCCCTTGACGAAGATGATTTTCCCCTTTAGAATAGGAATGCTGCCCTGAACAAAGCAGAAGGAGAAGCCCGCTATGAACAAGCATTCCACCGTGCGGAAGCAGTTCTTCCGCTACGTTTCTCAAAACATCCTCGGCATGATTGGCGTCTCCGCCTATATCCTCGCCGACACCTTCTTTATCGCACAGGCGCAGGGGGCGGACGGCATCGCCGCTCTGAACCTTGTCCTGCCCGTTTATTCGCTGATTTTTGCCTTGGGCGCGATGCTGGCGACCGGCGCGGCGACCCGCTTCGCCTTGGAGCGTCACGAAGGAAAACACGCCGACGGCTATCTTGCGGAAGCCCTCGCATGGGCGGGAATTTTGTCTGTGCCGTTCATCCTGCTGGGTATTTTCAGCGCGGAGGGCATCGTGCGGCTGCTTGGCGGCGAACCGGACATCGTGACGGTCGGCGCGCCGTATACACGCATTTTCCTGCTCTTCACGCCCTTCTTCATGTGCAACTACATCCTGCGCTCCTTCGTCCTCAACGACGGCGATCCGTCGCTTGCCATGACCGCGACGATGGCATCCAGCTTGTTCAACATCGTCATGGACTGGGTGCTGATGTTCCCACTGAAAATGGGCATGGCGGGCGCGGCGCTCGCAACGGCGGCATCTCCCATCGTCGGCATGGGGATTAACGCCCTGCACTTCCGCAAAAAGACGAATACGCTGTGCTTCCGCTGGCATAAGCCGACGTTCAAACTGCTGGCGCACGTCAGCGCGGTGGGTGTATCCGGGTTCATCGGGGAAATCGCGGGCGGCATGACGACGATGGTGCTGAATTTCCTGATTCTGGGACTTTCGGGCAGCATCGGCGTCGCGGCGTATGGCGTGGTGGCGAATGTCGCCATCGTCGCAACGGCGATTTTCTCCGGCATCTCGCAGGGTTCGCAGCCGCTGCTCAGCGACGCGTACAGCCGCGGTGAAACGGGACAAGTGCGGCAGGTGCTGATGATGAGCATCCTGACGGCGCTGACGCTTTCGGTGCTGATGATTGTCTGCTTCGAGGTGTTCGCCGAGCCGCTGGTGGCGGTGTTCAACAGCGAGCATGACCCGGTGATGGCGGATTTGGCATGTCAGGGAATGCGGCTGTACTTCCTCGGCTATCTGTTCGCGGGGTTCAATATCGCCGGAACGGGCTATTTGAGCGCGGTCGGCGCGGCGAAATGGGCGATGATTACGTCCATCCTGCGCGGTGTGGCTGCGATTGTGCTTTGCGCGCTGGTGATGGCGGCGCTCTTCGGCATGACGGGCGTGTGGCTGGCGTTCTGCGCGGCGGAGGCGATCACGGCGGGGGTCATGGCGGTCGCGATGAAGAAAACTGACAAGAGTAAATGTGGGCAGAATGAATTTGACGAAAAAGAGTTTTTATGATATAATTATTAGCGTTATCATAGAATGTACTGGTTTATAAGGAGATAAAACAGTGAAATGTATTGAGCTATTTGCGGGTGCTGGAGGGCTTGCATTAGGCATTGAGAAAGCAGGTTTTGAAACGATTGGACTAATAGAAATTAACCAACAGGCGGCAGAAACTTTGAAAAAAAACCGTCCTAATTGGAATGTGATTTGTGATGATATAGCGAATATCTCCTGTCTCAATCTTGAAGAACGATTTCAAATAAAAAAAGGAGAATTGGATCTCCTTTCTGGTGGGGCACCATGTCAGGCGTTTTCATATGCAGGTAAGCGATTAGGTTTGGAAGACACAAGAGGAACTTTATTTTATCACTATGCTATATTCTTACAAAAGTTACAACCTAAAATGTTTTTGTTTGAGAATGTCCGAGGCCTTTTGACACATGACGGTGGTAAAACGTATCAGACAATGCTGACGGTTTTTGAGGAGGCTGGATATTCTATTCAATACAAAATATTAAATGCGTGGGACTATGGTGTGGCTCAAAAAAGAGAAAGGCTAATAACAATAGGCATTAGAAATGACTTGATAGAAAAAATTCATTTTGATTATCCAATACCCCATGAATATAAGCCTGTTTTGAAAGATATTCTAACAGATGTTCCCCAGAGCGTAGGTACACGTTACTCCATAAAAAAAGAGAAAATTTTTTCATTAGTTCCCCCTGGTGGGTATTGGAAAGACATTCCGGAAGATATCGCAAAAGATTATATGAAAAGTTGCTGGTACATGGGAGGTGGAAGAACCGGTATACTACGCCGTTTAAGTATGGATGAACCGTCTTTAACGGTGCTAACTTCACCAAGTCAAAAACAAACAGACAGATGTCATCCGCTGGAACCCAGACCGTTTACAGTTCGAGAAAATGCACGTTGCCAGTCTTTCCCGGACGAATGGGAATTTTGTGGTACTGTTGGAGAACAATATAAGCAAGTCGGGAATGCTGTTCCTGTTAATTTAGCTTATGAAATTGCTCGGGAAATCAAAAAAGCTATTGAAGGAGAAAATGCTGTATGTGGCCACTAACGTTTATTACAGAAAAAGACTTTACTGAACATGTAAAGGCAACGATTGAAAAGTATGGTGAGAAATTGGAGCCTTTTAGTCTTGAAAAATTCAATAGCAATCTCATTGACCCTATTAAACTTATATTTGACAAGATGGTCTATCAGTATTCATGGGAGGAAATTGTTAAAAACGAAATTTTCCGTCAAAGAGATAAATCAAACAACAATGATATTGGATATTTTCATCAGAGAATGTTCCAATATATCAAAAATTGCGAAGTGCCTAAAGCTGGCTGGGATGTAATTTATAGAAATCCGAATGGAATCCAGACCGCTGAAGGCGAGAAAGTTCATACAGTTTATGTTGAAATGAAGAATAAACATAATACTATGAACTCGACGTCTGCTGCGAAAACCTATATTAAATGTCAAAACCAATTATTAAATGATGATGATTGCATTTGCTGCTTAGTTGAAGCTATTGCAAGGCATTCGCAGGACATAAAATGGGTTGCGTCTGTGGATGGGAAGAGAGTTCAGCACAAGCGGATTCGTAGAGTCAGCATGGATCGGTTTTATCAAATGGTAACTGGTCAGCAGGATGCGTTTTATCAGATGTGTCTTGTTTTACCTTCTGCAATCGAGAACGTTATATCAAGTGCAGCAATTGCTGTTCCTCATGATACGGTAATAGAAGAACTTGAATCAATTGCGTCTAAGAAGAAAGTGTCAATGGCAATGGCAATTTATCTGTTGGGCTTCGGGGAATACACGGGATTCTGATGGAAAATGTCCTCACCCCACCCTCCTCTCCATCCTCCTCGCGCTGAGCGTCAATCTCTCCTGCAGCTGGCACAGAAACTCCCGATTCGTGGGCTTGCCGCGTTCGGGGTCTACCGACTGCCCGAAGAAGCGCGCAATCGCATCGTAGTCGCCGCGATTCCATGTCGATTCGATAGCGAGCCGCAGCCGACGTTCGACGGCGCACGGGGTCAGCTGCGCGCGGCGCGCCATCAGCGGGTATAAGCCGTGCGTCACGTCTGTCAGCAGTGACGGATGCACGACTGTCAGCGCCGCCATTTCCGGCAGGAACGCCCAAGCCCGGAGTGTCCGCGGCATCCCCAGCGCCGTCAGCAGCTGATGCGCCAGTTCGGTGCATTCTGGCAGATGTGCCGCCGCCAGCGCGGGCAGACGAAGCACGGAGAACCACGCCGGCAGCTGCGAAATTTCCGGCAGCCTGCCGTCCAGACCACCCAAGAGGAACGGCGGCGCAAGCGGCGGATGGCGAATCAGCGATTGCGTCAGGCAGTCCGCCGCCGGGCAGGGGAGGAGCAGCACCGCATCCACCGACTCCTGCGACAGGCGGAAAAGCGCTTCCTCGGCGGTCAGGGCGGTTTGGCAGCGGGTTTCCTCGCCCAAATCCTCAATTTCCGCCCGAAGCTGGGCAAGCGTCAGCGGATTATCCGCCAGAAGCAGAAAACAGCGCGGCAGCATGAAAAGAACCTCCATTGACGAAAATGTCGGTGGAGGTTTTCTGCATTTCGGGCGGGGATTCCTGCCGGAAAAATAGGAGCCTTTGTCGATATGCTGATTTCCTACTTTTTCCTGATTATTGGTCAGCCGAAGTTCCCTGCATCTGCGACAGCATCCAGTCCACATACAGGCCGTACCCCTGCGTTGGGTCGCTGACGAAAACGTGCGTCACCGCGCCGATCAGCTTGCCGTCCTGGATGATGGGGCTGCCGCTCATGCCCTGCACGATGCCGCCGGTCGCGTCCAGCAGGCGCGTATCGGTCACGCGCAGCACCATGCTTTTGGCGGCGGGAGCGTTCTGCTGGCTGACGTGGGTGACTTCGACAGTATATTCCTGTACGCCGCCAGTGCCGATGGTGCTGAGGATGGTCGCCGCGCCCGTGTGGACGGACGAGCGCGTGCCGATGGGCAAGCCGTCGGGATAGAGCGGGTTTGTCGCGGCGGTGGTGAGTGTGCCGCTGATGCCGAGGGTCGTGTTCTGCGCAATGTCGCCCAAGACGGCGGCGTTTTGCAGGAATGAGCCTTTCAGTTCGCCCGGAACGCCGCGCTGCCCCTTCTGTACCGCGACGATGCTCGCCTTCAGCACGCGCCCTTCCCGGACGGTCAAGATGCTGCCCGTGTCGCCGTCGGTAATCGCGTGACCGAGCGCGGCGTACTGCCCTGAATCCGGGTCGTAGAAGGAGAGTGTGCCAATGCCCGCGGTGCTGTCGCGCACCCACGCGCCGAGGCGGACAACCCCGGTGGCGTCATCCTGCACGGGGGTGAGGGTTGCGTGGGCGGTCGTGCCGTCGCGCATGTATTCGATGAGCAGGGGCGATGTGCCGTTCTGCTGGGCAATTTCGCTGACGTCGGCAACGCGCTCAATGGCGTGTCCGCCGATGCGCAGGAGGACGTCGCCGGGTTGCAGTCCGCAGTCCCGCGCGGGGCAGACACCCTTCTTTACGTCCGACAAGCCGACAATCAATACGCCGTCCGTCCGCATGGCAACGCCGAGCGCCTGCCCGCCGGGAATCAGCCGCTTTTCGGGGCTGACCTCCACCTCCACGCGGCGAAGCGGGATGCCGAGGATGCTCAGCAGCAGTTCTGACGTGCCGCTTTTCTGCCCGGTTACGCTGACGTACTGGCTGAGCGTCTCGTCCTGCGACGCGCTGACCTCCAAGCCCTCGCCCGACGCGCGCAGCATCCCCGTCAGCAGCGAAATCGGCTCATCCTGCGTCAGCCGCAGGGACGCGGGAAGCGCCCGGAGCGCCTGCTGCGTGGGCGAAAAATACCCCAGCGTCAGCAGAAGCGTCAGGACAAGCCCGACCGCGCGGCGCAGGGGTGAAGGATGTTTCTTCATGCCGATGCCCTCCCATTCGCAAGCAGGATGCGCCGGGAGGACAAAGTTTATAATGGAATAATTTTCAAAAGAGGGAGGACGAGGGGCGTTCCTCCCTTGACCCTTTCGCGCGACTCAGCGCATCCTTTTCGCCCCACTGTACACAAAATCGCGCCAAAAGGAAAGCGCTCTCTTGTAATTGTGCGCAATGTGGTGTACAATCGAAACAGAATACCATGGTGAAGGGGTTGAACGTTCATGCTTGCACGAACGCTGGGATACGGCCTGAGCGGCGTCAGCGGATTCGCAGTGAAGGTGGAGGTCTACGCGGCGACGGGGATGCCGGCGCTGGAGATTATCGGGCTGCCGGACGCGTCGGTCAAGGAGAGCCGCGACCGCGTGAGCGCCGCCATCGTCAACAGCGGATTTACCATGCCCATTTCGCGCCTGACGGTGAACCTTGCGCCCGCCGACCAGCGAAAGGAAGGCCCCGCGTTCGATTTGCCGATTGCTATCAGCATCCTGATGGCGTCGGGGCAATTGGAAGGCATGGACTTGACGCAGACACTGATGCTGGGCGAATTGTCGCTGGATGGTTCGCTGCACCCCGTGCGCGGCGCGCTGCCGATGGTCATCAGCGCGAGCGAGCAGGGGATTGTGGACATTATTCTGCCGGAAGGGAACGCCGAGGAAGTGGCGTGCATTCAAGGACTGCGGGTCTATCCGGCGAGCAGCCTGCGGCAGGTGGTGAATCACCTGAAGGGGCGCGAACCCATCCCCGTGCAGCAGCAGCGGCAGTACAGTGACGTGGTATCGGCGGTCAAGTGCGCGGTGGATATGGCACAGGTGCAGGGGCAGGTTGGCGCGCGCCGGGCGCTGGAGGTTGCGGCCAGCGGTGGACATAACCTGCTGATGGTCGGCACGCCCGGTTCGGGTAAGACGATGCTGGCGCGCTGCCTGCCGGGCATTCTGCCGCCGCTGACCTTCTCCGAATCGCTGGAGACGACGCGCATTCACTCCATCGCCGGCTGTCTTGCGCCGGGTACGGGGCTGATGGCGGAGCGCCCGTTCTGCGCGCCGCACCACAGCGCATCCGTCGCGAGCATGATTGGCGGCGGGTCGAACGCAAAGCCGGGTGAAGTATCGCTGGCGCACAACGGCGTGCTGTTCTTGGATGAACTGCCGGAGTTCAGCCGCAACACGCTGGAAGCGCTGCGCCAGCCGCTGGAGGACGGCGTCGTCAGTGTGACGCGCATCCACAATCAGGCGCAGTACCAGTCCAGCTTTATGATGGTTGCCAGCATGAACCCCTGCCCTTGCGGATTTTATGGCAGCAAGACGAAGAAATGCCGCTGCTCCGCGAAGGATATCCGCCGCTACCTCGACCGCATCTCCGGCCCGCTGCTTGACCGCATCGACATTCAGGTGGAGGTAGACGCTGTGCCCGTGAAGGAAATCAGCGAGGGCGGCGCGGCGGAATCCTCGGCGGAAGTTGGCGCGCGCGTGCGGAAGGTGCGTGAATTGCAGCAAGCCCGCTATGCGCAGGACGGCATCCACTGCAATGCGCAGCTTGACGCGGGCTTAAGCAAAAAATACTGCCCAATGACCCCGGAAGCAACGGCGCTTCTGCACATGGCAGTGGAGCGCATGGGCATGAGTATGCGCGCATACGGCCGCGTGGTGAAGGTCGCTCGGACGATTGCCGACATGGACGGCGCGGACACCATCGGCACGACACACGTTGCGGAGGCAATCCAGTACCGCGAACTCGACGGGAAGTACTGGAAAGGATGAAGCATTCTATTTCCCTTGCGCAACAGGGAAATGACCGCAGGGAACGCGTTGAAGGTGCTTACGGGGCAATTTCATTTATTGTCCCCTTGTAGGATGGAAGGACGGAAGGAATAACCGGGAGAAGGAGAACCATGACAGCACAAATCAAAATGACGCGCAAAGAAGCGGAAGTCCAAATGGCGTGCTTCCGGCAGACGTTCTCCAGTGTGCGCCTGCTGAACGAAAAGGCCGTTCTGCACGCACCGCAGGCGCATTCCAAACGCACCGAACTTGAATGCCGCGTGCTGCACGAAAAGCGACAGCTCACTACACTCGACGTTACCCCGCAGCGGGCAGAGCAAATATTCGCCCGCTATGTCGAGGTGGACGGCGAACCCTGCGTGCTGGAGCTCGTACAGGACTTGCAGCAGGATACCCCCGAAGCCGTGGTGCAGCGCCGACAGATGCTCACCCAGACCGGCAGCATGGGCGAAAAGCTCTACCGCGACGCGCTGACCGGGCTGTATAATCGCCGCTATTATGAGGATGCCCTAAAAAATCGCAGCATGGAAGCTGGTGTTGCCGTCCTGGACATGGACGGCTTCAAGGCATGCAACGAAACGTATGGGCATCAGGCAGGCGATAAGATGCTGGAAGCCGCCGTTGGCGTGATGCGCCACTGCGTTCGCCGTTCGGACACCATCATCCGCTATGGCGGGGATGAGTTTCTGCTGCTCCTGCCGCACATTGAGGAAGCCACCTTTCAGCAGAAATTGCAGGATATCTGCTGCCAAATCAGCGAAACCCGGCTGCCGGGGCTGGAGGACATCCGCCTGTCTGTCAGCATCGGCGGGTTGATTAACCGCGGCGAGCCGATTGACTGCGCGGTTGAACGCGCCAATCAGCTGATGATGCAGGCAAAAAAGAGCCGCAATGCCGTTGTTACGGATTCCGAAATCGCCGCGGAAGATATTGCGCCGCGCAAGGATACCCGACCGCGCATGAAAATTCTCATTGTCGATGACTCCCGGACGAACCGCGCCATCCTCAATGGGCTGATTCCCGACCGCTACGACGTGTTGGAAGCAGCCGATGGGCTGGAGGGCTTGGATATGCTCCGGCGCTACGGCACGGAAATCGCTCTTGTGCTGCTGGATTTGCTTATGCCGACGCTCAGCGGATTTGATATGCTGTCGCTGATGGCGGCGAATCAGTGGCTGGAGGAAATTCCCGTCGTCATGATTTCCAGCGAGAACGACGCGGACACCATCCACCGCGCCTACGATTTAGGCGTGAGCGACTACATCACCCGTCCGTTCGACGCCGATGTCGTCAGCCAGCGGATCAGCAATACCATCAAGCTCTATGCCCGCCAGCGGGGCTTAAGCAATCAGGTGCGCGACCAGATTCACGAGAAGGAGCGCAGCAACCGTCTGATGCTGGAGATTATCAGCGAAGTCGTCAGCGCCCGCAACGGCGAAAGCGGCGCGCACATGCGCCACCTCTGCCTGCTGACGGAAGTGCTGCTGGATACCCTCGTCAGCAAAACGAAGCGCTATACCCTCACGCCGCATGAACGCAAGGTCATCGTGACCGCATCGGCGTTCCACGATATCGGCAAAATGGGCATCGACGAGAAAATCCTCAACAAAAGCGGCCAGCTGACCGAAGAAGAGTACATTGTCATGAAGTCGCATACGCTGATTGGCGCATCCATGCTCGCGCGCTTGGACCACTACCGAGATGAGGAATTGGCGCGCACGGCGTACCAGATTTGCCGCTGGCATCACGAGCGCTACGACGGCGGCGGCTACCCCGACGGCTTAAAGGGCGAGGAAATCCCGATTGCTGCGCAGGTCGTTTCCATTGCCGATGCGTATGATGCGCTGATTTCGCCGCGCGTCTATAAGGAAGGCTTTTCGCATGAACAGGCAATGCAGATGATTCGCAATGGCGAATGCGGCGCGTTCAATCCGCTGCTGATTGAATGCTTGGAGGATTCGCAGAGCAGAATTCGGTATCTTGCGTCGATGACGGCGGAACGCTTCAGTTAAAAAGTATTCTATGCAACACCGCACAAATGAGGTGTTACCCTAATGAACCGGCGGTGCAATGCCGCTGGCTTTTTGCATCTTCCACAAGGAGCAAAACCACATGGTGAAACGAATTTTACAGTATTTCCGCCGGGAAACGGTGCTGAGCGCGGCACTCATCTGCGCGCTGCTGTCTTTCCTGCTGACCCCGCCGTCGGTCATACACTTGCAGGGCATTGACACGACGACGCTGCTGATGCTCTTCTCGCTGATGACGATTGTCGCGGGATTCCGGCGCATGGGCGCGCTGGACGCCGTCAGCCGGAAACTCACCCGGCGTGTGACGACGCTCCGCGGACTTTCGGCGGTGATGGTGGCGCTGTGCTTTGCACTCTCAATGCTGGTGACGAATGACGTTGCCCTGCTGACGCTTGTGCCGCTGACGCTGCTGCTCTTCCGCGCTGGCGGGCAGAAAAGCACCATCTGGACAGTCGTGCTGGAGACGGTCGCGGCGAATTTGGGCAGCATGGTCACGCCGATTGGCAATCCGCAGAATCTGTACCTGTACACGTCCGGGCGGCTGACGGCGCTGGATTTTCTGACCCTGCTCGCGCCGTATGCCGCCGTCGCGCTTGCGCTGCTGCTGGCACTGTGCCTGCTGTTGCCGAAGGAGCGCGTTGCGGTGGATGCGTCCGCGCGCGCGCCGCTGGCGGGGAAGATGCTCACGCTGTATGGGGCACTGAGCGCGCTGGCGCTGCTGGCGATTGCGAAGGTGCTGCCCGCGTGGGCGCTGGCGGCGGCGGTGTTGTCCGGCCGCACGTTGAAGCCCACAATGATGGCGTTTGCCGTGGAGGCCAGGAGCACATCGGACTCGTTCACCGCGCCCACGCCGGAGTGGATGACCTTCACTCGGACCTCGTCGTTGGAAAGCTTCTGGAGGCTGGCCTTCACCGCCTCGGCGGAGCCTTGGACGTCGGCCTTGACAATGAGGTTCAGGTCCTTCATCTCTCCCTCCTGCATCATGGCGAAGAGGTTGTCCAGAGTGATCTTGGTGTTGAGCTGGGCGGCGGCGTCCTTCTCCGCCTGGCGGCGCTGCTCCACCAGC
>ENA-ORNQ01001205-ORNQ01001205.1-human-gut-metagenome-genome-assembly--contig:-NODE-1205-length-20963-cov-4.047159_pt1 | contig 20963 bp, 22 predicted proteins | sample MGYA00242116_ERZ509024 | MGnify/ENA primary metagenome ERZ509024 (study PRJEB26280, sample SAMEA2338697) | human gut metagenome | biome: human gut; feature: human-associated habitat; material: faeces...
CGCCGCTGAAGAAATAGGTGTTCGTCCAATACCTGTTTGGTGGAGATGGCGGGAATCGAACCCGCGTCCGAAAACCGGTTACCGGGGCTTTCTACGAGTGTAGCGGCTCTTTTGACATTCCCTCCGCGCACCGCCGAACAGCAGGCTTTGCGCATCAGTAGCCTTTAGATCATGACGGGCTTAAAGGCGTGGGCCCGTTCACGTGCACCGCTAAGTGACGCTCTTATCCCGTCCGCGGTCCTACGGGTAAGAACGGCTGCTTAATTAAGCAGCAACAGCAACTGTATTGTTGTCGTTTAATTTTAAGTTTGCGGATTTTATAGCGGTCCCGCACCGCTACTCGCTTACCAGGGCTTCCAGTCCCCGTCGAAACCTTTACATCCCCATATAAAAAGCGATATTGCTACCGCTTTTATCTGTTTTTCTCTTTCAGCGCACGCTGAATATCGCGTTGGGCATCACGCGCGGCCATATCGGCACGCTTATCGTAGAGCTTTTTGCCCTTGCACAGACCGACCTGCACCTTCACCCGCGAACCCTTAAAGTACACGGAAAGCGGAATAAGCGAATAACCGACGGTTTTGGAAAGGCCAAAAAGCCGCATGATCTCGCGCTTGTGCATGAGCAAACGGCGCACCCGCATGGGATCGCGGTTAAAGATGTTGCCCTGCTCATACGGGCTGATATGGCAGCCGTTTAAGAGCATTTCACCGTCCACAACAGAGCACCACGCGTCCTTTAAGTTGCATCTGCCCTGCCGCAGCGATTTCACCTCTGTGCCGCAAAGCTCAATGCCCGCTTCAAGGGTCTCCTCCACAAAGTAGTCGTGGTAGGCCTTTTTGTTCTGGGCAATCGTTTTAAATTCTGTTTTTGCCACTTGGCCTGCCTCCTTCTGCTTTGTGTGTGATTTACTATACACCATTTTCGCGGTTTTGTCAACGCGAAACCGATTTTATAGCTCCTGTCTGCCCTCAATGGCGCGGGAAAGCGTCACTTCATCGGCATATTCGAGGTCGCCGCCGACCGGGATGCCGTACGCAAGACGCGTTACGCGGATACCGAGCGGCTTTAACAGGCGCGAAATGTACATGGCGGTCGCTTCGCCCTCAACGGTCGGGTTCGTCGCCATGATGACCTCCTGCACGGTGCCGTCCTGCACGCGACGCAAAAGCTCTTTTATTTTGAGCTGATCCGGCCCGATGCCGCCAAGTGGCGAAATGGCACCGTGCAGCACGTGATAGGTCGCATGGAACTCATTTGTGCGCTCCAGTGCGAACACGTCGCGCGGGTCTTCCACCACGCAGATAACCGAGCGGTCTCGGCTTTCATCGCGGCACACGGGACAAAGGTCGCCGTCCGTCAAATTACAGCACACGGAGCAGTAATGGATCTGCTCATGCGCGTCGATGATCGCCTGCGCAAAGCTTTCGGCATCCGCTTTATCCATGTTGAGCACGGCATACGCAATGCGCTGTGCGGACTTATGCCCCACGCCCGGCAAGCTCTCAAATTTATCGACGAGCCGTTCGAGCGGCGGTACGTGATAACCGGCCATTAGAGGATGCCCGGAAGGCTCATGCCGCCGGAGATTGCGCCAAGCTTCTCTTCTTTCTCGTTTGCGGCTGCGCGCAGTGCTTCGTTGACAGCAGCAGCGACGAGGTCGCCGAGCATCTCGGCATCATCAGGGTCGATGACCTCCGGCTTGATGCCGATATTCTTTACTTCCATTTTGCCCGTTACGGTTGCGGAAACGGCTCCGCCGCCTGCGGCCGCGGTGTATTCCTTCGCTTCAAGCTCCGTGGTAATCTGCTCCATCTGCTCCTGCATCTTCTGTGCCTGGCGTGCAAGCTGCTGCAAATTTGCGGCTCCGCCGCCGCCCATACCCTGCGGTAAACGTGCTTTCATAGTTAAAGACTCCTTACTGTGTGGTTTTTAAATTTATTTTTCTTCGATCTCCACGCCGGCTTCGCGCATATCGTGCAAAAAGGCGTCGAGCGGATCTTTCGGTTTTTCGCCGTCCGCTGCGGGCGGCTTATAAGGGCCGAGTTTATACACACGCCCGGTCACCTGCTGAATGGCCTCGCGGATCTTTTCTCTCTGGCTGGCACGTTTCAAGAGATCAAACGCAATCTGCGGCGCTTCGATGAGCATGTAGTCGCCGCTGATGTACGCCGCTGAGCCCTTGAACGCCGACGCCACCGACTTTGAGTAATTTTCCATATAGCCGATAATGTCCGACCAGCCGTCGAACGGCTGCGCATTTTTTGCAAGCTCCTCTGTGGACTGCGGCTTGTCCTTTACCGCGGGCTGCACAGGTGCGTTGTTCTGTTGTGTCTCGGGCTGTTGTACCGGTGCTTCGGCCGCGGGTACACTCGGTGCCGGGGTGATGGGACGGCGCAGGCCGCCGCGCTCCAAAGCTTCAATGCGGCGCAAAAGTGCTGCGGGCGAGGTATCCATTTCCGGCGTGCAAAGACGGATAAACGTCATTTCCATTTCCGTGCGCTTATTCATAGTCTTCATGCGCGACTGCGCGGACTGGAACGCATCGAGTGCGTGCAGAATCGTTGAAAGCTCCATGGAAAGCGCCGTTTTGGTCATGGCTTCCAGCTCTTCGCCAACGGCATTTACAAGCCCGCTTGCGTCCTTCATCGTTTTGATGAGCATCAAATTGCGGAAAAAGCCCGCAAGCTCCTCGCACAGCCTGCCCATGTCTTTGGAAGACTTATACAACGCGTCGATCTTTTCGAGTGCCGCGGTGCGGTCGCCCGTGCGAATGCACTCGGCGAGTTCAATTAAGTGCCCACGCCCCGCAAGGCCTGCCGTTTCTGCAACGAGCCCATACGTCACGTGCCCGTCGCTGCGGCCGATGCACTGATCCAAAATGGAAAGCGCGTCGCGCATGCCGCCGTCTGCCGTAACGGCGATGAGCATCGCGGCATCGTGGTCGATTGTCACATTTTCTTGCGTACAGACCCACTCAAGGCGCCCTGCGATGTCCTCCGGTGCGATGCGGCGGAAGTCAAAACGCTGACAGCGCGATAAAATTGTCGGCAACAGCTTATGGACTTCGGTCGTCGCCAAAATGAAAATGACGTGTGCGGGAGGTTCTTCGAGCGTTTTTAAGAGGGCATTGAACGCCGAAACGGAGAGCATGTGCACCTCATCGATGATATATACGCGGTATTTCGCCGTAGTCGGCGTGAAGTTGGATTCTTCAATGAGCGCGCGGATGCTGTCTACGCCGTTGTTGCTCGCAGCGTCCAGCTCTACAACGTCCAAAACAGAGCCGTCATCCAGTCCTCTGCACACGTCGCACTTGCCACATGGATCGCCGTTTTGGGGATCCAAGCAATTGACCGCCTTCGCCAGAATTTTTGCGCAGGTCGTTTTTCCCGTGCCGCGCGATCCGGTGAACAGATATGCGTGCGAAATGCGCCCGGCCATCAGTTCGTTTTTTAACGTGACCGTCACCTGCGGCTGACCGACGACATCGGAAAACTGCTGCGGACGATATTTTCTGTACAACGCTTTATACAAACGGCGGCGCTCCTTTCTTTGTGGGTGATAAAAGAAAAAGACGATTGGAACGTAGAATATGTGAACGGACAGGCAGCCTGCATCGCACCAGACGATCCGCTTAATGCTGCTCGGTCCCCCGCCTGACATGGTTCACGGTGTCTCGCCGCGCAGACCTGTCCGCTCGCATATTCCACGGTATATTCCAACCGCCTTGGCTTTTTCCGTGCGCGGAACATACTTGACCGCGTACTTTAGTATTATACACGTTTTCCCTTGAAAAGGCAAGCAAAAAATCGTATAATTTTGTATATGTTCATATTTGTAACGCGCACATGGGATTTTTTGCAGATTCTGCGCGGCAAAACGGGAAAGGATGAAAGAAAATGAAGATCAGAAATGCAGAGCTCTGTGACCTGCCCTATCTGCTTGAGATGCTGGAAAACGCGAAAGCTTCGCTGCGGGCGCTCGGCATCGACCAGTGGCAAAACGGCTACCCGAACGAAAACACCCTGCGTGAGGACATTCAAAATAAAATCTGCCGTGTTGTGATAGACGACGAAAACAATATTCTTGCAAGTGCCGCCGTGTATGTGGGCGACGAGCCGACATACCACGAAATTTATAACGGCGCGTGGCAGACAGAAAACAAAATCTACGGCATCGTGCACCGCATTATGGCGGCAAATCATGCGAAGAAGCGCGGCGCGGCATCGTTTTTGATGACCTACTGCGCGAAACTCTCGCTTGAAGCGGGTATCACCTCCATGCGATGCGATACGCATCCCGGCAACACCATCATGCAGCACACGCTCGAAAAGAACGGTTACATTCGCTGCGGCATCATTCACCTTACGGACGGCGCAGACCGCTTTGCCTACGAAAAAGTTCTGAAATAACGCACAACAAACACAAGCCCCGGCGAGCATGACAAAACGCTCGCCGGGGCCTCGCTCATTCTATTCTGTTATTTCTTTCGTCTGGTAAAATGACACCTTGCGGCATCATCGAAGTGCACGGCTTTCGTCGCGCCGGTCAAAATGCTTACATAGAGATCAGGCCGAATGCGTTCATGACAGAGCTGATAAGGATGATGGCTGCAAAGACCGGGCAAAGATACTTGATCATCATGACGAAGATTTTCTTTCTGCGGAACGTGCCGCCTTCTTGCGTCATTTCTTCTTCAATACGGTCTACACCGATCACGCGGGAAACGAGCAGGCAAGTCGCAATAGCCGCAATCGGCATCATAACGGAGTTCGTTAAGAAATCGAAGAAATCGAGGAACTGCATGCCGAGAATCTTTACGGCATCGAGCGGGCCGTAGCCGAGCGAAGACAGCGTGCCGAGCGCGAGCATGATGATGCCGATGACAACGGTCGACTTTTTGCGGTTCCAATGGAGTTCATCTTCAAACGTGGAAACGGCGCTTTCCGTCAGCGCAATAGAGCTTGTGACCGCCGCAAACAGCACGAGCACGAAGAACAGAATGCCAACCACTGTGCCGAGACCCATGCTGGCGAACACCTTCGGAATCGTGATGAACATCAATGACGGGCCCGCCTGCAAGGTGTTCGGGTCACCGCCGGAGAACGCAAAGACCGCCGGGATGATCATAAGGCCGGCCATAATGGCGATGGCGGTGTCGAAAACCTCTACATTGCGCGTAGAGTTCTCAATAGATGTTTCTTTCTTCATATAAGAGCCAAACGTAACAAGGATGCCCATGGCGATGGACAGCGAATAGAACATCTGTCCCATGGCGGAAACGACCGTCATCCAGGAGAAATTCTCAAGGTTCGGCACAAGGAAATACTGAATGCCCTTCAGTGCGCCGGGACGTGTGACGGAATAGATTGCGATGATGACAGACAACACAACAAGGATCGGCATCATGAATTTCGATACACGCTCAATACCGTTGCGCACGCCGGCAAAAATGATGGTCAGCGTGATGAGTGCAAAAACGATAAAGCAAATTTCGGCGGACACGCCGTCCGAGATGAACATCGAAAAATATCCGTCTTCCGCAAGCTTTGTTCCGTTGCCGCAAATGTACTCAAGAAGATATTTGATGACCCAGCCGCCGATAACGGAATAATAAGGCACAATCAGGATTGGGATAATGGCGTTAATCCAGCCGCCGGCTTTTAATGTATGCGACTTTGTGAACGATGCAAATGCACCCACAGGGCTTTTGCGCGTCATGCGGCCAAGCGATGTTTCTGCCACGATCATCGTGTAACCGAACGTCAGCGCAAGCAAAATGTAGATCAAAAGGAAAATGCCGCCGCCGTATTTTGCCGCAAGGTACGGAAATCGCCAAATGTTGCCAAGACCGACCGAAGCGCCGGCCGCAGACAGCACGAACCCGAGCTTACCCGAGAACATGCTGCGATTACTGTGATGTTTCTTCATTACTTCTCCACCTATTTTCTGCGAATATTCAAACACAGCCGCCGGTGAAACCGTTTTCCCCCTTCAGCTTCACCGGCGTGCTGCATCAATACGTTCAGCATACCACATGGGCCGCAAAAATGCAATATCTTGCTTTCACAAATTCATTTTGTGTTTTCTGTTTATATTATGCCTTATCATCGGCGCTGCGCTTTTTTCACCCAGTCAAGCGCCACCCAGCCGCCGGCTTTGAGACGTCCCCAACCTTTTGCGGAGCCCACACCTGCGCTCTCCTCTACAACCGTATAGCGTTTCGTATCTGTGATCTGCCCCTGCACGTCATAATTCGTACCCGGACCCTTGCGGATATTGAGCGCATCTGCAGCGTCCTTGCGCACTGTATACGCTTTGAACGGTTCATACACAATTTTGCCGTTTGAGGCATACACTTTATAACCCACAGGGCATGCGTTTTTCGCGTTTTCCAGCATTGCATACGCGCCGATCTGGCTTTTTGCGTCCGACCAGCTTGTCCGCACGCGGTAAAGCTGCTTTGGCACGGGTTTCGCATCGGTCTTTGTCTCCTTTTTGTCGTCCTTCATTTTGCTTTCAATCATTTTTAAAAACCGCGCCCAGCCCTTGTCGAGCGTGCGGTGCGGGCAATATTTGCCGTCGAAGTCCTGATGCTTCTTCACGTGCGAAATATCCCACTTGCGCTCGGTGAGCAGCTTTGCGATATACTCTGCGGCGTTCTTTTCGGCTTTATCGAAACGCGTGCCGCCCGAAAGCGAATAGCAAATCTCGATATGAATACCATGCGCGTTGCCGTCGCGCTGCCCTGCCGCAAACGCACCTCTGTTCAGCGGGATACCAATGACGATTTCCTTGTCATCGACCGCCGCGTTGAACGACGTGGAGCTGTCGTTGCGAATCATATACGCGACTTCATTCGCGGCGGAAGCATCGTTCGCCGTATTGTGCACGACGATATATTTCATGTCCTTTGCGCAGGACTCCACCGGCACTTTCAAATCATATTTTGCAGAAGATAATAGATTTTCGCGGATCGGTACCATAAGATCACTCCTTCTTCTCATCACTTGCACCCGATTCATCATCCGCCACGGTGCGACGGAGCCGCTTTAAAATGCGCTGCAAACGCGGAAACCCCGGCACGCCGATGGCCGCAAGATTTTCCATGACGGAAATGAGCTCGTTGATCGTAAGCCACACAGTGACGAGCATGCCGAAAAACAGCTTTACATCGAGCGTGATGCCGGCCCCAATGACTGCACCGCGCAAAAGATAATCCACCGCCGCACCGACTGCGACCATGACCATATAGCAAAGCTTTTTGAGTATCCCCTTAATACCGAACTTGGAATTTAACTCGGCGCGGATATACGCTTTGATCATGCCGGTGATATAATCGAGCAACATCACGCCGAGCAACACGAGCATCGGTACCGCAAGCGTACCGATGTACGACACGAGTCCCGCGCCGAGCACGGCCGCCGTCATCTTTAAAACCGTCTGTTTCATCAAACCTTTGCCCTCCTTCCCTGCATATTGGGACATGCACAGCGCTTTGTCCCGCAGCATACTATGACAGACGTGCTGCTTTTGTGCGTGACAATCAGAAAAAGCAATGAAACACGTTGCGGAATGTCAAAATCTGTGTTATGATTTCGGTGGACAAATATTCAAATATGCAAAGGAGATTTTCTTATGGTCTGCAAAAATTGCGGTGCAAATATTCCGAACGGTGAGCTTTTTTGCCCAAACTGCGGCACGCGCACCGAAAACGCGAAATTCTGCAAATACTGCGGCGCGGTCATCGGGGCCGACTGCGTGGTTTGCCCCGCGTGCGGCAGGCAGGTAGAGCCAATGCAGTCTGCCCAACAGCCCCAGCCTGTTTATGTAAACAACAATGTCACTTACGGTGGTGTGGCAAAAAGCAAATGGACAGCGTTTTTCCTGTGCCTGTTTTTAGGGCTCATCGGCGCGCATAAATTTTATGAGGGAAAGATCGGCATGGGTGTTTTGTATATCTTCACCAGCGGCCTGTTCGGCATCGGCGCGTTCGTCGATCTCATCGTAATCCTCTGTAAGCCCGGTCCCTATTATTACGTTTAACTTTCTCAGAAAGGCGGTGTACTATGCCAAGCATCCTTGAATATGCAGAAACCGAATTCTCGCCTTTGGCAGAAAAACCGTTTACGGATGTAGACAGCCTGCTTTTATCACAGTTTTCCTATATGAATCTGAGCGCGTTTGAAGACGAGCTTAAATGCGAAAACAAAATAGAAATTCGAGAGCTTTTAAAGGCAGAGCGCTTTGAAAAGTTGATGTTCCACGTACGCGATACCAAAAGCAACATGAGGCTTTTGTACGCTATGGCGTCAAGCCCGCGCTGGCGCAACATAAAAATCGGCAACTTCGTTGAAAAGCTGTGTGACCAGTCAGAGGAGCAGTTTGCGGCCATCACCGTATACCTCGATGACGACCACGCCTGCGCCGTATTCCGCGGCACGGACGCCACGCTTGTCGGCTGGAAAGAGGATTTTAACATGGCATTTCTGCCCGTCATCCCCTCGCAGGCCGATGCGGCAGACTATGTGACAAAGCTCGGCGAAGGTTTTCCCGGCAAACTGCTTTTGATGGGCCACTCCAAAGGCGGCAACCTTGCAGCCTACGCGGGCATGTTCTGCGACCCGGAAATTCAAAAGCGTATTGAGCGCGTCTACCCGCTCGACAGCCCCGGCTTCATCGGCAACACGCTCGAATCCGAAGAATATGGGCGCATTCAAAGCCGCGTACATAAGGTCATTCCGAAAGGCTCGCTCATCGGCATGCTGCTTGAAAACCACGGTGCATACTCCGTTGTGGAAAGCAACCAAATGGGCATTATGCAGCACGACCCGTTCTCGTGGCAGGTGACGGACGGTGCATTCCATACACTGGAGGAAATTTCCAGCGGCGCAAAATACATGAACAAAACACTCAACAGCTGGATCACCGGCATGAGCATCGACGAGCGCATACGCCTTGTCGATGTACTCTACGGCCTTTTGACCGCCGGCAATATTGAAAACGTATTTGACGCCGGCGATATTCAAAAGAACATCGGCGCTATCTACAACGCCGCCGTGCACCTCGACCCCGAAACGCGGTCGTTCGTTTTGCAGATCATCCGTCAGCTCGCGGGCTTTGCGTTGCACAACATCCCCCACCCGAATGTCCCGGAAAACCTCAATATCCTGCCCGGCAATAAAACGCAGAATTAAATTTTCATAGAGTAAAAGCCACCGTTTGCGGCAAGCCTTGCGCTTTTCCGTTTCGGTGGCTTTTGATTTATGTTTACGAATTTATAAGCTGGCGGCGATGAGATTCATGATCGTGATGGAATTGAGCTGCATCGTTAGCACATTCATCGTGATCTTGCGGAATTTTTCAGATTCCTCTTCTGCATCGTCCGTTCCCCTGTTTTCCGTTCTGCTTTATTTCACGTTTCCGCTGTTGATGCCCGCGCCTGTTCTATTAAGCGGCAGCCAGTCGAGCACCTTTTTGATGTACGTATCCCAGAATACCCAGTCGTGCTTGCCGGGGCCCTCCACATACGTGAGGTCAACACCGTTTTCATTGAGGAAATCGCGGAAATCGCGGTTTGCGGTGACGAGGCCGTCCTCCGTGCCGCAGCACAGGTACATTTTCGGTACGGGTCTGCCCTCCTCCTTCAGCTTCAAAAGCAGTGCCTTCGGGTCTTTGTCGCTGCCCTTCACCTTGTCATATTCACCGAAAACTGCCTCGTAGTAGTTGCGGCGGAATGTGAAGATCGGTGCGGAGTTGTCCGCGTCCTTCCACGTATCGTGCACGAGCGCGGCGGAAAGACCGATGACGCAGCCAAAGTTTTCCGCATACTTCAGGCCGTTGCGGATTGCACCGTAGCCGCCCATGGAAAGACCCGCGATGAACGTATTCTCGCGCTTGTCGGAAAGCGGAAACAGCTTTCTTGTGAACTCTACAAGCTCCTTGCCGATGAACTCGCCGTACAGCTCGCCGCTCTTTTCGTCATCGAGATAAAAGCGGTTTTCACCGGAGGGCATGATAACCGCAAGGTCATTTGCCTCTGCCCATGCCTGAATGCGCGTGCCGTTCACCCAGTCCGTATAATTTCCGAAAATGCCGTGCAAAAGGTAAAGCGTCTTCAGTGGCTTCTGCTCTGCGTTTTCCGCCTGCGGGCCGAATTTATCCACCGGGATGATCGCGTTGAACGTCACCACGCGCATGAGGCATTTCGAGATAAAATTCACTTCAATAATAGCCATATCAACAACTCCGTTTCGATTTTAGTTTCGTTATATTTCATTATAATCAATAAAAACCCTTTTGTAAAGACTACTTTTATGCTATACTGTACAAAACGGTTTGAAAGCAAAGGAAGTTGAATACGATGAACGATTTTTCCGAGCGCGTGTTTCAGGTGGTGCGCGAGATCCCGCGCGGCAAAGTGACAAATTACGGCTTTGTGGCATTTGCAGCGGGCAAACCGCGTGCCTCGCGCGGCGTGGGCTTTGTGCTGCATCGCAACACGGACCCCGTAAATACGCCATGCCACCGCGTAGTGTTCAAAGACGGCTCTCTGTGCAAGGGCTACGTTTTCGGCGGCCCCGATGTACAGCGCGAAAAGCTCGAAGCCGAGGGCGTGCAGTTCCTGCCCGACGGTCGTGTAGACATGAAAGCCTGCGGCTGGTTCGGCGAAAACGAAGAATAACAAAAAGGTGCCTGACCAAAATGATCAAGCACCTTTCGTTTTTACTTTTAAAATCAGCCGTAGTTCTTAAAGCTGACGTTAATATCGACTGCCGCGTCGATGCCCTGCACCTGCGCGTTGTCGGAATACTGCCACAGGCCGAAGTTATAGTAGAATGCCGGCACGCTGCGGTATTCCGCAAGCCAGAACTCAAAGTCCTTGAGCTGCTCTAAGTCGTAATAGTTGTAGCCAAGACTGCGGTTGAAGTACACACCTGCGGTGTAGCCCGCTTTCGCGATTTTTTTGCAGAACGCCGAAGCATAACTCGTGATCTGCTCGCCTGTGGCATCTGCCGTGCGAGAGCCGTCTACGCTCGTCTGCTCCCAGTCAAAGACGACGGGGTAATCGACGGACTTATTCTGCAAAAGCTGGAGCACATAGCCCGCTTCCTCCTCCGCTTCGGTAACAGAAGTTGCCTGCGAGAAGAAGTAGATGCCCACCTTTACGCCTGCGTCCTTCGCACCGGTGTAATTATCGGCAAACTTGCTGTCTTCGTTCAGCTTGCCGCGCGTTGCACCGCGGTAGCCTGCGCGGATCATCGCGAAATCGATGCCGCTCGCTTTGACGGCTGCCCAGTCGATGTCGCCCTGATAGTCGGAAACATCGATGCCGAGGCTCGCGTTCGCGTCGTCATACGTCACAAGGCCGTTGTCATTTTTAAACTTCGACTGGTCGTATGTATTGAGCGGCACATTAAACTTCGGAATGGTGATCTCACCCTCGTAAAGATCCTGAATGACGAGCTTGCCGTCCTCCGTCACCGCGGAAGACGTGCCGTTGCCGGTGCTCTGACCGTCGGATTTCCCGCCAAATGCGGATAGGAGCGATAAAATGACCACGACCAGAATGAGCACGCCGGCCGCGCCAAGGAAAATCAAACGGCGCATTTCAAAAGAACGCGCGTCGCTGTGTTTATTGGGAGCTTTATTATTCATAGTAAAATTACCTTTCATAAACGAAATCACAGCGTAAACTGCACACCGTGTTCGGATTTATTCTATTATACGCATTTTCTGTCCTTTTTGCAAGCCATTCGGCGAATAAAGTCTGCCTTGCCAAGTATTTCCCACTGCCATCTCGCGGTCTATCGTACCGAGTACGCGGATTTTATCGCGGCTCCACAGGGGCGCAAGCAGCTTTGTTTTGTCACCGTCGCCCGTAATGCGCTCGATGACCGTTTCGGGCGGCAGCACCTCCAGTTGGCGGATTACAACGCGCACATAGTCCTCAAACGTCATCGTCGTGTATGCGCCGCTTTCGTATAAGCCCGCAAGCTGCGTGCCGCGAATGACGTGTAAAAGATGAATTTTCACACCGTCCGGGCACAGCTGTGCAAGGTCTTCGGCGGTCTTTATCATCTCCGCCTCCGTCTCGCCCGGTAAGCCGTCTATGATATGCACGCAAACGCGAATATTGTTTTCACGCAGGCGCAGAAATATCTCTCTAAATACCTCGTATTTATATCCTCTGTGAATACGCGCAGCCGTCTCATCATTACTGCTTTGCAGGCCCAGTTCCACGGTGAGGTGCGTTTTGCCGTTCAACTCTTTTAAAAGCGACAAAACCTCCTCCCCGATGCAGTCCGGGCGCGTGGCAATCGATACGCCGTAAACGCCGAATGCAAGCGCTTCTTCGTATAACGTCCTGAGCTTTTCAACCGGCGCGTAGGTGTTTGTGTGCGTCTGAAAATACGCGATGATTTTACTTTCCGGCGACTTTTTATGAATACGCACTTTTTCCGCTTGCAGCTGCTCCGTCACGGAAAATGCCTTATCCTGCGTAAAATAGCCGCTGCCGCCGTCGCAGAAGATGCACCCGCCCACGCCGCACGTGCCGTCTATGTTCGGGCAGCTCAGCCCGGCATCGATCACAGCCTTTTGGGTCTTGCAATTCTGCACCCGGTTGTGATAAGCTAATGTATGATACCGTTTGTTATCAAACGTATACGGAAATGGATTCAAAGTAAAGCTCCTTTTCTTGGTCCAAAATAATAATAGGAGTTGAGTATTTGTTACACATTAAAAAGCTGAATTTAGACGAAATTCGCGAAATTTACAACGCATATATGCACGAGGCATTCCCGCCGAGCGAGCTGCGCCCCTTTGCAAGCATGGAAATGCTCTACAATAAAAACTGCTACCCGTGCTACGGCTTTTACGACGAAACCGATTCACTCTGCGCCTACGCCTATTTTTCGTGCACGGAAAACGGCAAATACGCCCTGCTCGATTACTTTGCTGTCAGAAAAGACCTGCGCGGCACGGGCATCGGCAGCAAGACTTTTCCCCTGCTGCGCACAGAAATGAAAGACCGTGACGGTCTTTTGCTCGAAGTGGAAAGCGTTGAGAGCGCCGAAGCCGAAGAAGAAGTCAACATCCGTCGCCGCCGCATCGCGTTTTATAAGCGCTGCGGGTGCGAAATGACAAAAGCCAAAAGTCTTTTGTACGGCGTGGATTTCAACATACTCGTGCTGCCTATCGCGCAGCCCGTGCCGGAAGCGAAAGTCGTGCTGCATGAGCTCGAAAACATTTATCACGTTATGTTCGACGACGAACTGTATAAGCGCGTCTGTCACCCGTTTATCGCGGAATAAGCGGATTTTTGAATTGACTTTTTCGCACAAAAGCCATATAATAAAGCCATAAACCATACGGAGGTGTAAGCATGCCGGAAGAACAGAAAACAGCAGAAACCGAACAGGAGCGCCTTGCGGATTTTCCGCGTGATCTAAGCCGCAGCTTCACCTATCTGCACCGCCAGCGTAAAAAATATATGGATGACCGTCTGCGCGGCTACGGCTTTGTGGGTGGTATGCCGATGATCCTGCTTTACATCAACCGCCACCCCGGCACCACGCAGGATGCCATCGTCTCGCACATGTATATCGACAAATGCACCGTAGCACGCCGCACAAAACGCCTTGAAGAGCTCGGCTACATTTCGCGCGAAACTGGCAAGGAAGATCGCCGCGAAAACAACCTCTACGTCACAGAAAGCGGCGAAAAGCTCGTGCCCGTCATCCGCGAGATTTTGCGGGATTGGGCCAAAAGCGTCACACGCGACCTTTCCGACGAAGAGCGCATTTTACTCATCACACTGTTAGACCGCCTCATCCATACGGACGTGGAGTAAAATTTCACTTGATATGGACTACCCCGCAGTTTTAAAGCTGCGGGGTGTTTTTCATTGAAAAAGCTCCGGGAAACACGCCTTTTGTTCCGCCGAAAAATCCGTCTCGACCGTTTTATCGATGTCGAGCGCCGGGCATAAAAGATGCACTGCACGGCAGCAGAGCATCTGGTGCTCCGTTCTGTCCAAATGCCCGCCGTAAAGGTCGTCCCCCGCCACGGGATGCCCAAGGTGCGCCATGTGCACGCGAATCTGGTGCGTGCGCCCGGTTTTCAAATGGAAGTCAACGAGGCTGTACCCGCCGCTCGTTTTCACCGTTTGAAATTCCGTCACGGCTTCATCTCCGATGCCCGCACAGCGTTCCACCTTATGCCCCGGCTTTAACCCGATGGGCACGTTCACACACCCGCTTTCGGGCGTTTCGCCCTCGCACACGGCGCGGTACGCTTTCGTCAGCTTTGCGTTTGCGGCAAATTTGTTTTTCGCCAGCACCAGCGCACCGGTCGTATCCCGGTCTAAGCGGTACAACGGCCGAAACACAAAGTCCGGCGTATTTTGAAAATACCATGCCGCCGCATTTAAAACGCTGTCGCGGTCGTGCCCCGGCGAGGGGTGCACAGGCATATTGTACGGCTTATCGAGCACTAAAAAATCCTCGTCCTCATATAAAACCGCAAACGGCAGGTCGGCTTTTTCATACGCTTCGCCCGTCTCAAGCAGCGTCAAAGTCAGCGTATCGCCGGCTTTCAAAACTGCATTGCTGTGCACGGGTTCGCCGTTTTTAAGCATCTCTCCCTCGTATTTCAGCGCCGTTAAAACGCGTGCGGAAAGCCCTAAGTACCGCCGCACGAACGTGCGCACGTCCATGTTTTCCTGTCCGCAGTCAATGACGAACTCCAGTGTGCGTTTCATTACTTGCTGCGCGTCGCGAGCTTTTCCGCAAACTCGTGCAGGAACGTGCCGTCCGCGTCAAACGCGTCAAGCGCATGAAGCGCCTTTTCGGTATGCTCATCGACGAGCGCCTGCGCTTTTTCCACGCCCAAAATGGAAACATACGTACAGCGCGCGTTTTGTGCATCCACGCCGATGTTCTTGCCAAGCTCCTTGGCGTCACCGGTCACGTCCAGAATATCGTCGCGGATCTGGAACGCCAAACCGATGTGCAGCGCGTATTCCTTTGCTGCATTGATCTGCGTTTCGTTCGCACCCGCCGCAATGCAACCCATCATGCATGCTGCCATGATGAGGTTTGCGGTCTTGCCGGTGTCTTTTTCGCACAGCTCATCGAGCGAAACGGTGCGGTTTTCGGTTGCAAGGTCAATGCACTGGCCGCCCACCATACCGTGCTCGCCCGCGCAGCGCGCAAGCACCGCCGCCGCATACGCAGCGCGCTCCATGCCGACATTTCGGAATGCTTCACTGCTCAGAGCCGTTTCAAATGCTTTTGTCAAAAGGCCGTCGCCCGCAAGCAATGCGTAATTTTCACCGTAGACCTTGTGGTTAGAGGGCTTACCGCGGCGCATATCGTCGTTATCCATGCACGGCAGATCGTCGTGGATGAGCGAATACGCGTGTACCATCTCCACGGCACACGCAAACGGCATCGCCATGTCTTCATCGCCGCCGCACAGCTCGCAGAACGCAAGCGTTAAAACGGCGCGCACACGCTTGCCGCCGTTTAAAAGCGAATAGCGCATGGCGTCGGTCACGGTCTCGGAAAGCGAGCCCTTGCGCTCCGGCAAAAAATGATCTAAGGCTTTTTCAATGCGTTTTACCCTGTCTTCCATTTTTATTCCTCCGTTTTCGCAGCACTCAGCTCCGTAATTTTCTGTTCGGCAGTGTTTAATTTCTCATAGCAAAAGCGGGAAAGCTCCGCGCCCTCGCTAAAAAGCTTCACAGATTCCTCCAGTGTCACATCTCCCTTTTCGAGCGTCTCGGTCACCTCGCGAAGGCGCAGCATCGCGTCTTCAAAGGTCATGGTTTTTTTAGGCATCGGTCATTTCCCTCTTTTCTGTTTTCTGCACCCGCACGGTGATCGCGCCGTCCTCTACGCGCGCTGTCAAAACGTCGCCCGGCTTTGCGTCTTCCGTGCGCTTTATCACTTTCCCGTTTTCGTCGGACACGATCGCGTATCCGCGTGAAAGCACCTTCAGCGGGCTCATTGCGTCTAACCGTGCGGAAAGCGCAGCAAGCTCGTTTTTCTCATTCAAAATTCTTCGCTCAGCGCTGTGCGTCAGGCTCTGCACCGTGTTTCGGAGTGCCTGCCTACGCGGTGAAAGCCACACGGACGGGTTTTGCAGCACGTTTGCGCTTGCAAGCGCATCGAGCATCTGCCGCCGATCGTCAAGCCCCGCCTGCACGCTGCCGCACAAACGGCGCGTCAGCTGCGCAAGTGCCGCACGCATTTCTTCCCTGTCCGGCACGGCAAGCTCTGCCGCCGCGCTCGGTGTTGGCGCTCTCAAGTCCGCGACAAAATCGCAAATCGTAAAATCCGTCTCGTGCCCCACAGCGGAGATGACGGGTATCTTCGACGCGAACACTGCCCTTGCGAGCGTCTCGTCGTTGAATGCGACCAAATCCTCCGCGGAGCCGCCGCCGCGCCCGATGATGATGACATCCGCCGCCTTTTGGGCGTTCATCAATTTCACCGCCGCCGTAAGCTGCGCCGCTGCGTCCTCGCCCTGCACAAGCACCGGGCAAAACACGATCTCCGCCGCAGGCCAGCGCCGCGAGAGTATGTTGCGAATATCCTGCACCGCCGCGCCCGTCGGCGATGTAATAACGCCGATGCGCGCCGGAAACGGCGGGATCGGCCGCTTGTGTTCTTCCGCGAACAGTCCCTCGGCAGCAAGCTTTTCTTTCAGCTGCTCAAACGCTAAGCTCAGCGCGCCCACGCCGTCCGGCTGCATTTCCTCCACATAGAATTGGTACTGCCCGCCGGGCTCATACACGGCCACACGCCCGCGCACGATAACGCGCATGCCCTCTTTTGGGCAAAAACGCAGCCGCCGCGCGGCAGACGAAAACATGACCGCCTTCAAGACGGACTTTTCGTCTTTCAGCGAAAAATACAGGTGTCCGGAGCGGTAGTGATCGGTAAAATTGGAAATTTCGCCGCGCGCGTAAATGTCGCGCATGCGGCCGTCACCCTCAATAAGCGACTTTATAAAAAAATTGATCTGCGAAACCGATAAAACGCGCATATCAGGCCTCCTGCGAAAGTGACGCCAAAACGGCGATGCCGGCAGCGTTATCCGCCGAAAAACGCGGCTCCGCAAACAGTGCGCCGTACTTTTCGCTCATATGCGCGCGCAGCATGGAGTTTGAGGACACGCCGCCCGAAAACACCACGGGCAAATCGCCGAATGTCTCGATAAGCGCCTTACACATCGCGTCCGATGCCGCAATGACATACGCCATGCACGTCGCGGCGATTTCCTCCTTCGGCGCGCCCTTTTTCATCAGCTCGCGGCACTTGTTTTCCACACCGGAAAGCGAGCAGTTCGCGCCTTTCATCGAAGCGCGCACACGCAGTTTTTCCGTATAATTGCACGCAATGGGGTCTAAATGCTTGCCAGCCGGAAACGGCAGACCGAGCATCACGCCGATGCGGTCAATGACCTGCCCGGCCTTTAAATCGAGTGAAGACGCAACAAGACGTGTGCGAAACATTTTGTCACCCTCCACAGGTTCTACCAAAACCGCTTCCGTTGTGCCGCCGGACATATGGAACGCCAAAAAGCGCTCGTGCAGCAAGTCCAGTTTATCAACAGAGTAAAGCGCCGCCGCAATGTGCCCCTGTTGGTGCGAAAAGCGCCGCAGCGGCACCCCTAACGCCTGCGCAAGCATCTGCGCCGCGCCGATGCCGACCAAGAAGCACGGCATATAGGAGTCCTTCGCATCACGCGGACGCTCCGAAACGCCAATGACCTTCGCCCCGCCAATCTTATCACCGAGCATGGACAGCACCTCCGGCAGCTGGCGCGTGTGGTGAAACACCGCGTCGCTCTGGCGCAGTCCGATCTCGCCCTCTTTCACAGGCAAAATCATGCCGCGGCTGTCCATTTCGCCGTCACCGAAAAACGCGGCGCTCGTTGTGTAGTTGCTGGTGTCTAAACCGAGCGCACTGATGTTAGGCATTTTCGTTCTCCGTCTCGTTCTTCGCTCCCTCAAGCTTCTTTGCAATTGTGGAGAGCACGCCGTTTACGTAAGAAGCGTCCTTTTCGTTGCCGTAAATTTTTGCAAGCTCCACCGCCTCGTTGATGGAAACGCTCACCGGCACATCGTCGGCCTGCATAAACTGCATTTCGCACACGGCAACGCGCAAAATCGTCAGCGTCATTTTAGAAAGGCGGCGCAAACTCCAGCCGCGCAGATTTTCTTCGATCGTGTGGTCGATCTCGTCTAAATAAAGCTCCGTCAAAGCGGTCAGCTTTTCGCAGTACGGATCGATAACGACATCGCGCGCTTCCTTCGCCATTTCAATGATATCTTCCATGCTGTCGCCCGTCACGGTCTTTTCAAAAAGCAGCGTAAAAGCCTGTTCTCTCGATTCTCTTCTTTTCGTCATACTCGGTTCCTTTCCCTTATCTCAATAAAATTCATTGCGTGATTCATGGCGGATATAAACAAAAAAGCCCGCCGAAGGATCGGCAGGCAATTTGAGCAGAAATCAGGCACTTTCGGGTTTCACCGGTGCCGTTTGATGTGCAGTTTTCAAGCTCCAGACATACACGCCGATATGTTCTGGAATAGTATACCACGATAAACGGTAAAATGCAAGAAATCATCTTTTATTTCGCCGCAGAAATGATCTTCACGTTTTCCGCGCTGACGCCGCTTTCAGAAACTGCAATGTCTCGCACGATGAGCGCGTTCTGTTCGTCCTCCATGTCGCCGTTTACAACCACCGTGCAGCTCTCGCCGTTAATGTACGCCACGCACTCCGTAAAGCCCTTCGCTTCTATGAGGGACTCTATGTTTGTCTCTTTCAAAATGTTCTGCGCGATAACCGCGGCTTCGTCCACGGCGGCCTGCTTTACGGCGACCTCGGCGCTGTCGTCTTTCAGGATGTCCTCCAGCAGCTCCATGGCCTCATCCCGTGCGGTCTGGCGCGTCAAGCGGGCGTCCGAAAGCTTTGCGGAAGCCGATACCGCAGCCGCTGTTTCTTCTGCCGCGCTGCTTTCCGCCGCACCGTCTGCGGGCTCCGTTTCCGGCAAAACACCGTCCTCGTTCATAGGCGTGTCGGAGACCGTCTCCACATAGGCGTTGTTCACAAGCTGCGCCGCACCGAGAGCGGAAGACGCACTTTCCTCGCTGACATCGCCCGCGCTCTGCACCTTTGTGCCCGCAAACTGCCAATTTAAGTACACCGCCGCACCAAGGGCCAGCACAAGCGATGCCAAGATCAGCTGTCTTTTACCGTATTTCATTCCGTGTTCCTCCGATCTTCACTGAATGGTTTCATTCGTTGCCATATGTATATTCGCTGTACCCCACCACGCATACCTGCGTAGAGGATAAATCGAGCGCAGTCTTCACGGCCTCCACAATCTTCTCCCGCATTTTCGGGTCGCTTCCCCCACGGCTCACGACTACCACGCCGCGGATCTCCGGCTCCGTTTTCGTCACGATGAGCGGCTTCTGCGAGCCGTCCGCCGCCTTCACCAGGATATACGTCTTCTGCGTGTCGCCGTCCGTCTGTGTGCGGTTGAGGCTTTCGCCGCTGTACTCCTCGGCGCTTTTTTCGCTCTGCTTATCTTCGGTCGCATACACCGTTTCGCCCATTGTACGCAGTGTCACCGTCACCTGCGGCTCGCTTTCCCCCGTGATAGCCGAGACCATCTGCGCAATCTGCGCGGAAAGCGCTCTGGTGTAGTCTCCCGCCGTCAGTTCTATCGGATCGGGAGTCTCCCCGATAGGCGATATCGTTCGGACGATATCGCCGTCGCGCGAGATTTCGAGCGTGAATGCGGTCGCATCGCTGCTTTTGGTCCGGCTCACCGTGACCGACGGATCGACGTCGAGACGGATTTGCAGTCGGCCGGTTCCCTCTTCTGAGGCATGTTCCGAACACCCTGCCGCTGAGATCAGCAGCAGGGAAATGATTCCCAGTTTGTTCATCGTTTGTCGTTTTAGGCGGTTGCGGAAATAGTGGAGGATTCGGGGGCCGTGCGGTTGCCGGATAGGGCTTTCATAGGGCGTGGACCGAGCCGGGATACTTCCGGATCCGGAGATCCGATCGGGAGAGAACTTGCGCCGGATGCGCTACGACGAATCCGGATGCCGAGGCATACCGGGGCCTGCGTCTGCAGTCGGGTGATTGAATTGTGTTTCATAGATATAATAAGGATTTAGGTGAATTGTGGGATTCCTTATTTGTGAGCGCGATGCGCGTATTTCAAAAGTAAATGAAAAAAATCGGAATTGCAAGTAATCCGTTCAGGCACACTTCTTTCCTCTCGGAGAACTTCCCCGGGCCGCTGCGAACGGGACGTTCACGGCGACCGCCGGCGGCAAATAGACGGAAGCACGGCGCGCCGGGACGAAATTTTGAGTAACTTTACGGCGCATCGCGCGAAGGGAGAGGATGGGGCCGTCTCCGGCGCGGGCGCAAACGAACGAAAGCTATGGAGCGCATTCTGTTTTTGGGATTGGGATACATCGGTCTTCCGACGGCGGCTCTCGCCGCTTCGAGAGGCTTGGAAGTGGTCGGCGTGGACGTCGATCCGGCGATTGTCGGGAAGGTGAACCGGGGCGAGATTCATATCGTCGAGCCCGGCTTGGCCGAGGCGGTCCGCGAAGCCGTGTCGGCCGGGCGTCTGCGCGCGTCGCTTGAGCCTGTGCCCGGCGATGTCTATGTCGTGGTCGTACCGACTCCGTTCAAGGGAAATCACGAGCCCGACGTGTCGTACGTCGAGGCGGCCACGCGCTCGGTCGTTCCGCTGCTCAAGGAGAACGATCTGTTCGTCATCGAATCGACTTCGCCGGTGGGGACGACCGACCGGATGGCGCGGCTGATTTTCGCCGAGCGTCCCGAACTGGAGGGGAAGCTGTCCGTAGCCTATTGTCCCGAGCGGGTGCTGCCGGGCAACGTGCTTTACGAGCT